>Ga0255762_10000004_pt1 | contig 312183 bp, 368 predicted proteins | sample 101ome_16_FD_179962 | JGI IMG/M metagenome (GOLD analysis project Ga0255762, IMG submission 179962) | Coastal salt marsh microbial communities from the Groves Creek Marsh, Skidaway Island, Georgia - 101401AT metaG (version 2) | ecosystem: Environmental > Aquatic > Marine > Intertidal zone >...
AAAAATCACTGCCGTTTTCACTGTGGATAAGTCTGTGGATAAGTCTGTGGATTCGTTGTGGATAGGTTGTGGATAACTCGTGATCTGTGGATAACTCTGTGGATAACTCTGTGGATAAGTCTTCGCGAACCCTGCCTCTTTGTGTTCGTTCGGGGTTAAGTCATTGATTATTAAGAGGTTTTTGGTGTCGTTTGAACTCGAACAAGAGAGGGGTGCGTATAAGGTTTATTATGTTAAATTCAAGACCTGTTAAGAATCAATGACTTACAGTTCAAAACCGAGCCATTTGCGTATATAATATATTATGTTAAATTCGAGGTGGGGCTGAATTTAATTTGATTTTTTGGCTATTTAGGGGTTGACTTTTGGAACCGTTGACCATATACTGTAAAGACAATGAGGGATAAGAGGGAACAAGATATGCAAGAATTGATGGCAGAATTGGCGAAGCGTAATGCAAAGACCGAGGCGTGGGTTGCTGAGGACCCTGCTAACCGTTGGGCTGGACTATACTCAATGGACGAGGCGCATTGGAGGGAGCGTGGGATCACCAATTTGGTGGACTTTGAGCGTGACGAGTTGGCCACTTATATATACGAGGGCCACAAGGACGCTTTTGGTGTCAAGGGTCGACATTACAATTTTGACTCAATGTCGCTAGAGGACCTTCGATCAGAGGCGGACTATATCAGTCGCTCTGTGAAGGAGCAGATGGAGTTAGAGGCTGAAATGGAGCGTGAGGCCATGCGAAACTTTGAGGAGGCCGTCACCAAGTATGAGGCTATGGGGGCTGGCAGTCGCGAGAATGCGATCCGTTGGTTGCTTCAAGCAGAGGGGTTGGAGAAGGAACATGACCCATCCTACATCTGCTATCACCTGGGGCTACCATATTCAATGGCCAAGAAGTTCGAGGCCTTCACCGTATAGGGAGTGAGTAGAAACACCGTTAGACCTGACCCCTACATATAAGATCAGGCGGGAAGAGAGAGGCGCCCTCGAGAAAGGCCTCTCATCTTTTTTTTTGGGTATACTGAACCTTCAGGCACCTGGGGTGTATTGAACTCCGGTATCTACAATCTAATGCTAACGTTCCCGGCATTTTGGAAGATGTTGCTTTGCCCTCTTCCCTTATTGTTCTTACAGTATACCTTCTTTTAGCCAAAAGGTCAACCTTTTTTTTGCCTGTGGATAACTCTGTGGATAACCGGAATTCCGCCCATCGGGAGCGTAATTATATTATAACACATTTTGGACGAGATGTCAACCAAAATAATTCAATTTTTTTTGCATTTTTTGGGTTGACATTTTGGTAAAAAGAGTCTATAATACGTAGTATGTTAAACAATAAGAGAGCGATTGATATGTTAAAACTTACAAAATGCGGTTCAGAGATCAACGGTAATGAGTCTACTACTTTTTACAATGTAGAAGGTACTGTTAAACTTGCTATGGACGGTATCTGGGACTATAGCGGTAAAGATACTGTGACTGTTAATACTATCACAGTTAATGAAGAAGAAGACGGTTATAAGCACATTAGCGTCACACACGATACAACGTGGGACATTTATACTGATAGCGGTTTTGAGTCTGCTATTAGCAAAGCACTCGGTTACGAGGTAGCATTTACAGAACAAGGTATGCAAGACAACGGTGTTGCTAGTTTAGAGATATAACGGTAAAAAAGAGGTTGACAAATTGGTTTATGTGTGCTACAATGTACACATAAACTAAAAAATTGAGAGGGCAATATGAGAAAACAATTACAAATCGGCACAAAAATCAACTGCCGTTTCGGCGAGGCCAAGATCACAGCCATCGAACTTTGCGAACACGAAGGTGAGAAAGAAGGCATTCCTATGAAGAAGGTCTGGATCGATCTTAAGGATCGTTGCGTGTTCTCACTGGATAACGGTCATTGGCAGTACGGCTATCAGGTGGAGGCTGTATAATGAAACGGACTTTACTTGCTACAGGCATCGTGCTGGCCATAACAACTTCGATGTCGGCTGGTGCTGAGAAACTTAAATCATTCGACCATGCGGCCGAGTTGACTTCGCAGGCCAAGACCATCCTATGGAGAGAACTAAACGAAGCGAAGGTTCCGGCTAAGGCACATAGAGATATTGTTTGCCTAGCAGAGAACATCTACTTTGAGTCTAGGGCAGAATCCATCGAGGGGAAGGCCGCGGTGGCCAATGTGACACGAAACAGGGTCAACAGTGATCTGTTCCCTAATAACTATTGTGACGTGGTTCAACAGGGACCAGTGAGGGAATCATGGAAGACCAAGAAGGATCCCAACCTGGATGCAAAGGATCGGGTCTACTATCCCATCAAGCATCGTTGTCAGTTCTCATGGTACTGCGATGGTGCCAAGGATATCATCTGGGCTAACAAGGAACGATCAGGTAAGACTATTCAAGCAAATGCCAAGGCCTGGACCACTAGCGTAGAGGTTGCAATCTGGACCTTGGGCTACGGATCCTATCGTGTTAATGACAACACCGAGGGAGCCCTATGGTATTATGCACACAACCTAGTCTATCCTAACTGGGCAGATGAAAAGACTACCACAGCAATCATAGGTAATCACACATTTCAAAAGTGAGTATTTTGGAAAATAAATGGTTGACTTTTGGTTTAGTTGATGTTATTATATACACATAAACTAAAAAAACGGAGGGCATATGACATTTTACGTTTATCACAAAACAGACTCAAGAATTGCTACTGGTAAGGGCAATACGCATTACGGTCAGCACGAATACAACACAGAAGGTCAAGCAAAAGCGGCGATCACTCGTATTGTAAAGAAGGCTCAAGCAAAGCATGATCGTCTAAAGGCAAGCGAATACAGTTGGGATAATGAAAGAGCACAAGAGGCTCTAGATCGTGTGGCGGATCTTGCTATTGCTGAAAGCGGACACTATCATCAGCACATTGAGCGATATGAAACTGTTTACAGCATCTTTGATCACAATCGTGAGAATCCAATTAGAGAGAGCGTGAATACCCCGCACTACATGAGCCCCTCATCAGAAACATATTGGTCAATGTAAAAAATTGGTTGACAGTATAGCATTTCGGTGCTATACTGTAAACATAATGAAAGAGAGGGTATATGAGCAAGACTAAAAATTGGTTAATGGATCAAGAAGAAGAATTCTACTCAATCGCTGATGGGGTGATCGGTGAGTGTGAGGAGTTGGGTGAATTTGTTGCAAAAATGCAACACCACTCAGATAAGGTTGAATGGACACTAGATCAAGAGGTCGGTGAGAGATTCGAAGATCTATGTGGTGATCTTTGGAGTGAATATTGGTCAAAATATTTGTAAAAAAATGGTTGACTTTTGGTTTAAGAGACTGTATAGTATACATATAAACTAAACAAATGAGGGCAATTATGAAAACACTTTTTAATTCAATAGCAGGTCTACTACTAATAGGTGGCTTGATTATGATGGCAGGTTCAGCAGGTGACTGTGATGGTCATTGTGGACCGGGCAATACAATCAGCGAGATGCTGATGATAGCAGGCGTAGGTCTAGCGTTCTTCGTGACTGGTGCCGCAATTCTAATTTCTAACTCACAGGAGGCGTAAATGAAACTTTCAATTCAAGGTTCAAACATGACAGAGATCACAACCGCTCGAGGTAACAAGGTTCTCTACTCATACGAAACGCCAGTTGCTGGATGGACCGAACAAGGTGCATTCCGAACTGAAGAGAAGTTCTCGGTGACTACTAGCAAACACATCAACAAATACCTAGGTGGTAAGGATGTGGGCAAGGTAGTTCCCCAGAAGTGGATCGAAGGGTTGGTCCAATAATGAAAAAGATTCTACTCATAGTGGCCCTGGTCAGTCTAACTGGCTGTGGGACTATGAGCGGGAGAGATGTGATCAAAAGCATTAACCTTGCCAAGAACGCATCTATGATCACCAAAGCAGGAGTAGAAGAGTCTGTGATTACCAAAACCAAAGACATCTTCGATCCGGCCAGAGGTGGTGGAAAATGGTAAAGATATTGGTTGACTTTCATTCCAATCTTTGCTATAATATATAAACAATGAAAGAATAGGCTAAGGAGGCTAAAACAAATGACTGATAAACTATATACCGTAGCAGGCACATCGATGTCAAATGGTAAGACCAAAGTAAGGTTCGCGAATGACTATGTAGGTAGATTCAAGATCCTGACTAAGAATGGTCATGAAAACATCAATCTAGTAGAGTTGGACCAGCCAATGAGTAAGGCTGACGTTTGCAAGTTTTTGCAGGCATCTGATAAGTTCCAAGACGAAGCATCACAATCTGCGATTGCTGAGTTCGTTGTAAGAAACATCAAGGTAGCACCTGCAACAGCACCTGCACCAACACCAGTAGCAGAAACAGTAGAACCAGAAGTAGCATAAGGTTCGGCACCATTAGGGGTTGACAACAACCCCTAGGTGTGCTATATTAAAACATCATTAGAAGACAATCAATAGAAGGAACCGGAATTATCGCCCCTGTGGTGGAATTGGTAGACACAAGGGACTTAAAATCCCTCGCTGATATGGCGTGCCGGTTCGAGTCCGGCTGGGGGCACCAATTCATACATATCTGCCCGTAGTTCAGTTGGATTAGAACAACGGTCTTCTAAACCGTAGGTCGCAGGTTCGAGTCCTGCCGGGCAGGCCAATTCGTGGCATCAGAAGATGTCACACTCGGGAGATCAGTGGACAGCCTGATCTTGCCTAAGACAGTCGGTGGGGGTCTTAGAGCACTTTTTTTAATTTTTCGGTTGACAAATTGGATAGACCGTGCTATTGTAATAGTATAGCAAGAGGAGATCAAGATGCTAAATGTTCATTTCGTTAACCGTGGATACAAAACAGATGATGGATTCAAGAACGTGGGTCTAATCAAATTGGACGTTTGTGAGTATACCCAGACTCCTAAAGCACTTATAGAATCACCATACTTCCCAGGAGACACACTTTGGGCTCGTTTTGAGGGCACTGAATGGGTGTGTGATTTGGATTAAATTAGGGGTTGACATCCCGTCCAAAAGACTGTATAGTGTAACTATAAACTAAAAAGAAAGAGGGCAAAATGTTAGAGTTAATTGGTTTAATTGCAATCGCATTCGTTATCGTAAAGTTCTTCCCAGACATCATGTTGTTTGCTGTGAAGGCTGGCGTGGTTCTGATCATGCTGTATTTCCTACTAGGTGGTCTACTTTGGATCTTTGGTAGTTCAATTGCGGTCCACATCAATACATTTTAATGGTTGACAAACGAATCAAAAGAGTGTATTATATAAACATAAACTAAAAAAGCAGGAGGGCACAATGGCAACAGATTTGAAATCACACGCACAGGACGTATCATTGACACGGTTCTGGGGCGGAGAGAAACGCGGAGTATGCGTTCAGGTTACAGCCAAGAGAGCAAGTTCACAACCTACGGGTTTGTTACCCGACACTGGGTTCGAAACAGTTCAGTTGACAAAAGCACAAGCGGCGGCATTGGCGGCTGACTTGTTGGACTTTGCACAGAACAGAGAAGTTGAACATTTTGGCGAATAAGTACTTGACATTTAAATCCGTAGACTGTATAGTATACATATAATTTAATTAACAGAGAGGGCAATATGAAATCCATTAGAATCAAATCAGGCAGTTACAAGATCCGAGGCAAGGACGTAGAACTAAGCGGCATGGTGTTTCCACTAGTCGAAGAGTTCAAGGTTGGTGCCCAGGGTGGTTACGTAACTGTAGACGGAACTGCTGTAGCAGGCTTTCCAGATCGTAACATCAAGATCAAAGTTAACAGCGCCGACGACTACGAAGCGACAAGTGCAAAGGTAACAGCACGAGAAGAGTCGGACGAAGAGACCATGGAGCGAATCGCAGAGCGATTTGATATCCTAGAAGACATGACACGTGCCGCCAAGAAAGGTGATGTACGTGCAATGATCGTAACAGGCCCTCCGGGTGTTGGTAAGTCGTTTGGTGTAGAGAAAGTGCTAGGCAAGCACGATCTGATCAGCACACTAGGTGAGCGTCCTCCCAAGTATCAAGTTGTCAAGGGTGCAATGTCAGCAATTGGACTCTACTGTAAACTGTACAACTACGCGGACAAGGACAACGTACTAGTGTTTGATGACTGTGACTCAGTACTACAGGATGACCTTTCACTTAATATTTTGAAAGCCGCACTTGATTCAAAGAAGACTAGAATGATTCACTGGAATACGGATTCATTCAAGTTGCGTAACGAAGGCGTGCCTGATTCATTCGAGTTCAAGGGTTCATGCATATTCATTACCAACATCAAGTTCGACAACGTTAAGAGCAAGAAACTGCGTGATCACCTGGAAGCAATTGAATCACGTTGCCACTACATTGATCTTACAATCGACACAGAACGAGAGAAGATGTTGCGTATCAAGCAGATCGTTAGAGATGGTATGCTGGATCAGCACGAACTAAGTGAAGAAACACATCAGGCAGTTGTGGACTTCATTGACATTAATAAAAAGAAATTACGTGAGTTGAGTCTAAGGACTGTGCTCAAAGTAGCCGACTTAGCCAAAGCGTTCCCTGCTAAATGGGAAGCGATGGCTGAGAATACTGTTCTGAAACGAGCCTAATCACTGCCCTCAACCTGGCTCTGAGCAGTATTAGAACCCCTGGGATGTGCCCTCGTCCTGGGGGTTCACCTTGACAAAAACTCCATAAAATATAGGCAAATTAGGGGTTGACATTTTGGATCTTTGAGTGCATAATGTATATACACACTAAGGAAAAGAGGGCAAATATGCAAGACACATACGTAGTAAACAAGTTCAAGGCAGGCGAAGTACATTTCCAAAACGGCGCCGCAGGTTGGTTGTTTGATAACGGTGAGTTCCGTCCACTAATGGATGACGCCATGGAGCAACTTCTAGAAGCAGGATTGGTTGATCAAGCAACAGTAGAGATCACAGCACAAGCCAGAGACGTGTACACAGAGAAGAGTATCCGTGAGTACATCGAAGCACAGCGTAACCGTACCCAAGAGCAGATCGCAGAAGAGCGTTTTGAAGCAAGAGCGGCTATGGGACCAGGCGTTGAAATGGTTAACATCATAACAGGAGAACGATACACAACCTAAGGGTTGTGTGTTTTTTGGTTGACATTTGAAGGTGTTGACTGTATTATAATACTATAAACTAACAAAGAGGGCTAAACATTATGAACATTCAAGACATACACATCCAAGCAACAGCAATGGCACAGAAGGCAGTAGCAGAGTACTTAGAGGACTGGACTGCTAAGACAGGCGGCAATCAATATGGTGAGCCAATGTATTGTGGCTTTGCTTGGGTAGATGTAAGTGTAACTAGAACCAACAGCAAAGAGGCTAAACTGCTAGAGAGCATTGGCTTCAAGCCTAGTTGGAGACCCAAGCAGATGCAACTTTGGGATCCAGCAAAGCATAACGGACAGAGCATGGACTGTAAGGAAGTGGGTGCCCAGGCTTACGCAGAGGTGCTAAGACAGCATGGCTTTAAGGCTAGTATGGGAAGCAGAGCAGACTAACACGTTGCAGGATACGTTGCAGAACGTGCAACGAGAAAGGGCCGGTGGAGACATCGGCCTTTTTTTTGACAGAAATTTCTCGAGGGGCATGGGGCATAAGTCTTTATTTTTAAAGCACTTTTTGCAAGTGGGCAGGGGTAGAATCACCACCCAGATTTGATAAGTACTTCTTTTTAAAAAACTGTGCTATGTCATAAACTGCTACAGACCCCATTTCTGTGTGTAAATACAGTTGTAAGCACAGTAGTAAACAGTTTCAGCAATTATCTATTAGATTGCACGTTTCACTAGTGTACAGAGTGTATGAGTGCTATTTTACACACAGGAAACTCTGTTTATACTGTGCTTACGCTCTATATAAGGATCTTCGCTATTACTAATACTACTACCCATAAGCAATTCAATCACTATGCTGTATATACACGTGACCCTGACTATGTACGTATTATGCGTATTGTAAAGCGTCTAGGATTCAAGTTTGAAATTCACGTTATGCGTACTCGCTTTTGGGTTCCGTGCGATTCAAAGTATAACAGTCTATTTGCTGTTCGCTGTGTGGAGGTCTCAGATGAAGTGGATCATAGCACAGGACTTAAACACATAAGTGAGATATAAAAAACTTCTCGGCAAAAACACCAAGTACTTCACAAAATTTTTTTGCAGTATATTTTTTTTGGGTGCAAGGGGAATCGGAGCCATAAAAAAAGGGACTGCCCTCTGTGTCCCTTTAGTGCATTACAAAACCCTCAACCTGGCTCTGTTCTACACTAGTATTTAGATACAGCACAATAGTTATTAAGTATACACATAATGGTTGCATAAATACAGTATGGCCAATAGAAAACACTACGACTTTGAACAAATGGTTACGGGTGGATACCTGTCAGATCACACGCACAATCACAAGTTCGGCGCCGCGCCTTCAATATCAATTAACACCACAGCAAGTATTTGGGACGTCGGCGACACACTTTATCCTTGGACGGCATTGGACACTCCAGCGGTAGTAAATGTAGAACGCAACGATGCCGCAGACACAGGATTGATTGTTACCGTAATAGGATTAGACAGTGATTGGAACGTTCAAGAAGAACAAATCACAATCACAGGTGCGGACCAAGTGGGCACCAAACTATGGCGTAGGGTGAACAGAGCCTACGTCAGTTCAGGCACAGCCGTAGTGAATGTGGGCAACATTGACATTGAAGCAGGTGCCGCAGGTGGTACCACAGTTGCTCGTATTACAGCCAACCTTGGACAGACACTGATGTGTGTTTATACCATACCAGCAGGATACATTGGATACTTGTACCAAGGCACTATGACTGTACAGGCTAACGCAGATGCTACAGGTTATATGTTTGTAAGACGCAATGGCGAAGGCGTTACATTTAGAGTGGGACATACCTTTGAAGTTGCTGGCGGATCACAGTATAATTACAAGTTCTCTTTCCCTCCAGCAATACCAGAAAAAAGCGACATTGATGTAAGAGCCCTAGTTAGAAGTAACAATGCTAGAGTTACAGCAACGTTTGACATCCTGCTTGTAGAGAACGACCCCGAAGCACCAATAAGTTCAAGCCTATAATATACCCAAAACACATACCTGCTATGCTAAATACTAATACGTTCGAGCAACACGCTTGGAAGTAGACACTATGTCGAAGGAACGCACCTAACTTTAACAAGGAGGGTGACATGGATAGACACTCATTTATGCTCAAGCAATACAGTGAGCAACAACTACGTAAAAAGAAAGAAATGGAATTATGGAAGGCTCGTCATGAGGTGGAAATAAATGGTCATGGTACTTCTGGTTATGTAGTAAAGCATGGTCCTAACAAAGATAAAATCTTAGGACATCAGTCTACTAAATCTACCAACAACTGGTAGTCAAAAAAAAGAGCAATCCGGGTGTACACATAATAATACGTATACCCGTTGCTCTTATAAAAATTTAAGTGAAAAATTTTGTTATTGATTAGCCTTAACTACAGGCCATAGTTCTTTTACTAGTTTGTCTTTGGTTTGTCTACGATCAAGTTCTATACCGTGAACACGACCCAAGTCTTCTAGTTGTGTTTTGGTCATTTTAGCAAGTTCAGCACGTTTAAGTTTACGCGGTGTCTCTACAGGTTTATCCAATACTAGAGGCTCCTGTACAGTACTGCCAAATAACGATTTTAACCATTTTAACATAATAGTACCTCCGTTTTATTTATAGGGTTAACCATCGCCCCGTGTGCAGTCTGAACGGTGTGCAACGAAGTATAGCACACACTTAAAAAGGCGTCTTAAACGCAATATAAGCGTCATACACACGTCAGATAGGGCAAAGTACTACAAAGATGCTTAAATGCAAAATAAGAGCCATTTAGGGGTGATTTTCATACGTTTAAGACGTCTTAAATGCATGGTGAAAAAGAGGTAGGCATTCGGATTAAAGAGCCAAATTCCGGCGCTCCGTTTTCTAGCGTTTTACCGCTACCGCTTCGCGGATCTAAAATCTACCGCACCGATTTGCTTAAATGGCTTTCCACCGCTACCGCGGTCGCTACGCTCTAAATGGCTTTTCCGCTCCGCGGCTATTCTATATCCACTTAATGTGTGTATCTACAGGCATAACTAATGTTCATGAATACTAAATGGGAAATACGTGTAGCACTTATATTGATTGTAATACTTGTGAGTATAGCACTACAAGGTTGCGGTCAAGCACCTGTAATTGATCGTGTGCTAGATCCACAACCGCAAGAACAAGTAGCAGAAGATAAAGATAGTACACTTGAAGAACCAGGCATTCCGAACTTTAAAGGTATAGCAGATGCACTAGGATGTGTATTTGCTCCTGAGTCTTGTAATAACTAAATACAAGAGATTGCTAATGGAGAGTCGATGTCTGATTGGGATAGTATACGTAAACCTTATCAAGTTCATATACAGCACTTGTGTAAACTTATTGACCACCATAGCGAACAGTATATCAAAACAGCAGAGCCATTTCATAAAGAACAATACGATCGTTTAGTGGAGTGTGTACACGCCCTAAAGACTTATATTACAACACAAGAACAACACAATTAGAACTTAATTTAGTGAGGCTGTCCGAACCGTGTCTTGTTCTTCTTTCGAAAGAATACAAATGTATCTGATCTAGGAAGGTATCTATAGTCTAACGGGTTCCAATGGTCTATAGTCCGAATGTGATTTGCCCACTCTGTTTTATGTTTAGGATCCCATCTGTCGTTATCTACTTTAACAACATATCTATTTTTACTGGAGTAATCCTTGAGTGCTTGTTCCATAATAGCAACAAGTTCGACATCAATCATCGCTGTGCCGTCTATAGTATATTTTTTAGTTTGCCTGGTAACTCTCTGCATACTAAAAGTATATTTATCTAACTTTTAAGCCAATGGGTAAATTTAGTAGGTTTAGACTCATTTCCATATAACTCGTTGCTAGTAGCAATAAGTTTAGAGCCTAGTTCTTTGTGTGTAAGTCTTTCATGACCTTTGAGTATGTGTCTGTTAAATCCTATTTGTAGATCTAATGGCTGTCCTGTTAGTATGCTGTTTGCACACTTCTGTGCCATAATCTCGTGATTACATCTTAGCATATGATTGTAACGTGTATCAATTCCACTGCTATACCATTCTTCATCGTCCTTGGGTGTCATAAACTCTGCGTTACTTACTGTAGCAGTTAGATCACCTATAACAGGAATCATATCGGTATAGTCAATTGGCATAGTAAACCCTGGTATAAGAAGAAGGGTAAACCCGTAACGTTGCTGTGTTCCTTTAAGCCAGGCAACCTGATGTTCAAATCTAAATGCGTCTAAATCGTCTCTTTGTATGTAATTAACATAACCCTTTACAGCATCAACAGCGTCTTTGTTATTTGTTTCCTTTGCAAAGTTATCCCAATTACTAATCATGTAGTTAGATAGTTCTGGTTTGTCTTTGAAGAACCAATAGCGATATACACTTGTTAATACAACTACAACAATGTCGTCTTTGGTAATGTCACTTAACGATTCTCTAATCTTCATTAAGATCCAATCATTGCTAGTACCAATCATGCTGTGATTGACCAAGCCATTGACTCTAAGTTTTTCTGCTAGGTTTCTGGTCCAGGTCCAGTTAGTGTCGTAATCTACGGTAAAACTATCACCGAAGAAATATATCTTACGCATTTATTCCTCGTCATTATCTAAATTATTTAAGAACTGTCTAAGTTTAGTACTGTCTGTTTCTGCTCTTACTTTTGGAGCAGTAGTACCTTGTGCTGGATCTTTAGGTTCATCTGGATTTAAATCTTGTGTTACTGTTGATCCTCTTTTAAGTGTACTCATGATTGGACTAGAGTTATTTGAATATCCTGCATCGTCATCGTCATCAAGATCTGTAATACGTAGTGTATCAATATTAAATTCTAAATCAATCTTACTACCTACACCACTACTACTTCTTGTTTTCATTAACTGTATTTGATAACGTCCACGCTCACGCATTGCTCTACTTGTAAAGATACCGATCACGTTATCAGCAGTTTGGATCTTACTCAATCCACCACTGATGTGACTGTGATCAAATTCAATTTCTTCTACAGATGCTCTGTTCAACTGTGATGCTGTAACAAAGATACAACCTAATTCCATTGCTAGGTTACGTAGTTCTTCTGATACATACTTGTCTTTAATAAACAAATTCTCTGCACTAATTCTTTGTCCAATTGGCATTAACAAGTCTAAGTAGTCAATTAACAATACATCAATCTTTTTGTTTGTTTTAATTTCATACTCTTTAATAAAACTTCTAATATCATTTGCAGTCTTACCACTTGGCATATATTTGATTTGAAATGCTCCAGACTTCTTGCCAATCATCTTGACTTTCATCTCAACATTATCTAAGTCTCTAAAAATCTCTCTGCTTGGTATATCTGTAGTCATACTATCTACACGCATAGCAACTAACTTCTCACTCAATTCAAGTGTTAAGTAAACTACGTTCATTCCTTGTAGTGCCCAGTTAACACCTAAGTTTGCTAGGAACAAAGATTTACCTGCACCTGAACCACCTGCAAAGATGTTTAGTTCACCTTTGTTAAATCCACCAAATAGTTTCTTGTCTAAACTTTCCCAACCAGTACTTACTTGTCCGTTGTTATCTTTTAGTCCTTGTAGTCTACCTTTAGGATCAGCAAAGTAATCTAGTCCTAGATCTTTTTGCAAACCAATTTGTACTGCGTCTTTTACTTTTTGTTCTACTGGACCATACTCACCTTTTTCAAGCAAGTCAGCACTTTCAAGTATTGCACGTTCTAGTGCTTTGTGTCTACTAAATGTTTCAAAGTCACCTAGTAACCAATCATAGTGTTGTTCATTAAGTCCTGTTGGAATCTCAAACTTAACTTGTCCTTGTGCGTTTACAATCTTTTCTGTTGGAAGTGTGTTGTGTTCGTTGACAAAGTTTTTAATAAACTCTGCTTGTGGTTGTATTTTTCTATCGAATAAACTTGGATCAAAGATACCTTGGCAACGCACAAATGTTTCTGCGTCACTTAACATCATTTCTAAATATGTTTTTTGGATATCGAATCCGTAGTCAACGTTTTGCTTCATTTAGTTATTATACCATACGTTAGGGTTAAAGTCAATAGTCTTTTTATCCATTGCTAATACAGCGCCAATGCAACTTCCTGGGTCACCCGGGTTAGGTGGAACATATACACTATTCCATGTTTCTCTTAGTTGGTCCATTGCATCTCTATTTAACGCACAACCGCCTGTTACAATTAAATCCCGATTTGGTAAGTTTTCGGTACACCATTTAGCACTAGACTTAACAATCATTTCAAAAACACTTTGGGTAGCATTAGCAAGTCTTTTCATATCATCTTCTGTAGTTAGGTCAGGTCTATACCATTGGCAACCTTTGTGTAGGTTGTGTTTAAACTTAACACCTGGTTTAGATCCATCTAACGGTCCGTCGATAAATGTTTTGATTAGATCATTTATTAATGATAAGTTTTCTGTAATAGCAATATCTCTTCCTGCTTCACTAATTTTGTATTCTTCTGCATTAGGTTTAAATCCACAACGCATTGTCATAGCACTATAAAATAATCCAATACTATGTGGATAACTTTGTGAATAAACTTTCTTTAGTTTTCTATTAGAATCACCAGACCAAATAGTAAAACATTCAAACTCACCAATGCTGTCTAAACACATGACAGTTGCTTTAGGAATGCCTTGTGTATAGTAACCATATGCCGCATGGCTATGATGGTGTTGCATATATTTTACAGGACAGTCAATGCCTAAGTCTGCAAGATACTTTTCAATATTATTTTCTTTTACACAACTTAAGAAACTGCCTTGGCCTGCTCGCCATTGTCTAAATGATTTTAACAAAGGCTTTTCATACCATACTACTAAGTCAGGCTTGCCATAACTTTGTATTGCTGTTTGAATTTGTATTGGGGAATGTTTAGGATCGTTTGGCACATCACTAAACTTGTTAGCGGTACTTGCCCAAACTAAAAACCCGTCTTTGAAAACAGCCAGCGATGCATCGTGACTGTTACCTACCATTCCCCAAGTAATCATTATCTTTTCTCCACAACCTGATCAGCAAGACCATAGTCGACTGCTTCTTGTGCTGACAAGAAAGTATCAAACTTCATTGTCTCTAACAGTTCCTCGTATGTCTTTTCTTTTGAATTGTGTTTAGCATACAACTCAACCAATCGTTCGTTAATACGTTTAGACTCTTGTAAGTGTCTAATGTTATCTTCCATTTCAAGTTCTTGTACGTACACACTACCGCCTGTACCTCTTGTTCCTGAACTTACTCTGTGAATCATTGTACGTGATTCAGGTAGTACAATACGATGTCCTGGCTCCCCTGCTTGTGCTAGGAATGACCCCATCGATGCCGCTTGGCCCATTACAATAGTACGCACAGGACATTTAATATACTGCATAGTATCATAGATAGCAAGACCTGCTGTTACTTGACCACCTGGACTGTTAATATACAAGTTAATTGCTTTTGCTGGATCTTCACTTTCTAAGAACAGCATCTGTGCTACAACTGAATTAGCCATAACATCTTCTACTGGTCCATTAAGCATTACAATACGATCCTTAAGCAAACGACTATAAATGTCATATGCTCTTTCGCCTTTACTTGTTTGTTCAACTACCATAGGTATTAATGTTGACATTTAGTTTACTCCTTGTTGATATTTTTTATATGCCGAATGTAAAATATAAAACCAAACTCCATTTACGATTGGTTCTACAATGGCATCGACTGCGGCAAGTTCTAGTGCGGCGCCTGTGATTAATCTATTACAAAACATTGCAATTACGATATGTCCTACAGTATATACTACGGCTAACCCTAACGAACTTCCTGCAATTAAACGTTTAAGTAAATTAAATATTCCTTGTTTAATTTCACTCATTAGTTGCCTCCTTTCCGTAACTGATGTCAAATACATTAAAAGACATACTTACTCTTGTGACATCAGATTTAAAAGGATAAACCGTGTGTTTCAATCCTGCGTGAAAGAGTAGTACATCGCCTGTTTCAGGAATCACTTTATGTGTTCCTGATGATCCTAATACGTCACTGCCGTAAGCAAATTCAATCTGTCCAGGGCATCTCATGTTTGTTAATAACCCATCGTTTGCTTCTTCTTTTATTTCTTCTGGCACATCAATATACACTACTGCACTTAACATACCATTGTGACTGTGTATAGGATTAAATTCGTTTGCTTTTTGAAAATTAATCCAAGGACCTGTAGCAAGATGGAAACGTAGAGTTTCCCAATCAACTTCATCGTTCATAGGATTAATAACATATTCGTTTTGTCTTTTTATTTCTTCAGACATAAAGTTTGCTACATGAGTATGTACAAATCTCATAAAGCCAAACTTCTGATCATCGTTAAATATACCCTTGTACTGTTCAGCAATATTGCCTGCTAGTTCGTGACCGCGAGGCTGTTTGCGTTTTGCAGATTCTAACGCAACTTCCTGTAACCAAACTACTTCGTCAGCAGTTAGTTTACTTTTATATATTGTTGGACCGAACGGTCTTAGTACATTGTAACTCATTTATAGATAAACGGATCTTTCTTTTGTAGTTCTTTAATCTTCTTTTTAAATTTTCTGTTTTCATTCCATTTCTTGAACTGACGCACAGGCCAAGTAATGATATTTTTTAACCAAACCATTGTTTGCTCCTAAGTTTAATTTTTAACTCATTAGTTTCTTTTTGCATTATAATTGAATGCAAAGTATAAACTCTACCATATTTTTCAACAGCATCGTTTACATCTTTTACGTCCTCAGACCAGTCTGGCATACTAACCGACCAACCTAATTCTATTGCACGTTCTACTAATTGTTTACCTTTATCATCTCTATCAGGTACTAGTATTACTTCTTTATTTAAAGATTTTAGTAGTAGAGCCTGTTGATCTTTGACTTCGCTACCCATTAGTGCTACGCCATCAATATGTATAGCATCAATAGGACCTTCAACAACTACAGTAAATAGTCTATTGTAATTTTGTTCATCTAAGTTAAAAACATATCCTGGTTGTTGTTCACTTAGATACTTTGGTTGTTTATTAGGTAAAATAGTACGAGCAGTCCAGCCTACGATTTTCTTTTCATAAAAGAAAGGAATAATTACCCTATCACGATAGCCAAGTTCAGGCGTCCAGTAAAACGGATAATCGTCTGTGTTTAGTTTTCTTGTTCTAAGATATTCAAACACTTTAACAAGATTACTATCCATACCTGTTGGTTCTAGTGCCTTGTAATCGTCCCATTGGTTGATTTGTCTTGCACTATCAGGTAGTGGCACTTCGTTAAACTTTGGCAGTTCTACTATTTGAGAGTGGTCTATGTTCTCTTGGAATTGTAAAACAGCCAATGCTAATTTATTAATAGTGTCATCGGAAACATTAAGCCATTGCAGTAGTCTACGCATCTTGTGAGATAGTTTTCTACCTTTATTCCAACTTGCTTTGAATCCACAGTTGAAGCAATGATAACTTACACCGTCATCACCATTTTTAATTAGTCCGCCACGTTGTCTAGTATCTGCTGACGTTCCATTATGCACACAACAAGGTGCATTGAACGATGTCCAACCAGAAGGGGTTGTTTTCCGTTTATGCGGAAGGTGCGATAAGATTGTTTCATATACTAGACCACTCATACTATATAGTATAGTATCTCTTTAGTATAAAGTCAACTAGTTTCTGACTAAAATTTTATCAATTGTTCCAGAAACTTTGTTTTCCATTTTAACTCTAAGATGTGAATACACTCCATTAAAGTTAACGTATTCTGGTTTTGTAGGATTATTTAAATTGAGTGTTGTGATATCACCCCAATTGGTTGCACCACTAACTTGATTATCCAAAGTACCTTGGATAGTTACATCGCCTTGAAACCCTGTAGTGTATACAGCGGCAGTATGTAATGCTTCGTTTCCGTTCTTTGCCGGATGGGCATCTATTGCTTCACTGTAAAAGATTCCTGTGCCAACACCTGTTTCATTAAATGTTGAAACACTATGCGGGTCACTTGGTCCAGGAAAAGCATTAGCAACAATTTGGATTGTACCTGCAGATTCAAAATGTGAATTAGCATACGTTAGTACATTATTGTTATTTGAATCCATTAGATGTACATTATAACTAACAAATTGATGTTCTACATTTAACAGATCATTAGCAGTAATTGTTACAGTAAATTGACCAACTTTGCTCGGAGTAGTTGTTTCTAAAATAGTTCCTGTACGTTCTATAATCATATCGCCGTTAGAATCAAATGCTTGAAACTTAGGTGTGTATGTGTTTAAAATACTTAAAGATTTTTGATCGTGATTTTTAATTTCAAAGGTTAAGGTATTGTCAATACCTCTATATACCTGTAAATGTCTACTGTACACTGGTTTATACTCCGTAATGTTGCTAGCCAAATCTACTGAGAGAATGGCTTTGTTGGTTGCTAAATATCTGTATGTTAACTGCATAACAGTATTTATTTAAAAAAGAATCATGCTATTAAAAGATATAGAAGAAAAATTTCCATTCCTAAGCATTGTCCAGTACGGGGGCAATGAATATATCGGGATCATAAACAATCAAGACAACTACGTTACAAGTATGTACGTATACACAGACTTAACTACAGATGTTGAGAAGCAACACTTCCTAGACATGGGCGAAACTTGGTGGTTTGAAAGCAACCGAACAATACCGATCAGTATCTTTCTTCCTAGAGAATTTCCAAAATTTAGACATTGCTTAATGACCATGAATACAAAAGATGTAAAGGTAACAGCAGGGCCTGTTGTTAATTTAGGCAACTTAGCAGTAAAGAGGGTAAAACGTAAAAGTGTTCAACTAGTACGCAAACCTAAAAAATAATTACTTGTAGTATTTCGGACTTAGTTTAGGTCTATAGTGCTGTGCTTTAAACATAGCATTGTGTATAAACTGTGTAACTCGATTATGCATTGATCGATGATCTCCCACTTCAACCTTCATCTCATAGTCTTCACGTTTAAAAGGAATTATTTGCACAATAGGCATACCCATCGGTAACAATACTTCCTCGTCTAGTGGAGCAGTAAACCAAGTGTTTACGTGTAGTTCATGATAGATGTCTGTGTCAATAACGCCATTTAAAACTTCTAAGTTGCCGTGCTTGTTGTAGTGCGGAGCACAAACATAACAACTATAACCTTTAGGAGTTTTTACTTGCCACGGGTTTAGTAACTTAAACGTTCCTTCAAATGTATCAGGTGGAAAAGGATAAGCGTCCATCTGTTCATGCGGGTGTGTTGCCGCTCCGAACATATTGTTAAAAGGTCCTGCCGGCAGACGCCAAACAATGCCTTGTGGACAATGTTCGTTTTTCTCAATACGTTTAACTTTGTAGTCGCACCATAACGGAATAACATATCCCATATTCAATACATCTAGTACTGCCGGACAACTTTTAACTGTTTGGTATCCGTCTTGATGACTACCATCTGGTGCCATGCCGTTCTTTTCAGAACCTAGTGACCAGTTCTTTGCGCCGCCTTGGTTCTTAAACCATTCGGGCCAATACTTACTTGCTGGCACTGGTGGCATTGCTTCTTTTAGTTCTTCATGTTGTGTAAAGAAAGTTACTTCTGTAGTCATGCTTTTTCCTTTTCTAATTGTTCGCACAACAGATTCATGTGTACAACTATCGCATGAGCATAAGCAACTGCGTGTGCCTTTTTAAAATAATAACTGCCGTCAGTTGGTTTCGTCCACACTTGACTCATCACCGTATCCCACGGTTGTCCAATCAAATGTCTCTTCGCCGGACGTATCATTGCTAGTACTGCGGCTAGTTGTTGTATGTTCGATGGTTTCATTTCTTGTAAGACTGTATTGTGTCCTGCGACGTGAAATAATTTGTCGCTGAATTCTTTGTGCGTGAGTAAATCCCATAGTGGCTCTTTCTTCATCAAGTGATCGAGATGTGCTTCATCTCTTATATCATTATATATCGAAACATTAAGAAAATCTAGTTTAAAATATCCTCTTTCTTCTGCTTCTTCATATTCAATAGTTGAAACATTGTCAATCGGGTTATGGGGACATTCTGTTACATACACTCCTGTATTATGTTTCTTACCTGTAGAAAGTTTTGCCACACGGTGCTCTATCTTATCTAAGATAATATCTCTGTTTGCAAAGTCTATATCAATATCAGGCATTATTATATACTAACATCATTCTGTTGATTCGTCAACCTCATTTGGTTTTGAAATTGGTAATCCTGCTCTATCAAACCATCTACCGTCATCGGTAACATAAACAAAAGACCTAAAGTTATTACCATGTGTATCTTTTTTGATAATAGATTTTTTGGTTATACCACCTTTGTATTGTGTATAGTCTGCCTGCATTAATCTCATATGTCCTCCACTAGCCGGTGATCCGTATATTCTATCAACGCTTTCACCATTTGGACCAACATGGTTACTTACAAGTTGAAAATCGTTACCTGGCTTTGGAGTTACTGAATCAAAAGTTTCATCCTTGCTCATAGTCCGCTCTCCTTGACGATCTCTTTTACGAGTTCGACATCTGCTACGTGTCTTTTAAACCTAATTGCCCAGTGGTTTGGATTCATAACATTGCTTACAATTTGTAGTTGTTCGTCATTCATCTTGCCAAGCATATTACGTCCACTTTTACAATTTAGTATTAACCACGGCGACACTTTACCGTCTTTAATATGTTGTGCTACACGATTCAAACTTGCATAGTTAAAATAATCTTGCCATCGTGCTTCATTATCATCACCCCAGTCCATCATAGTTTTAACACTACGTTCTAGTGCTGTTGTAACATCTTCTTTTAAAATTAATTCTAGTGCATACTTTTCATACATCTCTTCTCTGCACCAGTGATCTAATTTAACACCGCTAGTAACAACATAGTCTATATATTTTTCAGGATACAAAGGTCTTACGTTGTTTAAAAAAGATCCAAACCTTACAAATGCATTATAGTATTGGCTATCACAAAACTGTTCATAAGTTTTATTTTCTTTTGCTTTTTGACACAGTTTATAAAATCTATTAAATGTAAGATAGCCTAACTGTACACGCTTTTCATCTTTTTGTAAAGCACGTCTTTTCTTTTCGCATACGTGAACAATAAGAGTCTTTTCTTTTGTGTACCCTTTGTTGCAGTATGGACAAACAAATGGTTTATCAGAGTTTGACATCTTTCTTTTCAAATCCAAGATCGGTTGCATACGTTTCGAGTTCTTTTTTTGTAGATATTCTAGCAAGGAGTTCTACCTCATCTTTTTTCATATTAGGGAAACGATCTAATAAAAACTTAACTGCTTTGTTATCAGATCCTTTTGATTTCAAACCTAACCACTCATGTCTCCTTGGACTAGCCTGTGCGTTATGTGTTGCACATAATAACTGCCATTGTAGTTGTGGGTGTTTAGTACCTAGAACATTCCAGTTCTTATTATAATATTCATTAGTTGCAACAATGGCCCATTCTTGAGCATCTCTATTTCCTGCAACCGAACTAGCATACCTGTTTAGTAGCCAGTAGTTTAATTCTTTGCGTTCTTCATCAGACCATTCTTTGAATGCACCTTTGGCATTCATATCCATGGCCATAAAGATTTCATTTAGTGGAAGTTTCTTTTTCTGTTTCATCTTTTATAGTATACCATATTGTTTCAACTTTGTCAAGTGCTTTTCTTAAAGTTGGATAATTTTTACTAGCGTCTATAATATCCATCCATTGATTGAAATCTTCAAATAAATTCTTTTGTGGGTTACCGCCAACAACCCAACGGTCTATTTCCGGGCGGTTCGCATAACGAGCATAAACTACATCGTCTACACGTTCGTATATCAAATCTTCGCCCGGAATTAGTTTAGCCATTACTTCACTTTGAATTTGCTTCTTAAGTATTGAAGTAGTAAGCCATATGCTGGTAGGAATACAATTAGTCCTACAACGATCTTAGTCAGTGTATTGTTCTGTGCAACTACGTGCCAGTTAGCACCAATCCAAGATAGATTGCCTTCTGCATCTGTAGAACCTGCAAACGCCACATAAAAGAATGAGTATGTGTCAATGATGTTAGCCGCGATAGTTGAAATCGCTGGAGCCGCCCACCATGCGTCAGAACGTTCTCTAATTGCCTGGAATACATATACGTCTAGCATAGTACCAATAGCATAAGCAGTACCACTTGCAAAACCAACTCTGTATGCGTGTGGATCATCTAATGCTAACAGCACGAGGACTGAGGCAATAATAGCAGGAATAATAGCCATTGCTACAACAGCACGACCTGCTTCTTTACCAACCATACGTACTGTAAGGTCAGTTGCTACGACTACAATCGGGAATGTGAATGCGGCCGCCGCTAGTGGAAATGATCCAAACAAGGGCAAGTCTGCACCTGGAAATAGATCAAATCTAATTGTTACTAAGTAATTACTTACTGCAATTACTAGTGTGTGTAGGATTACTAGTTTAGTTACTAGTGCTCTATCTACACCTTCTAGTAGTTTTGTAAACATATTATTTCTTTCCTTTTGTTACTACGGAGCCTACTGTTCGACGAACAATATCGTCATGATTAAATTCAGCCCAGTAAAGTTCAAAAGCGACTCCATCTTCCAAACCTTCGAACTGGTGAATTTTGCCGGGTTTCACTTGCGTGAACTCCCCTGGACCAAGTATAGTTTCATCAACTAATCCATCTTGGTCATCTTGCCAAACACGGACAAGCATCTTGCCCGATTCAACAAAGAATCCGTTCCATTTATATTTGTGTTCATGTTCCGAACATTTAAACCCTGCTTTGTATTCGATACGGTGAAATTCTAGCACACCATTGGCGTGAATTAATTCTGTTTGTCCCCAAATTTTTCCTGCTTTCATAGTCACTATCCTTTCTCCTTAATCGATAAATTTAAATAGTTTTTCCTCAACGTGTCCGTCAATATTAATATAACGTCTAATTGTATCTGGATTTTCTCTTGGTGTAACACCATGTAAACTGTTTACAGTATTAAGGAAACATACCATAGTATTTCTTGCATAAGGAATATGATCTACTACTTCAATGTCTTCGTCTACTGCTTCACGTCCTGTTACTCTACGCCATTGCTTACCTGTTGTATTTCTAAATACATTTAGTCCGCCATCTGTTCCTTTGTCTTCAGGTTTCTTAAAATAAAATAGACAAGCAAATAATTCTTTAGCCTGATCAACGTGTGGTGTTCTAATTTGAATATTGTCAATAGCATTAGCAACAAATTGCATTTCCATTCTGATAGTTCCTTTTTTAGGATACATTCTTGGACTTACATCTGATCTAATATACTTTGTATAAAGGTCTTCTTTAAAACCTTTTGTAGTGTTATAGTGTTCAACAATACCACTACGGAAGGCTCTAATTAGTTCATCTTTAAATAACTTACTAGTGTTGTAGTTAATAAATTCTCTCCAAGTATCGCTTATTACATTTGAATAATCAAAGTCATGCTGACGATATCTTGCTGTACCAAATCCGGTACTTCTACCTTCAGTAACATATTCTTCTGGATATTCTGCTTCTAGTTTTTCATATAAGTCCCACGGCAATACTTCTGGAATATAGATGTAAGGAAAAGGATCTAACTTTAAGTTTTCGTTCTTAAAGTTTTGTAATACTGAATACTTGTTCATTTGTACCTTTCTGCTATCTCTGAACTTGAAATATTATCTCCTGCATATAAAAATTGTTGTGGCATAGTAAAAGGTTGGTCTTTAACTTTTTGCATAATAGCAACTACCATAGGATCTCTTTCCCAAGTATCTAAACTATATTTGTTACGATAGCCTTTGTCTCTAGTCAGTTTAGTTCCGAGTTTTTCGATACGACCTCCGTCGCTTTGTCCAATCCAAACACCATGCATTTTATAATCATTTTGGTTTGCTAGACAGAAAAATAAATTAGGATGGTAGTTGTAGAAGCCATGATCAACCCATCTATAAAATGGAAGTACATGGATCATAAACCCGCCTAGTTTTGTAATATCGTGTGCGTTTTTAAAAACAGCATATTGATTAAAAACGTGTTCACCTGTTCCGTTATTAGTTACAAGGTCAAACTTTTCGTTAAAATCATAGTGCGAAACAATGTCCATATTAAGGTCCATTGCTTTGGCATCCATGTCTTCGTTTACATCAATTGCTAGATATTTTTTAAAACCACAAGCAAGATAAAATTCTTTTGTAGTAGTAGGACTTGCGTTAATATTTAATCGGTTAAAAATTGTTGCACGTGACTTGTTGTTTTTAAGTCTTTGATTTCCAAGATCACAAACTGTTGGTTCAGGACGAGTTCTAATTTCATCTAGTACTGTGTCAATTGCTGTTGTTACTAAGTTTGTAAATGACATTTACTTCTCCAGTACTACAATGTATTTGTTGTTAGGGTGTACTCTGCCTTGCTTATCTGTTCTTGACTTTTCAACAAATTCATGATGCCTAATTTTAATTCCAGGCATATTCTTTTCAAGTCTGTCTTTCCACCAACCTGGTGTTTCAACAATCAAGTGTGCATTACGTCCATCGGGTAAAAACTTTTTAGCAGGACTTGTGGCAATAATTAAGAAAGCACATTTATCAAAGTAACCATGAATTTCTTTTAGTACTGCATCTAGGAAAACAGGTTCAATATGTTCTAATACATCTGTACTGATTAGCATATCAAATGTTCCGTCAGGTTTATTATCAAAGCCAGGCATACCAGGATCATAACCAATTGTATTAATCTTATTGTAGTTTTCTTTTAGTGCTAATACAACGCCACCTTTACCGCAACCGTAATCAATAACAGACTGTGGCTTATATTCTTTAAGCCATTTCTCAATAGTTTTTAATCCTTTAGCATCACCAAAAGATGCTTTCTCGTCGTGCAGTTGTGATAACTGCCTTGCGTATTCCTCGCTTATAGTTTTCATGATTTTAATCTTTCTTCCTGCTTTTTAATATTTTTAACCGATTTCATATAACTGCCAACAGCAGAAATATTTGTTGTATTTAAGCGACTCATTTCTTCACCACTTACTATGTGGCAACGAACCTCTATTGGATTTTCGGACATTGGAATTAGTTGTAACCACGGATCGCCCGGATTAATTTTAAGTTCTTGTCCAAAAGGTAACATAATATTATTCAATACAGCGTGTTGATATTTGTATTCAACAATACCAGGTACTCCCCAATATGCTAACGGATTGGTTGTATGCCAGTCTGGTTTAATCCACATCCATTTGACACCAGTTGATTCTTTTATTAACCAAGGTGATCCAATTTTAACATGAGCCATATCTGGTTTATGAAAATTCCAATCTTGCTCATCATGCGGTAATAATGCTGTGTGTTCTGGAAACACACGTTGTTCGATTCTTCCAAAGTTGTCTACTTTAAAATGTAGTTCACACCAACTTGGAAAGATAACACCTTGTTTTAGTATTTCATTAATAGCAGGACATTGCTTCATACTACTAACAGGTATTGAATTATCCTGTGCTGTAAAAAGACCTCCGTCTGTTCTACTTGCTGGTAATGACTTCCACCAGTCAGGAATAAACTTTTTAGCCAACATTGGTTGAAATTGATCGTAACAATACTGTTGGTTAGTAAAAACGTCTAATACAATTTTCTTTTTCTTAAATAAGAAGTCCATAATCAATTGTTTCACTTTGTCTACTAATATCTTTTACAAACCATGCACACACAGGATCTTTACCTTCTGTTAACGGAACACCTAGTAGTTGTCCATTTTTCATTTTAGGAAAATACCATTTCACATCATTGTAAAAGTTTGTAATTTTTACTTCGCCCCAGTTCATAGTATAACTTGTTAATGGGTTGAATAAAAATGCTTCAAAGCCTCTGTCATTTAAACTTGTTAGTGGTAATACTTCAATGTCGCCTGATCCTTCACTGTCACCTACTGCTAGATTCCAATCAATAGGCATTGTAATTTCTTTACCGTTAATTTCCATAACCATTGCTGGACTATTAAAACTTTCTAAAAAGATTAAAGGTATGTAAAAGAAATCCGGCTCTTTAGGATTACTATTATCTAATACTGCAAATCTAATATCATCTGTTAGTTCTTCTGGAAGATGCTCAAGTTCGTAGCATTGATTTTCTAATGTTAATATTCTCATTTCTTTCCTTTATTTTTTAAGATCTCTTTGGGTGTTAAGTTACCTGGATCTAATTTTGCTATACGACAGTTAAACAAGTTACGCTTTCCTTTGCTTGTTATAACTGTTGGTTGTCCGTATTGATCGATTTCTATGCCTTTAATTTTTGTTGTTACATTTCTAAATTTGCCTACTTGGATTTCATCTCCAACTTTAATTTCTACTGTAAACGACTTCATGTCCAATCCACCTTTTCAATAGTAAATGGATACTCAGCCTCTTTATAAAATTTCTTTCTTGAAGTCAAATGTCTTTTTGCATATTTGCAAGTTGACGTGACATCCCAAATTTGTACAAAGTCTTTATCTTCTGCTTTTCGAATTCCACGTCCTATAGACTGAATGACCCGAACAAAAGATTTGCCAGGTTCAATAAGAACCAAGTTAAAAATACGTGGTATATTAATTCCGACTGCGGCCACTCCATACGTTGCAACAATAACTTTATTTGTTGCATCACGGACTTCGTCATACGCATCCTTTCTATCTTTTATTTTAACATCACCTTTAATAAACACAGCGTCTGGAATATGTTCCAGAATCTGTTCTCCGGCACTAATCCTATCAACTAGAATTAGTGTATTACCGGAGTCTTTGATCTTGTTTAATAATTTGCCTATGTATTCGAGCCTATGCTTGTTTGTTACAAGGTATTTTAGTTCTGACTGATAATCACTAAATTCTTGTGTATCTAACATCTGTAAAACATTAACATGACAGTTAGATAGCACACCTTTGTCTTGTAATTCTTTTGCTGTAATGCTTCCAATAACAGGACCTAAACTTGCTAGGATGCTTTGGAATTCAAATTGTTCTTTAGGTATAGTACCTGTTAGTCCCCAACGTATCGGAGCATTTTTCAAATTTTGTGTTAGTAATTTTTTAAGCACATCTGCTTTTGCTTGGTGTACTTCGTCAACAATAATTGTGCTTACACCATCTAAAAATTCTGCTAGTGAAAGAATATCTTCACCGTTTTTATTTCTTTTGTCTAGTATGTTTAAGGATTGCCACGTACAGATTGTATGAGTTTTACCTAACTCTTTTCTATCGCCAAAATACACACCTACATCTAAACCGCAGTTAATATAATCTTCTTCTGTTTGTACAACCAAAGACTTATTTGGAACAATAACTAGACTACGCCCAAATGGTTCACACAGATGTGAAAGTGTAGCAGTGGTAATAGTTTTACCTGCGCCAGTTGCAATTTCTTGTAGGCTTTGCGGATTCTTTAAAAAGTTATTAATTGCTTCTACTTGATAATCACGTAAAACAATTTCTTCGCCTTCTGCTGGATGACCTTCTGGCCAGCATACGCCTTGGTCTGCCCAATAGCGTTCATTTATTTCTGGAAATGTTAAATCGTGTTTTTCTCTACGATCAACAACTTCAGCAATTTCAACACCTGCATCAACAAGTGTGTTTATAATAACATCAAGGTGGTTAACGTAGCCAGTACCACCAATTCCAAAAAAGTTAACAGTTCCATCCCATCTCCCTAGTTTGTATTGTGGAAGATAACGAGCGTAAGGTACTTGAAACTTTAACTTGTTAGCAATCTTACGTCTGTATTCTACAGGTAAGTTTTCTACCTTTACATTTACTTCATCTTGAATAACTATTCTACAACTAATCATATTAAGTCTACTGTCTCGCTTATTCTTCCATGCTTATTAAGTGTGTCTGCATCATATTGCAAATATAAATCTTTTCCTTGTAACCAACTATCAATATTACCACGAATAGATTCTCTAGTGTAATGAAATACACAAATTGGATCCCAGTCGCTTCTAATTAATGGCTTGGATATTTTATTACTACTAGCATACACTACTTTAGTGTTTTTGTCAACATAATTATTTAATCCCTTATCCTTCACAAATTGGTTAAATTCATTCACACCATTTTTATCATTATCTAATCTAAACATTACACTCATTTCTTTTGCAGGAATAATATGTGTAAGTCTGCTATGCAAATTAATTAAATTATCCAATGCGGTGTGGTCGTCTAGCAACACTAATAATGGAAAACGATCTAGTTCTGTTAAACTTTCAACTAGGGCATCTAATGTCCATTTTGTTGAATTTACACAAACATTTCTGCCTGCTCTGTCAATAAGTTTCTTTGTTAGGTCGTTTAGATATCTAAAGTTATCACTAACAATACCTTGATCAAAATGTTCAAGACCATACATTCTACGTCTATCATAAAACTTATAAAGTGTTTCGTCTGACGGAGAACCGATATCTTCTAAAATATTATCAACTGCTTTCTGTGGCAAATTTTTAACTTCGTTATTATAAATGCCTGGAATATAATCTTGTTTGTTATTTTCAAATTCTAATAATTTATTATAAATTTCCATAACTGCATCGTCGATATCAAACTTCTCAGCAAACTTGTTTGCTATTGTTACAAGTTTGTATACATACTTTTCTGTAATAGGAAAGTAATGTTTGTGTTCGTTATAGAAGTAATCTTTATCACTTGAATTTTTTAGTTCAGTAAGTCTATCAATAACTTTTTTATTAAAAGGAAATCTAATAACAAGCATCTCCTCTTCTTCTCTTTTTTTAGGATGTTTGCTAGTTTGAATTTTAATCCAGTGACTAGAATCAATTTGTCTGTACGGACTACGTAACTGATCAATATGATTACGAAGATCAATCTCGTGGATATCAAATTGGTCTTGATAGTATTCTAACAACAAGTGTTTAACAAGTTTATGTTGTTTGCTTGTTAATGCCACTCCTCTGAAAACTTGCTTTGCAATGCTAAACATAAGTCTATGATTATCGGGGTGCAATTTAAAACTATGCAAGTCTTGGAACTCTGGAATTCCAGTATACTTTAATTGGCTAATGCCTGCAACAAGTTCTAAGCAGTCCTCGCAAGTGATGGCATCAATAGATTCAATTTGTGGAAACGTTCTTTTCATAATAGTTATTATATGATATTATAGACTAGAAGTCAAGCGTTTAAGTGGATTTCCTGTACTTATTTCTTCAATTGTCCACTCAGTATATGCTAGATCATTTGCCCATTGTTGCCTATCAGGATATTTTAAATTATTGATATCACCAAACCAATCGTTACTAACATCGTATGCTAGACTGTGTTCACTAACACAAACTGGAACACCTTGCATAGCAGATTGTAATCCTGGGTTGCTACTAAAACTATAAACCAAATATACGTTAGTTAAATCAAAGTCGTAATCGTCATATGTGTTAATTATTTGTCTTGGTTCTTGTCTAACAACATTTTCAAATTCATATTCTATTGCAGGTAAAGGACATCGCGGGTGTGGACGTAAAATAATACGCTTAGATGTTTGTTTGCGTATATGTTCGATTGTTTTTAAAATTAAATTAGATTGTGATATGTTAGCAAGTTGTTGACTCTTATCGTGTTGAGTACAAAATAAGATGTCGCCGGTATTATCTGTTTTCCAAGGTTTAAGTTCTAATCCAAGTCCCTCAAACCTGCTACTGCTATTGCCGCTACTGCCAAAATAAGCATCTCTATTGATTCCATTTATACCTACCTTCCATGTTGAATTACGCTTTAGTCCTCCGACTTCGAGGACCACAACCGGTCTGCCCTGTTGTCTAAAAAACTGCCATACGGTCCTGTTCTTAGACATTCGACCGTTCCAAAGAACAGACCAAATAACAGGAACATCACAATCATAATCATTGAAGACAATATCATGACCGAGAAGACGAGCACCATTAGCAAAGGCATCAAAAACAGGTTTACTATTGAGGCTCCCATAATCCGTAAATAAACTAAACTTCATTCCAATATGGTTCATTCCGAGGTGCTAACAAGTCTCTTTTACGACTACGACCTTCTTGCTTTCGTACACCTTTAAGGTGATCAAAGTATTGTCCTAGTTCGCAATTAATTAGCGGATGACCTTCTCCATTTACTAAATGTCCACTAAAGTCTTTTATGTTCGGATGCTCGACTCTAATCTTTTTAAGTACTTGATCAAACACATAACTATCGTGCCATTCTTCCATTTTAAAAATTCCGTCCTCGGCTTCTTCATACACACGTTCAAATTCTTTTAAAAATGCTGTTGCACCTGGTGTGCGTAATGTCAATCCATAGAAGCCACACTCCGGCCATTTCTTATTTCTACCTAGGTAATGTAACCATTGGCTCATTGGCAACATGGCTCTTAATTGACCGTATGTAATAGGACTGTGTACATAAGAGTCAGCATCCATCCATACTAAAACATCAATGTTAGGGTCTCTAGCCGCGTCAAATACAGCATAAGTTTTGTTAGCAAACCTCACGGCATCCCATTTAAATTCTTTGTGATGATCACGCGGTCTACGTGCTGGCCAAGGACATTTGCCATTTGCTTTAGGAACATCTTTCCAGCGTTCCTTAAATGCATTTAGCATTGGTAATGCATCTTTGGCTTGTCTAACTTCAATGTTTTGTGCATTGTGTGGAATAACCGGAATGCAATCTTCTGCATAAATTCTTAAATGAATACGTGGATCTACATTTTTAATCCAACTGTCAATAAAACGTTGAGCATATTCATCTAGTCCTTTTTGATGGAACGTTGTAATAACTGTTAAATTCATTTTACCCACTTCCTCATATGTTGCCAACAAACACCTTCTCGTAGATCTTTAAAACTCCAATGACATTGTGCAATCTTTCTAATCCACTTTTCTCTATCGCAAGGTCTTAAATCATTAATCTCTTGCATAGTTTTGTGTGCTACTTCACCTGCTTGACTTGCTTCTGGATCTTCACAAATAATTGGAATACCTTCAATAACACTTGCAACTAGTGGTGAACTATTATAGCCAACAGTTACAAAACTCTTTTGTAGGTCGTGTTCAATTAACGGTTCGAAACTAATCTTTACATTACGACCTTGTATCTTTTTACAATACTCTGGAGCCTTTTTATCACCTGGATGCGGTCTAACAATAATTGGTCTTTCTGTAAATTGTCTAATGTGGGCAATCTTTTCGTTTGCCCAATTAACAACATCTTTACCTTTCATCGACCAACCACCATTTCGCTGTAGACACAGCAGAACGTGTTCTCTTTCATTAATAGACCAAGGCTTTAATTTTACACCTAAATCTCTTTGTATCTTTTGCCATTGTTCGTCACCTGGGTTGTCATTACAGTATAATCCTGTGTTTTGAAAAACGCCATTAAAACTATAACGCAAATAATGATGCGGCTCGTTTTTTCTTGCTTTGTATAAGAATAGATTAGCGTCAGCAGTAACAAACATTTTATTATGTGTGTTTGATGCTATTTGTCTACGTAGGTTAATATGAGGCACGTGTTCGCTTTTATCATGCATAAATCCTTGCATAACAGCAACGTCAGATGTTAGCATATCAAACCCTTCGTATAACAAACCGCTGTCTCCGCACATTCTAACACCTTCAATAAAGTTTTTTAAAATGTCGTGTTTGTGATTAGGCTTGTTAGGTTTTAGTGATTTACCTGGCGGAATAACTTTTGCATACGCTACTACTCTCATTTTAATTTACTCCATGCATAACCGCTTAACATTTCTTCGTATGTAAATTGATTGTTTGCTAGATATCTACACAAGTATGTTACTGCTTTTCTGCCTGGATGTTCTGCAAACTCAACTCTTGAAAGTTTAGTTTCAGCAAGATCTTGAGCACAATTAGGACCTACTACAATAGCAGGTTTACCGTATAACATTGCTTCTACTGCGGCAATACTGTTATATGTTACTAGACAATGTACATCATCTGCTAGTGCTTGTTCCATTGTATTAACTGAAACTCTATCTTCTCTACTAGGCTTTTTACGTACAAAGATAGGACGTTTAGTATGCTTCTTTAATTCTTTAACAGTATTTTCTAACCATTCATCTAGATTTTGATCAAAGTATTTCATTACTTTTTCACTAGGTGGTACAACTAAAACTTTGCTACCTGGAACCCAATCTTTAATTTGAATTGCTAGACTATTCCAACGTCCGCTACCATAATCTTCACTAGCATTAGGTCCGTCTCTATCTGGCATATGAAGATTTTGTAATGCATTTTTTACAATTCTATGATAAATCTTTTTACCGTTTGGATTAACTTGGCTAGGATTATTTCCTACGTATCCTGTATCCATAAAGTAAAAATCTTTACCTCTTGCAATACATTCTTTAATAAGTTTCTGTTTTCCTAACCCCCTAACAAGGAAAGGTGCAGGACTGTCCCAATATTGATCTACATCATCAGCACGAATATATTTTCCATTAGAACCTAAAGCCATGCCCATAATAAAAGAATCAACAAGTCCAAAAGATCCTTTTACTTTCTTTTCAACTTTTTTAATTCCGCTGTCAATACAAATTAATTCTGGATTCTTAACTTCTTCAAATACTTCTGCTACTGCTTCCACGGCATGGACTTGTTGTCCTGTGGCAACACTATAAAGTATTTTGTCAATCGTTGCTTTTAAATGTGGTTTTAGCACTCTTGGATCCCATTCTCCGGAGTAGTCGCTCATATACTATTGCTCCATCATATCACTTAAACATTGTTTCCATTCCGCATTAAATTCACAGTTTCTATAATTCTTAAACCAAGGTCCGCCTTCAGTATAATGTAATGCTCTTGGAGTACCGTCACCTTCTTTATACCAACCTACTAACCAATTCCAATCAACTGGTAGTGAACCGATTTCTTCATCTTTGAGCCAACTGAAACGATGAAAGTATGCACCGTCATTGTTTGGATTGTTAACACTATCAACAGTAACTTTTTCATTTGATGGGTGTCCACAATTCCAAAGTACAACACTTGACCAATTCTTACGTGGGTATACTGTTTGTACTTGTCCGTCCATTTTAATTCCTGGCTTAGGTGTGTAATCGTGTTGTACACACATAACAGCATACTTGTCATCTGCTAATGCAAACAAGTTGTCGACATCTTCTAAAAATACAATGTCGCTGTCAATGAATAATGCCCAGCCTTTATAATTTGTTAAATGTGGAATTAAAAATCTTGTAAATGTAAATTCGGTAGATGCTAACTTATCAACTTCTCTCCAGTACACTTTTTGTTGACGCAGGTCGTCCTGGATTAGAGGTATAACATCTGTGTCTTTGTTGAACCTCTTTATACTATGCTCACAAACTTGGTAAGCAATATCTTCTCTAGTGTCATATCCTACGAATACTTTGTTACTCATTTATCTTTCTTCACCCATATTGCTGTTGTGTCAATAGTATGTATCTCTAGTGAGTCACCAAACACCTCATGAAAGGCTTTTTTACTACCACCCCAATTGTGGTAATCGTCCAAAACCATTATTCCTCCGGGTACAACACGCGGCCAAAGTTTTTCCAATTCTATTTTAGTGCTTTTATACCAGTCAGTATCTAGTCTAAGAAATGCTATTTTACTAGGCAAATTACCACCAAGTTTTAATGTTTGGCAAACATCTCCTTTAACAAACCTACATTGGTCCATAGGAATATGCTTTCTCACATTATCTATAACTTCTTCAATTTCTGCTCTGCACCATTGATTAAAACCTTTTTTTGCTTTAGCACTTTTCATTGCGTATGATGCCTTGCCCTTACTATCAATTTTATAATCATCTTTTGTTGGTATTGTCATACCTTCAAATGTATCATACAACCAAAACATTCTTTTGCTTTTTTGGTTTGCAAGATATGCCGCAATAACTTGGCCTCCCTTCCAAACACCGCACTCAACAAAGTCGCCTTCGATGTTTTGTTTGTCAAGTTCTCGAATAGTACGTAAAGTGTGAACAATACGTCTTCCGCTAGTCATTGTAAGAGGACTAACCGTTTCTAGTATTGGTAATTCACTTGTGGTAGGATAATAGTCCATTACTGCCTTTCGATATCATCTTCTTCGCAGTAATCACCTATCTGTACTTCTAGTATATGACAAGGCTCGTCTGTGTCATTAATGCCTTGATGCCATTGCATTTCATGAATAATGGCTCTTTGATGTGGACCTAGTTCTGACATAATTTCAAAGTCTGTGCTACCGTTTATAGTTCCAATAGTACAGTTGCCTTTTAAAATATACCAAAACTCTGAACGACTTTTGTGTCGTTGCATACTTAATCTTGACTTAGGATTAATTACCAGTTCTTTAACTTTGTAACCTTTTGCTTGATCAAGCACACGCCAGTATCCCCAATCACGCTCGGTCTTTTGTGTTTTCCAGTTGTCTAATATCCAACTTGAACTATTCTTTTTATTATCGCCACCAACACCATATGCAAATGTTAGTTCGCCTGTGTTGTCGTCAAATAGTTCTGGAATGTTATCGGCTTGTCTATCTCCGCCGTTGGCAAAAATAATTTCTATGTTTGGATAAAGACTACGTGTTTTTCGAATTGCATCAGTAGCACTATCGTCGTCATCGTTAAAATTAATTACACGATCAACACACGCTAGTTCACCGATAACAGAAGCACGTTCTTCCCAAGTTAAGAATGGCCTACCTTTTTTACGGGTAAGCCATTCGTCACTGTTTAGTCCGACAATTAACTTGTCGCCAAGTTCTTTTGCGGCCTTAAAATAATCAATATGTCCTGAATGTAATGGATCAAATCCACCAGTTACTAATACTACGCTCTTCATAGTATTATTTAACAGTTATCGATTTTCAGCCTCAATATATTGGAGCATTGTTTCAGGGTCTGAAACTTCGTAAGGATCCATGTCAGTTCCTTCGTTGTTAAAGCCTGGTTCTACAAATGCTTCTTGGACAATGCCATTGTCAACAAATAAAGAATAACGCCAACTTCTATTAGCAAATCCTAAATGTCTTTTGTTAACAAGCATACCAATACCGTGTGTAAAGTCTGCATTACCGTCTGATAGTAATTTAACTTTCTCTACACCAAGTTGTTTGGCCCAAGCATTCATTACGAATCCGTCGTTAACGGATACACAATAAATCTCATCTACACCTGCATCTTTAAACTTTTCGTACATTTCTTCGTACTTAGGAAGTTGTTCACTTGAACACGTTGGAGTAAATGCTCCTGGTAATCCAAAGATAACAACTTTTTTGTTTGCAAAAAGATCTTTTGAATCTACTTGTACAAACTCACCGCCGATGGCACATCCTCCGTCATCTGCAACTTCGTCACCGATTCTATTAATAAAAGTGACATGGGGTAGTGAATCCCATTTTTGAATCGCTTGTCTAGCGCCTGGATGTTGATACATAATATTTCCTGTAGTTAAAAATTAAAGACTTGCGTCTTCCATACCTGCTACACGCAGTTTAACAATGTTAGTAATCTGCCATTGTTTTTGGTCGAGTCCTTTTGTTATACCCAACCATTTGTTTCGCATTAATGCGAATTCGTTGATGATTTTTTCCATGTCTACTACGTCTGCTTCGCCGTCAACATACTTTTCTACATCTCTGCTACTCAAAGCACGTTGATAATTCTCTAAATATTTTTTAAAGAAACTGCTACGCAGACGTCTCAACTCAATGTTCAGGTATTCTAAAATTGCCTCTAATTCCTGTAATTGATTAAAACGCTGTTCAACTAACCCTGGCATTTCTGCAGAAGCCTTTTCGATATTCCCGTATACACGGCACTCTTTTTTGGCTTCGAGTAGTTCGGTTTCGTAATAATCAATAGCATTAGGAATTTGTGAAATATCCTTAGCAATTTTTGAATACCATCCCATTAATCGTAATCCTCATCATCGTAGACATCTTCGTCAATGTCCTCTTCTAGGTAATACCCAATAGCCTTGTCTAAATGATTACAAGTGCCTAAAGCATCTCTAAAAGATTCGTCTGACGTACCATAATCGGCACAGACGTCTACGTATTTTTCAGCAATAGTTTCAATATGCTTCTTGTCTACATATTCTTTAAACGTTTGCCAAATGTCTACTACTTGTGAACCTGATTCCATAGAATTTGTCTCCTATAAATTATCTACGGTATTTATAATCGTCATACTATTTTATTCAGTTACAGTTTCTTCGGTTTCAGTTTCGACTGTAGTGTCTACAGGTGCGTCTTCATCTGAAAACTCGTTCATTATTTGATCTAATAATGGACCACCTGCTTCCCATGCCTTACGATACTCTTTGATTTCTTCACCGCTCTTAGTTACATACTTCAAACGATTTCCGTCTTTCGATAGCATACCTTTTTTCTCAAAAAGATCAACAAGACCGCTGTATGGATTCATACCAGTTTCATAAGGAATCTTAACTTGCACACCTTCAAACGGTTTTGCATATCTTGTTTTCATTACCTTACAACCTGCACGAATACCACGTACATCAGTTACTTTGTTACCATCTTCATCTTCTTTTAGTTTTAGTTTTTTCATTGCTACAACAATTGAAGATGCATAGATAAATCCTTGACCACCTGAAATCTTATCATCTGGATCAAACATATCTTGAGATGCGTAAGTATGATTAGTTGCTACTAGGCCCACGTTGTGTGAACCAAACATATTAACACAGTTACGTACAAGTGCTGTAAGTGCCTTAGGTTTTCTACCCATGTCACCTTTCATATCACCCTTACTAAACTGATCAACGTCTGTGGGTGTTAATAACATACCCAATGAGTCAATAACAAATAATACTTTAGGACGTTCTTCTTCGTCCATTGCTTTGTAATCTGCCATAAATGTTGATACTGTTTTTGCAACATCATCAATCATTGACATATTAAGTTTTAGTAGTTTATCTTCTGAAGTGTCTACATCAAGTGCGTGTAACCATGCTTCATCAAGTGCGTTCTCTGAGTCAATTAGAACTACAAAGATGCCTTGTTCTTGTGCGGCTTTAACAATGTTACCTGCACAAATATATGATTTACCTGCTCCTGACTCGCCTGCAAATACAGTTACCTTACCAAGTGGAACACCTTTATGGAAGTCACCACTTACAAGATAATTGAGTGCATAATTACCTGTACTAATCCAATCAGTTGGATCGTTGAATCCCGCACTCATGCCTGTAATAGACTTAGTCAAGTTTTTACGAAACTTGGAAACGTCAAATGCTTTGTTAGCCATTACTTCTCCTTAATCTTTTATAATGGGGTTGCCCTTAGACAACCCCTATATAAATTACTGTTGTCTAGAACGGATCATTGCTAGAATGTCTTCCGCCTTGTTATCACCTGCTGGTGCCGCCGCAGTTTCTGCTACTGGTTCTGCCGCTGGTGCAGTTTCAGTTACAGTTTCTGTGACTGGTGTTGCTGGTGCTGGTGTAGTTGCTTTTACAGGATCACCTGTACGTGCCGCTACGCCTGCTGGACGGAAATACTGTCCAAACGCATCCATGTCGTATGCTTCGCCATCAACAGATGCTTCAAACATCTTCTTGATAACTTCGACTTCAACTTCTGAAGGTTTCTTAGGTAAGTAATCTGAAAGATTAAATAACCCATGATCTTCAATAGCCTTGTACTCATCTTCAGACAATGGACGCTCTCTACGAGCCCAAGTTGATGTTGAGTAGTCTGCATAACCGCCTTTAGAAGTTTTTGTAATTCTAAAGTCAACACCCGCAGTATAATCTGTAGGCAACTCGTTCATATCTGGATCCATCAATGCACCCTTAATGATTTGGAAAATCTGTGGGCCAATGATAAATCTACGAATTGGATTATCCGGAGTAGTATCTTCGGTAAGTGGGTTGTCAGTTACAAAACCTTGGAATACGTATGAACGCTTCTTCCAATACTTACGACCTAAGTCTTCAAGTTTTGGATCTTTAAACCAAGGACGTACTTCTGAAAGTACTGGACAAGTTTCGCCATACATTTCCATACATGGTACTTGTACTTGAACTGGACGAGAGTCTGTCTCGCCTTTAATTCCAGCAAATGGAAGTTTGATCATCAAACGTTCTTGCCAGAAGAAAGTGTTATTTTCGTCACCGTCAGGTAAGAAACGTAACGTTGCCGTTTCGCCTTCCTTCAAGTTCCAAAATGGGTAAATTGCGTTGTCGCCACCGCCTGACGAACGATTGCCGCCAGTATTTGCTTCTTGCTCTTTTAGTTTTGCACGAATTTCTGCTAATGTTGCCATAATAAGCCTCCTATAAATTTAAGCCTTCGCTGTTAAGTGCCTTCGTATCTAGTAGCACATATTATATATACTACTAGAAATATTTAGTAAAGTCAAGTGGTTTTTTATCGAAAAGTGATTACAGGCCTGCCAATTTCTTGACACGCTCCATTTCGTTATCCTTGCCAGCAAGTAAACGACCTATCATCTTTTCTGCAAATGGTACACTCTTATCACCAAATTCTTTTTCACACGCAACTAATACTGCTGTTTCACCTTTTGGAAAAGCGTTAGTTGTGTAGTCGTAATATGATTTTACTAATTCTTCTAGTTTTTCGCCTTTGGAAGATAATGACTTATCTTCTTTTGTCTTTTCTAATTCTGCCTTTCTACGCATCAATTCTTTTTTAAGTTCTGGATCCTTGTTTGTATTAGGATCAGATTGAATGTCTTGTAATGCCTTCTTTTTAGCATCGTAGTCACTCATTTTATTATTTTTTTCTTGTGGTGTTTCGCTTTCTGCTGGAACCGCTTCTGGTTCTGCTGTTGGCGCTTCTGGTTCTGCTGTTGGCTCAGCAGGTACTTCACCTTGCTCAATTTTTTCTGCTACTTGTGGATCTTTACCTTTTACATACTTAATAACTAAAGGACGAACGTCTGAATCTGCATCTTTTTGTCCTACCTTTTTAAACATATCTAAAAGCATTGGATCATCAATTACACCTTTTAAACTTTGGATAGCGTTTGCACCATTAATGCCTGCTGGGAAATGCTCAGCCATTAAGTTATTAAGTTTGCCAAGTGCTTCTTCTTGTTTATCGCCACCCGCAAATAATTGATCTTCTTCTTCGCTTACAATTGAATTCATTGCTTTTTCAAAATCTGCTTCTGGGGTTTCGTTTGTTCTTTGTAGTGCTTTCTTAACACCTGGATGGTCTGAAAGTCCTTTTGCAATCTTTTCAATTGTATCAACAGCACCTGAATAGTTGCCGCCTTTGTATCTTGGATCATTTAGTACGCCATAAGCCATTTTAATTTCTTTATCTGAGAAACCCATATTGTCTTGTGCTTCTTTTTCGCCAAGTAAATCTTCTGGACCCATTTCTTGAACTTGATTTCTTTCTTGTACTAAACCATAAATGTATGGGAATACAGATTTAAGTTCTTCGTTAAATGTTCTAATAGTTAATTCATCAACCCAAGCATTTTGTAAATCTTCTGGAACTTCTTCTTTTACTACTGGTTTGAAATCTTTTGTTGCTTCTGTATAATAATTTTGTCTTTGTAATTTTTGAACTTCGTTTTTGATAGTTTCAACTCTTTCACTAACAATATCTAAATAGCCTTTCAGTCCTTCTGCCATTACTGCTGATCTATTCATGTAAGTTCTAAATTGACGTAGTTTGTTTAATTCTTCAGACATATTAACAATGTGCTGACCAAAGTCATCATAAAGGTTACCACCGTTGGAGACGTGACGTGCTAACGCTCTTGCACCATTTAAATGTCTAAATGGATATTTGTATCTTTCGCCATCAGCACTTTCAATATAAATGCTGTGTACGTGTTGTGTTCTACCTGCTGGTAGTTCTTGATTAATTGGTTGCGTATGTTTAAGAACAAGACGTGCATTATCTACATCTTCGTAACTTGTTCTAGCAGTACCATACAATTTACTTTCACTCATTTGTTTGTCTCCGGCAGTTCTAGTTAGGTGTGCATAGTCCCTTTTATCTAAGTTGCTTTTTGTTATATCTCTTGTATCAAAATTTAGCATATTCTTTTTAGCAAAGAATCTAAGTTCTTTTAAAAACTCGTACCAGTTGTTCTTTTCTGATTCATCTGCTTCAGCCATGATGTCTGTATTAAACAAAACAACAACACCATTTTCATCTAATGATACACTTACTTTTCCTAATACTTTAGCCCCTTCCTTGTAATCAAAATCAAAATATCTTGCTTGACTTGGTTGGTCAGTTACTGTACCACTGGCATCACCAATAGTCACAGATGGGAATCTGCCTCTAATTTTGGCAAATAAACGTTCTGAAATAGGCTCCATATTACTCATATTAGTATTTATCTTATGTTAGTCGAAACGAATATAGGCATTGGCGGTACATGATCTTCATCTGTTTCAGCATGATTAAAGGTTTCATATACCCTAGGATCCCAATCCTTTAGCACAGCAATAATACGCATAGTTAGTAATGTTGCTGAAACTAAGTCATCTGTTTCACCTGGTTTTGCTTTGTAACTGCTACCGCTGGCTACAAATGCTTTTAATTCACTTAGCAATACTTTACTATGTACTACTAGTTTATCTGATTCTATCATGGCTTTTAATCTTGAACAAGCACTTATTTTGGTTGCGTGTGTAGTATTAAATCCTTTGCGGAATTTTCTTACGTGACCTTTACGCATAGGCTCACTTACTAACATTCCTGGTATATTCTCTTCCCCAAGGTCTCTAATAACAATTAATGCTCCTTCACCGATAGTGTTATTTTCAACACTCCAATAAATGTTTTGTCCATCGTTGTGACATTGGTCTTTAATATAGTTACAAATATCTGTTAGAATTCTAATTTGTCCTGGTATTGCTGTTTGATTATGACGCCATTCACCTACTTGTTTGTAGGTTGGTAATTCAAATATTTGTATGGCCGCATAATCGCCGCCTGTGCCCATTGCCGGATCTAATGCAACTACATAAGTCTTATCACCGCTTGGTTTACTGTACCAACGTGTTTGTCCCATATTGAGTATAGGATCAATACCTTCCATACTTGCAAGTTTGATTGAGTTAATTAGTGTCTCGTCATAGACTAAGAATTCACAACCATACTCACGACGGAATCGTTCTTCACCAATACGTCCTATCTCTGCCTTTTTCCATTCTTCGTCTCTGTCAGGATGCTCGTCCCAACTACAAGTAAACCCATGAAATCCGTTTACACCTACTTCTTGTTCGTTGCCATTATCGTCAAACTTGTTTTGGCTTTCTTTCCAAATAATAGCAAATGTATCTTCGTCTGAGTTAGGTGTGCTTGTAATAATAGCACGACCACCTGTTGCTAGTGTAGGTGAAATTGAAGTCCAAAACTCATCAGCAATACTAGGATTCACAAATGCAAACTCGTCACAGTATAGTAATGATATGGACATACCTCTACCAGTGTTACCTGTTGTGGTAGCACTTACAATACGTGAACCATTTTCAAATTCAATACTACCTTTGTTGTAGTTAACAACTCCTGCTCTAATATGATCAGGACAACATTCATAAACGTAACGAATACGTTGCATAATTTCTTGTGCGCCTGAATATTTGTGTGCGGCAATTAGTACAGTTTGATCTGGATGAAACATCGCATACCAAGTTAAGTAAACAGCGGCACAAGTAGTTTTACCTGTCTGTCTGGGTAACATATTAATATTAAAACGATGATCGTGATAACTTTTTAAAAGTCTTTCTTGATATGTAAAAGGATCAAATAAAAGTTTACCTTTTACGGGGTGTTGAATGTAAGCAAACTTTTCAGAAAAATATAGGTAGCCGGTATCAGGATCCATGCACTTCTTGAGATCCTCGATATTCTCGTTAGTAAATGTTTCTCTTTGGTTGGCTTTCTTAGTAAGAACGCCGTCTAAACTCTTTGCCATAGTATAGTATTTACTCAAAAAAATAGGGCCCGTAGGCCCTATTTGGTTTGCTAACTTAATACTTAATTAATTACTTGCAATCGCAGTCTGGACAATCTGGTCCACAGTTGCATTCGCCGCCATCGCAACATTCACATCCGCCTTCTTCTTCTGCCATGTATTCTGCTAACTTTGCCGCTAATTCTTGTTTAATTTGATCTTCTAGTGCCATTGGGTTATCACCGCCTGCAACTTTTGGATAAGATTTTTTAGATCTGTTTAATCCGCCTGATAAATCTTTTGTCATATACTTTGTATCTTGATAAGTTTCATCTGGTTCGTTGTCCCACTCTTCAACTGGTACTTCTTCGTCTTCTACAGAGTCATTACAACTACTTGCGCCTAAATGATTCTTGCCGCAAATTGGACAAGGTGCGCCTTGCTTTCCTGGTTTAAGATCATCCATGTCTTTGCCTGGTCTGTCAATAATTGATAAACTTTTTTCAATATCATCTCTTGGGGGTAAAGGTGGAAGCATCTTTGGTTCTGCTGGTTTTTCACCACGCATCATATTAAAAAGATCACCAACGTCTTGAGCGTTATCACCGGACATTGAAATGTTCATTGATACTGCTTCGTTTAACGCATCAATCTTTTTGTAGATATCATTTAATTTCATTATTTGCTCCCTACTGGACTTACTGATGATTCTTGCTCATCCATAGCCATCTGTTTCTGTTCTTTATTAGCCTCTGTTGCAATACCAGGATCGTTTTCTCTTTCCTTACGTGCTTTTTCTAATTCTGCTAATAAACCCATTGTTCTATTTACACCAACATCGTCTTGTGCTGATTCGCCGCCCATATCTTCTGTTGCTAACTTAGGCTCGTAAACTTTATCGTATTGTGTATCTTGATATGTTTCTTGTGGTGCGTCTAAATTTCTTACAATTAAATGTGAAGTATCAATACCGCAAGATTGTGAAATGTATTCTGCTAAAACTTGTACTGTAGTAGGATATTGTAGTTCCATTTCATAGTAATGTACTTCTTTATTTTGTAACTGCGGAAAGTCTAATGGACGTTCTGTAATAGGAGTTTTCTTACCAGAACTCATATTCTGAATACCATATTTTTGTAATGCTGTTTCCATTTGGTCTACACAACCTTCTGGTAACTCTCCAGCAATACCAACTTTAAAATTATAAGTCTTTTTAGACTCTGTTAAATAATCCGCAAATGTTTTCATTGTCATATATCCTATTATATATTATTTATCCATGTTCTTTAATTTTTCAATCAAACTATTACGATCTGTAACCACATAACCTTCGCCGTTAATAATATCTTGACCGTCTGGATTAGATTCTTTATCCATTTTCTCTTTTTTGAGTTGCAATTCAACCATTTTTAGTTTTTTATCTAGTTTAGCAACCTTAGCATCTAGGTTGGTTTTAAGCATATTACCAGCAACTTCAAACACTCTACCGCTGTAACGACTTTCTACATTCATACCTAAATCCATTAGATCATCGTATGCATCCATAGCCTTTTGTGCTACTTCGTTAAGTTCTTTATCTGCTAATTCACCCAAACCTTTAACTTGTGGTAACGCCGCGGCAATTTTATCTAACTCAGCAATATTGCGTTGAGTTTCTTCATGCTCAACTACTGCTGTTTGTTTATCTTTAGTTTTTGCCTTTTCTTGTTCTTCAGCAATAATATCTTGCGAGTCAGGCAAATTTAATAATTCTTCTAGTTTCTTTGTCATTTCTTTATACCATTAAATGCTACTATTATTTATCCTATTTTCTTTTGCCGTTATGAAAAATGTCATTTTCGGTAATAACCCTAAAGTATATACCCTTCTGTTTAGACCATGCTCTAGCGGCTTCCCATTTAGCAAGGTTACGTATATACTGTGCTTGACGGCCTCTATCTCTACCTATTCTTTCTTTTAGTGCCTGGTTCTCAGGTTTTACTTCAATAAGTTCTACACGCCCTTTTCCATTACGATCTGTGTATTGTATTAAAAAGTCTGGAACATAAATTGTAAATTTTCCTGTTAAAGGGTCACGATATGGAATACGTACACTTTCACTAGCCCATTTACTTACACTAGGATTTTCATCACAGAATTTCATAAATGCAAATTCCCAACTACTTCTATATAGGGGAGTTTTACGACCTAAATATTTGTCTGGATATTTTAGATTGTATCTTCCTTGAGCGAACTTCGCCATTGGACTATACCATTATATTACGTGCATCTAACTTTGTAGAAGTTTCAGAAATTCTATAACCTAGTGAACTAATCTTGCCTCTGTTATAGTTTAAAATTTCTGTAACCACATTACTTAATTGTGCGTCATTAAAACCTTTTAATGTATCAAGTAATTCGAAAACTTTTACGTTATCAATTTTTGCTTGTTGTAAAATAATTGTTGCAACTGTTTGAGCACTAGTTGTATCAAAATTTCTTTTTTCAAAGAAGCCAACAGTAGCATCAACTTCGTTGCTTGGAAATTCTAATGTTCGGGTGTAGTATTGATCAAATAATGCTTTTACTTTTGTAGCACTATCTAATACTGTATTATCTTGTGGTAGGTTACCTGTAACATTTGATGCTACTGTACCTGTTGTTGAATTTATATTTTCACCCATGATTAAATCCTTACGTCAAGTTAAAATTCTGATTGTGCGATTTAATATTTGCCATCGCAGTTGATCTAGCAGAATTTTTATCAGCACTTGACAAATTGTTATATGCACTATTTATAGCGTCCGGTGTTGGCGATCCGCCGTTGTTGATATGGTCTTTCTTAAAGTTAGTTGACTTTGCTAAGTCGTCAAGTGCATTAGTATTTGAACCAAGATAATCAACGGCTTTACCTAGTGGATTACCTAGTGCTTCGTTTGCAACTGCACCAAGACCGATAACACCTGCTACTGCTGTAACAGTACTTAGGCTTCCACCTAGACCACTACTTTTTGGAAATGCTACGTTTGCAACACCACTTACATCAATACCTGCGGCTTTACCAATTTGATCTTTTAAGATACCAAAGCCTTCTTGTCTAATACCGGCACTTGATAAGTTTTTAGCATTAGTAACAACACTTGATGCTTTTAATACTGTACCTAAAAAGTTTGAGGTGCTTGAAAAAGCAGAACCGTCTGTAATATCTCCAAACACTTCTGCGGCACCTGATGCAATACCACCTTGGCCAAATAAGTTAACTGCTCCGCCACCTGCTAGTGAATTAGGTGATGGTGTACTATCATAATGTCCACTTGCTGGTCCAAACATCTTAGGTGCTGAACCTTCTGTAATTGGTCCTCTTGCATACCATACAGTTTCATACTGTACTTGCATTTGGTTTTCAACTGTTTGACTATCACTGTTAGCCATAGTATCATGTGACCATGAACTAATAATAGGATTAACTAGTGTGAAACAAGTATATCTGTGTCTTGCCATTTGATAGATTTGTATACTATCAAAGAAGTTTTTATAGGTATCGTTGTCCATACCATATCTATATTTGTTTCGTTCACTGTTTGAATATGTATTACCTCTGTCATATGCAGGGTTACGTGTATTAGGTTGTCTACTACCATCAGCACTTGCATAGTTACCATCTTTAAAATAGTATCTATAATATGCTTCCCACATTGCTGTAGTCTGTCCATAGTTATCATCGTGGAATACAATGTTAATAGGATCATAATCTAAACGTGTTTGTAGATTACGTTTTTTATTGTATTGATGTTTTAGTGTAGTACTAATTTGATACTTTGGTAGGTCAACGCTTTTCACAAGCATATTAAGTTCTTGTGTTTTAAGTTGCGGAATAAGTGCGACTGCTTCAGGGTTTAAGTTAAAACTTACATGATACAGGAATCTATGTTTAGGCGATAGTCGATGTGCATCGTCAACATATAACCGTGCCGCATGAGCAAAGTCCGCCATATTACCTTTTGGACTTAATGCTCCACTTATTAAATTATCTAAGAATCCATTGAGTTTGTTTGCCATACTAATATTTATCCTTAAAATAAAGTACGTATATAAAGAAAAAGGGACTTATTAAAAATAAGCCCCTTTTAAAGTTTCAGGAAATATTATATATTACCTATTAACTTGCGCCGCCGCCTGTAATTGCAGTATTAACTGTTCTACCTACTGCTGTACCAATACCAGTACCTTGTGGTGTTTGGATTGCGTTATCGTATCTAATAGATAATGAAACTGTAACTGGATCGTTAGTAGAATATGCTAATGAGTTGTAGTTAGCACTTTCTAAGTAACAACCGTATAGTTCAAATGTTTCTAAAACTGTTGCTGTGTTAACACCGTTACCACCGTCTAACATTTCAATTCTAGTAACGAATTTGTAATCACTACCAGAAGCCGCACTTGACTGTTCGAAGAAGTCAAATTGTTTCTGTAGTTGTTCGCCAACTAGTTTTTGTACGTTGTTTGAAACATCTTCACGTAGTGTTAATGTAATTGGTTCCCAACTATGTTTACCTGCTAGGTATACACGTGAGTTGTAAACATCAACTGTGATTTGTTCGAACGAAACGTTAGGTCTAGTAACGTCTTGAACCTGTTTTGTCAACTCTGTTGTTGGAGTTGATACACCAAAGTTTTCCAGCGACACTCTAAAGCGATACTGGAGTTTTGGCATTAACAATCCCTGGTTAGATGCTGATGAACTGCTATCTAATGGAACTGTAATTTTTGATAGTGTTGAAATTGCCATTATAATATCTCCTGCTTAATTGTATTTATCACTATTATAGCCCCGCTATCTCGCCTGTATTTTTAAGTCTTAGCGGAATGTAAATGAACTCAACTGCTTTAACTGGTTCAATTGCAATATCCACATACAACTCGTTACGGTCGATTCTAGTTGGTGTGTTGTTTGATTCGTCACACACTACTAGGAAGTCATACAATGCTCTTTGACCTACAAGTTCTAATAGTAAGGAATCAACCTGCGCCTTGATCTCATCTCTAGTGATCTTATCATTAGGTTCAAAGATATAAGGTTTAGCAAGTTTGTTAAGTTGTGAACGTAAGTACACAACAAGTCTTGCAACATTGATTCTATCTAATGCTGAAGCATTTTTTGCTCTTGTTTTCTGACCAAAGTTAACAAGTCCTGCACCACTTAAGAATGTTACTGGGTTAATTGCATTTGAGTACAATGTATCCCTTTGACCTTCGTTAAGTGCAACGCTTTGGAACTCGCCTTCGCTAGTGATGTAACCTGCTGAACTTGCATTTGTAATTCCACCACGTCTTGTACCTGCTGGTGCAAACCATGGAAACGATACTTGATCGCTTAATGCAATAGTTCTTAAGATACCATGTGATGCTGGAACAACTACGTTGTTACCGCTGTTATCACTTGTGAATAAACTTGGGTAAAACATTCCGACATATTCGTCAAATGTTACTGCGCCATCGTCGTTATCTTCAACTGCTAGTTTAACGTTAGTTGCCCACTCATTTAATGAAGTAGCATCTGGTGTTAATCTATATGGTGTGTCACCAATAACAAAAGCACTTAGTCCTCTGTCATAGTTTAGTGTAACTAGTTCACCAATCAGTTCTGAATAGCCTGGACACGCAATCAAGTTAAACAATCTTGAGTTATCATCTCTAATGTCTTGGTTGCCGTTAACCATTGCTTGAAGTGCTTGTACTACAACTTTACGTTGAGCCTTACGTCCAAATGAACCTGCACCGTTTGCTTGGTTACCTGACTCAGTTACCCATCTGTGTGGATAGTAACCTGCCATTGATTCTGGTAGTCCAGCGTTTTCAAATCTTTCGTTTTCACCTGCAACGTCAATGTAATTTCTTACATATTTTCTAACGTTGAAACCTGAACGTCTTAGGTTCCATAGCAACATACCTTTTGGATATAGTGCTGGATCTGGAGCGTCTGGGTCTAGGTAATCACTTGTTAATAGATCTACAATAGTACCTTCTTTATCACTGTTTGCACCTGCTGTATTAATACGTGCATCTGCAAATAGGATACCGTCTTCAGTTGTTTGATCACCTGTATCAAGTTGTACCCATTTTAGTGTAGCACCGTTGTATTTGTAAATCTTAGGATAGTTTTCTAAGTCTGCTGTTGAAATCCAAATGTCGCCATTTTTAAGATCTGTTCCGTCTGACTGTTCAGTTGGTTCAGTAGCCGCTACAATTGGACCTTCTGGATCTGTTTTATCAGCACTTGCCGCCGCAAAGAACGGAGATGTTGCTGACTGATATCCAACCCAGTTATTACCATCATGAATCATAATGTCAACTTCGTCAACAATTGAACTATACCATAATGTACCGTCCGCTGTTAATGCTGTTGGTGCTGTGTCGGAGTTAGTAACAGTTAATACTGCCCAGTTACTTGCAACAAAGTCAGCCGCGTTATTGCTTGATGCTTCAAGTAATCTCGGAGTTGGCGAAGAGCCTGTTGCTGTAAAGCCTGCTAGTGCTAACAATCCGTTTGTGTCAGTAAAGTGAATATCACCACCGTCGTTGTGTTCAATAACAATTCTGTTTGATGAGTCAACACTTGCAACAACGTTTGCTAAGCCTGCTGTGTTAATAGCACCTGCTACTAAATCAGCATCGCCAACTGCGCCTGTTGTAGTTACGCTTACAGTAGTTGCAGAACTTAGTGCATTTGAGTTAGGTGCTGTTTCAGCAATATCAAATCCGTATGTTCCTGCTGTAAGTTGTGTTGAAATAATGTCACCTTTTACAGTTGTGTTACCAGTTGATGATCTTCTGTAAATTTTAAAGTTAGCAATTGGATCGCTGTCTTCATCGTTATTAAATTTAATAAACACATCGCCTGTTGGAATGTTTAGACCGCCTTTTGATTTATCTAAACCATAAAGTGCCGCTGTACCATCTGCATATAATGGAGCAGACTTGCTGTCCCATAATTGTGTAGTGTCATTCCATACTTTAACCTGCCAGTTAGCACCTGCGTTTGGAACAGTTGTCTTGACCCAAATAGAACCTGTTGGTCTTGGTGCTGTGTCAGTTGCTTTGTATTCTGGTACTTGTGTGTGTGGAGCAATTGATAGTTTAGGTGCTTTGTAAGTACCTGCACTCATGCCCACTTCTGTAAGTAGGGTTGAACTGTTTGTTGCTAGTACAATGTCAACGCCAGTTGTGTAAATCTCTAAGTATCCATCAACAACTGCCGCTGATACACCTGCAATTCCTGCTGTTCCGATTGCTGTTACAACATCACTAAGTGCAGTACCGCCTGCTGTTACAGGAGTACCGTTAATGCTCATTGAAACACCGTTAGTGATAGTTGGATTTGCTTGTGTACCTGTTACGGCCGCCCAAGAACTAATCCATGCTGTAGAACCAACCTCTACCCAAGCACCTGACTTATTTTTGTAAAATAGTTTGTTCAGTGTAGTAGTAGATACTAGTGCGTAGTCGCCAATTCCACCAACAGAAGCCTTTGGTGCTCCGCTATCTACTTTAGTTGTGTCTGTGATTACTGTAGGAATCTTGTTAGTAAACGACTGACCACCAGTAGTAGTCGCTGACTTACCGTTCCATTCAAAAATACCATACACTGAATTGGTTGTGTCAAACCAATATGTTCCGTTTGCCGGATTTGCCGCTGGCGCACTTGAAGTTGCTTTCAATTGATTAGTGTCCAAGTTTGCTCTTGTTACGTATGCTCTGTTAGCAACGCCTAAGTATGAATAAGCCGCTTGTAATCCGTACTCATTTAACTCACTACCGTGTAGTGGGTTGTTGTTTGAATCTGTATAAAATAGAGGATCGCCAAATAATTCTGTCAATTCTCTTTGTGATGTAATTAAATAAGGTTTTTCTGCATTAACAGCCTGTGTTGCTGTTGCAGTCCCTGTTCCTGATCCATTTGTTTTATCTTGTGCAGATACAACAAAAATCATTGGTACTGTACCTGGCTCAGCGGGAGTATAAAAACTCTCATCAATTACGCTGACCTGTACTCCTGGTGATACTAAAGCCATTTTGTTTTCTCCTGTTGGTAGTATGTTCCTAAATACTATTCTTACTATTATTTATACGAATTGGAATAAATCATACCGTTATATACCTATAAAAAGGGATCAAAAAGGGCAGGTAAATAACTATATGAGACCTTTATGCAGTTGCGGACAACGACCTGTTGCTATAAATTACTATAAAAAGGGTAAACCTTTCTATAGAAGTAAGTGCGAAAGTTGCACTAGGTATGGGCGTCCTAAGAACGGTCAACCTAAGTGGCAACAGTCAGGATACGTTAAAAAGAACCAATGCGATAAGTGCGGATTTAAAAGTAAGCACGAAGAACAATTCAATGTTTACTACATAGACGGTAACTTAAACAATGTTAGGTTTAGTAACTTAAAAACTATATGTGCTAACTGTAGTAAGATTATCTACAAAGAAGGGTTTAAATGGAAACAAGGTGATCTTGTACCCGATCTGTAAGTTCTTTAATAGTTCCGTTATTTTCAAATACTCTTGTAAACTTAGTCTTTGCCCACGCCCACTCCGATGGGTGTACATCTTTAGGCTCTACGTCATATTCGACATACTCTGTAAACCAAGCAGGATCTTGCCCACGCTTTACACGCCATACTTGACCATTAACTTCGTGTAGCATTTTTGCTTCATTAGGAAAACGCACATCTGGAATAACAAAGTTTTTGTGTGGATTTTCGATGATCTTCTTCTTAGTTAAACTAACCCAAATTCCGTCAAAGAACCCATCACGCATACATTCTGTACCAAACTCTTGTAATACTAAACGAGGAGTAATAGTACGCCCTGTTTCTGCTGTCCAATATTGGTCTACTTGTTCTCGCCAAAAACGGCTTTGCTCAGTTTTACCATCTAGCAGTTCTCTATCCCACTCAAACATTTCTGCTACTGCATCTTTAAGTTTATCTGCAAATGAGATTTTTTCAAAATTATGTTCAGAAATAAGATGCCCAGCAATAGTATCTTTACCACTACCAATTAAGCCGCAAATACCAATTATCATAGAAACTCCTAAGTTAAGTTATTATTATATAACCTAAGTTACTTGTTGTCAAGTATTTTCTGATATGCTTCTTCAAAACCTTCTTCTTTGGCATACGCCTCTTCGTTATGCCATAAGCGTTTGAAGTATCCGGGTGCTGATTGAAAGATTGTTTGTTCGCTTGAATTTAAGTGGCCTTTAACCATCCAAAAAAGCCTGTAGGCTTCTTTGTGGCTAAACTCAGACATTAACCAATTGTGAATCCGTAGCCAACGCCGCCTGGCACAGCAGTAGAAATTTCCTGTTCAAGTTTTTCCATTTCTGCTTGTGCTTCTGCTTTGAGTGCTTCACCGTTTAGTGTTGAACCACCTTGTGGTCCTGCAATAGTAGCAAATTTTGAACGTGCTTCGCCTAACATCATTTTAGCAGTTGCTAGAGCATAGTCCTTAATCCATTGAATTGCTAGGTAGTCTTTTAGTAATTCGCTATCAGGGCGATAGTTGTAAACATAAAGTAATAGTTCTTCTTCTGCTCTTGGACGTTGTAATAACAGTAGTTCTTTTGTTGTAGTGTTCCATTTAAATTCAATAAATGATCCAAACATACGTCCTACTAGTTCTTGGTATCCTGCAAACATTTCGTATGTTGCAAGTCCGCCCATATTAGATGAACTTAATAGATAGGTATTTGTGTATGCCATATTAAATGGTTCGAACAATGTGCCGCCATCGCCACCACCTGTTCTTGAGCCAATTGAGCGTCTAAATAGTTTGCGTACTTCAACTACTTCCTCTGGCAAAATGTATGAATTCTGATCAATAACTGTGGGCAAGAACAAATAAGATTCTTCCACAGAATTATCAGACTTTTGTCTAAATCTAGTCAATGCTTTTTTAAGGGCAGTTTCATAATGAACTGGATCTAGTTCGACATCCACCATGCCGCCACCTAGCATTGAGTTTATATAATCAAATATTTCTTGTTTTTGCTGTGTCAATGTTGCCATATTCTTTTGGTCTCCATATGTATTTATGCGAACGATAAATACAAGTACTATGCCAAGAATCAGTTTATATAAACCCGAGAAGGGAAAAGATTACGAATTTCTAGATAGAACCATTACAGAGATGTTTACTGTAGGGGGTACAGATATATTTGTACACAAATATCTAGGACCTAGTAATCCAGACGAAGAAGACGCTACTCCAGCAACGCCTCGCTACGATGCTGTTAAAGAGACAAATATACAGGATATGTTATTCCTTGAAAATAGGGATAGAAAATACGATCCAGATGTATATGTAATGCGTGGCATTTACAACGTACAAGATGTTGACTTTGATATGAGTCAATTTGGACTATTCTTACAAAATGATACGTTGTTTATGACTATTCCAATTAATTATAGTGTAAAAACTCTTGGCAGAAAAATTATGTCTGGTGATGTAATTGAGTTACCGCACTTAAAAGACGAATATGCATTGAACGATTATAGTGTTGCACTTAAACGTTTTTATGTTGTTGAAGATGTTAATCGTGCTAGTGAAGGATTTTCACCTACATGGTATCCACATTTATACAGAATTAAATTAAAACAAATTGTTGATTCACAAGAATTTAAAGAAATACTTGACTTACCATCAGAAGAAGGAAGTTCACAAACACTACGTGATGTACTTTCTACTTACGAAAAAGAAATGCAAATTAATGATGCTGTACTTGCACAAGCAGAAGCAGATGCACCTAAGTCAGGTTATAATACAAAACATTTATACACATTAGCAGTAGACGACAATGGTAAACCTGCATTAACTACTGCTGACGATACTACTATTGAAGCAAGTATTAATAGTGGTAATTTAGATGCAAGTAGAGTTTATGAAACACCTGAAAGAAACGGTTACTCAGGTTACCTTATTGGCGACGGTATTGCACCTAATGGTGAAGCGTTTGGACATGGCCCTAGTTTCCCACTAGGTCAAACTAAAGGAGATTACTTCTTAAGGACAGACTTTATGCCAAATAGATTATTTAGATATGACGGCCAACGCTGGGTCAAGTTTGAAGATAATGTTAGAATGGATCTAACTAATACTAACACTAGAAGTACACAGAAAACAGGATTTATTAATAACACTAAAGAAGACTCTATTGGCGGAGATACTATTAAAGAAAGACAAAGTCTTTCTAAAGCACTTAAACCTAAGGCGGATAATTAATGCAACATTTTTATGATGGTCAAATAAGAAGATACATTACTCAAATGATTAGACTCATGAGTAATTTTTCTTATGCTGATGGAAATGGTAACCTTACACAGATTCCAGTTATGTATGGAGATATTACACGTCAGGTTGGACATATCATTAGAGATAACAGTGAAAACAAAATTCCAAGTGCGCCACGCATGGGTGTATATGTAACTGGTTTAGAAATGGATCGTACACGTACTGCTGATGCAACTTATACAGGTAAAATACATTTACGTGAACGTACTTATGATGCAGATAATCAAGAATACTTAAACACACAAGGTAAAAATTATACTGTAGAACGTTTAATGCCTACACCTTATAATTTAAATATTAATGTTGATATATGGTCAACAAACACAGAACAAAAATTACAAATTATGGAACAGATATTAATGCTGTTCAATCCTAGTTTAGAAATTCAAACAACAGACAACTATGTAGACTGGACTTCGTTATCCGTAGTTAATTTAGAAAGTGTAAACTGGAGTTCAAGAAGTATTCCAATGGGCACTGAAAGCGAAATTGATGTTGCACAATTAAGTTTTCAAACACCGATCTATATTAGTCCACCTGCTAAAGTTAAGAAACTTGGTGTTATTACTAGTATTGTAATGAGTGTATTTGACGAATCAAGAGGTACTATTAACTTAGGTGATTCACGTCCAGAACTTCAAGCGTATAACGATGCATACGACACTACTATGAAGTCTGATGGTAAAAATAATACAAGTAGAGTTGATGCAAGTACTGTAATTAATGAATACTATGCCTATGATGCTATTGTAATGAATAATATTGTACAACTAGGCAAAAACGGAGTTCAAGGTAATATTAGTTGGCGTGACGTAATTGATCAAACACCTGGTGAATACGTAGCAAGTTTAAGCAGAATTGAACTTGATAGATTAGACTTTGGTTCACCTATTGTTGGTACATTTGCTATTAATACATTAGACGAAACACAAATTATTGTAAACTGGGATACTGATACTATTCCATCAAACACAGTACTTACTGGCCCTAATGGAGATTCAGGTACAGTTAATGCTATTATCGATCCACAAAAAACAAATCCAACAAATATTAAAGTTCCTGGGGCTAGAATATTATTACTAAATGCTATCGGCGACAGTGGTAATGCAGACGGTCCTGATGCATGGAAGGCTACTGATGGTACAGACTTTATTGCTGATGAAAACGACATTATCGAATGGAGTGGTACTGAATGGCAAATTGTATTCGATGCTAGTGAAAACGATGCATCAAACGGCCTTACATATACAACCAATTTAAATACAGGTGTCCAATATAAATGGGACGGAACAGATTGGTCCTTATCCTTTGAAGGCGAATATCAAAAAGGCACTTGGCGCCTAGTATTCTAGCATAACTACTTGTATGAAAGAAAATATTATATGTAGTGGTGCTCTCTTCTATACATTAAACACCCAAAGATTTCTATTCTTACATAGAACACAATCCAAACAAAACAATGTTTGGGGTCTTGTTGGTGGACGAAATGAAAGTGAAGAAATTCCATATAAAGCATTACTACGTGAAATAGAAGAAGAAATTGGTATGGTTCCAGATATTGTTAAGAGCATACCTTTAGAAACTTTTATTAGTAACGATGAAAAATTTAGTTTTCATACTTATTTGTGTGTAGTCAAAGACGAGTTTTTACCAAAACTTAATCACGAACACAACGGGTATTCTTGGGTTAGTTTTAATAACTGGCCTAAACCTTTACATCAGGGTCTCCGAAACACTTTACAAAACAAACAAAATCTGTTAAAATTACAAACAGTATTCCAATTAGTTTCATTAATAGAGAAGTAAGATGGTTAAAGTTTATGGCGATATAATGTTAGATCGTTGGATCGAAGGTACAGTTGACAGAATTAGTCCTGAATCACCAGTTCCAGTTTTAAAAGAATCTAATCAAAAATATAGCATTGGTGGTGCTGGCAACCTAGCACTTAATATTGCATCAATTAATGGTGATGTAGATTTGTTTGGTGTAGTTGGCCAAGACAAAGAAGGCTACAAAGTTTTAGAATTATTAAAAGACTCTAAAGTATCTGCAAACATAACGAGCGATACAATTACAACAACAACTAAAACAAGACTTGTTGGCCAAACAGGACAACATCTAATGCGTTGGGATAGAGAAGACCAATATGCTAAACTAGATGCCATTAATAAATTAGAAAACGCAACAGACGCAAATGATATTGTTTGTGTTAGTGATTATAATAAAGGTACTGTTAGAGCAGATACTATTGATAAAATTTTAAAAATAACTAAAAAAGTTCTTGTAGATCCAAAACAAGAACCGGGGTATTATACAGGGGCATTTCTTGTAAAACCAAATATGAAAGAATATGAACAATGGTTTGGAAAATTTAGAAAAGAAATTGCACTATTAAAAATAAAAGAATTTCACTGGGAATGGTTAGTTGTCACTGATGGTGCTAACGGCATTCATGTGTTACATACTTCAGGAAAATATAATCATTATAAAGAAGAAGTACACGAAGTTGCAGATGTTACAGGTGCTGGCGATACAGTAATGGCAGTTATTGCATACGGATTAGAAACAGGAATGGATATGTTTGATGCTTGTGAATTGGCTTGTTATGCCGCATCGCGAGTTGTAGAAAAACGTGGTGTTGCTGTAGTAACAGGTGCTGATCTAAATAGAGGTTTAGTATGGACTAACGGAGTGTTTGATATACTGCATACTGGCCATTTAAAACTGCTTAGACACGCACACACGCTTGGAAAACGTCTTGTGGTGGGCATTAATAGCGATGCCTCTGTTAAACGCTTAAAAGGCGAATTAAGACCCATTAACGACGAGTTTACACGTAAGCAACAACTAGAACAATTAGGGTTTATTGACGAAGTAGTTGTGTTTGATGAAGACACACCATTAGAAACCATTTTGCAAATCAAACCAGATATTATTGTAAAGGGTGGCGATTACACAGTCGAAGAAGTAGTTGGTCACGAATATGCTAAAGTTGATATCTTTCCAATAGTAGAAGGATACAGCACATCAAAAACAATTGAGAAGATGTTATCATGAGAATATTAGTTACAGGACATGAAGGATTTATTGGAAAAAATCTTGCTTCGTATTTAAACTACAAAGGACACGAAGTAGAAGGGTGGGAATGGCAACCAAACAAAGTTCCTGACCCAGCACCATACGATAGAATTATTCATATGGGTGCTATTTCAAGCACAACTGAAACAGATATTGATAAAGTGTGGGAACAAAATTACGAGTTTAGTATGCGTTTGCTACAAGTATGTGATAAGTTTGGCACTACGCTAATGTATGCTTCATCAGCAAATCAATATGGCAATATCAACGGCAACGTACCTATCAAAGAAAATGATAAAAAACTTCCTACGTCACCGTATGGTTGGTCTAAGTATTTGTTTGATAGAAGCGTTTTAGAAATTCCCGAATACACTTGTAATGTACAAGGATTTAGATTCTTTAATGTTTATGGTCATGGGGAAGAACATAAAGGTGATCAAATGAGTGTGTTTCACAAGTTTGAAAAACAAGCAAAAGAAACTGGTGTTATCAAAGTGTTTGAAGGAAGTGACAAAATTTATAGAGATTTTATTTGGGTAGGAGATGTATGCCAAATAATTGAAAAATTTATTGATGTTGATCAAACAGATGTTTGGAATATCGGAACAGGAAAGGCTAGAACTTTTTTAGAAATAGCAAATTTATATGCTAAAAAGTATGATGCTAAAGTAGAAGAAATTCCGATGCCGGATAAATTAAAACTACAATATCAATATTTCACAGAAGCAAACATTGATAAGTTAAGTAATACTATCGGAGAGTATAAATTTATGTCGATAGAGGAGTATGTAAATGGCGGCCAGGCATAGTGGTAAAGTAGACAAAGGTTGGGGCTACGAATTAATTTGGGCAACTAACGATTTATATTGCGGGAAAATTATGGTCTTTAATAAAAAAGGCAATAAATTTAGTATGCATTATCATAAAGAAAAAGATGAAACATGGTTCGTTAATCAAGGTAGTTTTAAATTACGTTGGATTGATACAACTACAGCAACCTTATATGAAAAGATTTTAAATCCGGGTGATACTTGGCACAATCCGCCATTACAACCACATCAGTTAGAAGCACTAGAAGATAATAGTTCTATATCAGAAGTAAGTACTGCGGATTCTATCGAAGACAACTATCGTATTATGCCTGGTGATAGCCAAGCAACACAACCGACAGAAGAAGTTACAAATGATCAAGGTGTATAAAACAGACCTTGAATGTAATTTAAACTTACTTAAACATTCATCTGTATTTTTAAACAACCAAATTATGAACGATATTGTAATGCCATTAGGTATGCAACACGTTCCTCACACCAGTAAGCCGACGGCAGTAAGTCAACAATACAATTTGTTTACAAGTCTTATGCCACCAATTTTTGAATTAAAAGAAAGTATTGCTGGATATTTTAAAAACAATGTTGATCACGATAAAGAACAATCATATTGGATTGTTGGTTGGCTAAACTTTTGGCCTAATAAAGGCGAAACATTGCCTTGGCATGGACACGAATACGGCGATGATGAAAACTGTTTTCATGGATATGTAGGTGTTGATTGCGAACCATCCGAAACTTATTATAGAACATTAGGTTCAGACAATGTCGAAGTAACCATTAAAAATTTAGATAGACAATTAGTTATTACTAATAGTAAAGGCGTTGAACATAGAACAAGTAATTGGAGCGAATCTAGACCACGTATTACTATTGCGTTTAATATCCAACCTAGAGAAACTGTTTTACAAGAAGTAGGTAATAGACTAAACTATTACGTTCCTTTATAATTATGCTTGTGCCTCTGACCAACGTAGAATGATATTCGCTTGTGTGGATATACCACCCGTTTTATAAACGTTAATTGCTAACACGTCTGGACCGTTCGGGAATGTGCCTCTACCACCTAGTGTAGTATTAGTTAACTCTTTCAATGAACTTAAATCAAGTAGTGATGATTCACCCGGTGTTGCAATGAATGAAAATACTGTTTCACCCGGTTGTGCATAAGGTGGTTGACCAAATAAGAACGATACAGTATCGCCTGGATTAATTGTTGTGGACGAACTCTGTGTAAAGCCAACTTCGTAGTATTCAGTTCCACCAAATTCGTCAATATTAACACTTGCTACATAAGTACCTGGTGGAAATTTAGTATCTGCTGGGTCAACTTCAGTACCAGCAATAGCACCTAGTGCGTCCCAAGATGCTTTTGTAAATAGCAATTTAGAAGCGTTACTTGTTGAACCACCAAAACTAAATGTATAGTTTGCGCCAGCGGCAACAAATGAATTGTTTCTTTGGCTTGTTCTAAATCTATATCTGCTGTACCAATATTCATTAACAACTTCAATGATTGTAGTACCTTGTGGGAATAATCCAGTAACTGTTGTACCAACACCAACTTTACCACCTAGTGCTTCCCAATTAGCAGTTGAAACATAATGATAGTTTGTGTTGTTTCTGTTATACAATGCGGCCGCTGTATCTGTCATTGCCGCTTGAATAGTTGCTGTACCAGTAGTCTGTGTAGCACCTGTGGTCCATGTAACACCACCACCTGGTGCAACCTGTGCGAAACTTGGCTGACCACCCTGGGCCGCCCCTGTTAATCCTGTCCAACCAACTGATCCTGGATCTGTTGGATAGTTTTGTGGATTTAGAATTCCTTCAACAACGATACCACCTGTTACTACGTCTGCGTTATTTGCTGGATCAACACCATCTGATGTAATCTCAATACCTTCAAGTAGCAACTGTGCTCTGTTTAGCAGTTCTCTTTCACCTAGGTCACCTGTAATAGCGTTCGATACACTTGGTGCTAGTCTTAACATAAACACAGTATTTCTTGTACCACTAATTTCGTTACCTGTGGAAGTATATGAGAACAAGTATCCACGATCTGAGTCAAAGCCACCGTCTGTTTGGAATGCAGAACCCCAGTGTGAAATAATTGGACTAATAGTATTACTAATTAGAATTACACCAGTACGTTCTGTATGCGTTGCCGCTACACCTGCTGTGTATGTTCTAGTTGCACCTGCCGCATAGTTACTCATTGGTGCTGAACGTGTACAGCCTGTTAGTGTATCTCCGTTAACACCTGTAAATCTAATCATCTCGTTATCAATATAAACTGTTCCACCTGTTGGAGGGAAGAACGAAGCATCAATTAGCGGAATAGTAGTTTGTGTTGCTGTAATATCAGCCGCTAGTCTATCGCTAGGTCCGTAGTTACCTACTTCATAACGCACCGGCATATTACCTGTACGCATATATGCTTCTGTGTTAATGTTTGAGTTACGCATTCTATGATAGAAAATAAAGTTACCATCGTCACCTCTTAACATCCAATCAATAAATCCAGCACCATACCATGAATACTGTATACCAATCATCTGCATCTTAGAGATGTCCATGATATAACCTGAGGATCCTAAACCGTCGAGTGTGTCTTTGTTAAAGTCTGCTTGTTTTGTTTTCTTGTCTTCAACCTTACACAATTTTGCACCACTAGCAGGAGTAACACCGCGGAAGTCTGGAGTAACTGTCATTGTAGTTTGATTTGTTACGCCCGAAACAACGTGTGTCATACCTTTAATAACAATTACATCACCTGCTTTTAATTGATCTCTAAATCTAGTACCTGTACCTGTGACTAAGTTGCTATCAACACCAAGTGACACAGTACCTGCTAATTGTAGTGTAGCAGTTCTTTGTACAGCATTAAAGTTAACACCGTCATATTCTTGGAAGATACCGTTTTGATCATCAAATGTACCTGAACGTACAGTTGCACCGTGCCAGTTAAGTAGTGATACTTGTGATCTTGCACTTAGTACTGGATTGACACCACCAAGTAGTGTTGTTGCAATAACTCTAAACACTCGTTCACTTACAATACTTGCTACTTCGTATTCACCGTTGTAACCGTTTGTTTCAATACCAATTAATTTAATCTTACCACCAATTTGTAGACCATGGTCTACATCATCTGTGGTTACTGTAATAAATGAACCTGCTGATGTACCGTCTGCATGAACTTCTAATAAGTCGTATGATGGTGCAAACAAAGCACCAGTTGTATACATAATACCTTTACCTGATTGGTATCTAATATACTTTTTACTTTGACGTATTGCTTGTGCACCGTGTTGTGGTCCACCTGTTCCTAGCATAACACCACCGTCATATGGTCTATGAATAAAGAACGAATCTGGTCTTGGATACAATGTTGCAGTAATGTTATTAACATCACCAATTGCACCTGGTGCTCTACACTGATATCTTAATGTGAGAGATGTTGGAACCTGCTGTGCAAAGAATGGACCTTCAAGTAATGTGTGGTTGTTAACTCCATCATCACTACCAACTGTAGTAATAAACGCATCACCTGGAACAAGACCGTGTGCAGTATTAAATGTTACTTCAACAGTAGCCAATGCCGCGAACGCAATAGTTGTGTTTGCTACAATATTTGCTGTGTGTAATTCTGAAACAGTAATAGTTGAATAAGTTTGTACAGTTGTACCTTGAATTGCTGTACCTGAAATTGTAGTATTAACAATACTACCGTCGGTTGCTACTTCAGTAATTGAAATAACAGCATCGTTAGTGCCATCAACACCACCTAGTAGTGAACCTAAAACTTGAATCTTGTTGCCAACAACATAACTCTCACCGTCGATTTCAATTGTAGGTGAAGCATATACTCCGTTGTTTCTTAAAATACTAAATGTTGCATTTGCACCAAAGTTAGGTAAGTTTTGTGCACCAAGTTGTGTGTAACTTGCTGTTCCTGTAGCACCACTACCTGCTACTGTAATTCCTGTAATACCGCCTGCACCATCAACACTACTAATTGTAATAGTTAAATCGTTAGTAGGACTTGCACCACTTAGTGTGTTACCTAAGAATAAAATACTTTGGTTTGCAGAGTAATCTTGTCCTGGTGCATTAACAACAGCACTATACGTACCATTAGTAATAGTAATATCAAATGTTGCTAAACTACCTTGAAGTGCAATAACTTCTCCATCTGCTTGTGATACATCTTCAATAAGTTTGCTGTTTGATGCTGTACCACTAATTGATGCAGTTAAAATATCACCTCCTGCGCCGATTGTTTGTACTGTGATAGTTGCATCGTTTGCTGGACTTGCTCCGCCTAAGTCGGTACCTGCTACTGTGAATGTTTCTGTTGCAAGATAACCTGCTCCGCCGGCAGTAATTTGAACACTATAAACTGTTCCTAAACGTGTTACTGAAAATTCAGCAGTTGTACCACTTGCACCGTTATATGTGTAAGGTACTTGAATATACGATTCACTTTGATCAGCCGCAGTACCACTGATAGTAAATGTATTAATTTCACCTGAGGTAACTGCTGTAACTTCAATTTCAGCATCGTTGGTACCGTCTACACCAAATAATGTAGTACCTAAAATTTGTAATCTATCACCTACTGCGTAATTTTGTGTTACTGTTCCTGCTGTACCTGTATGTGAAATTGCTGTAATTGTACCAGCACTATCAGCAGTTGTAACAGTAATAGTAATATCGTTAGCCGGTGTTTGTCCACCAACATTATCACCAGTAATTAAGATTGTATTACCAGCGGCATAGTCTGTACCACCTTGTCCTGATGAAACTGTAACTGTATATGTTTGGTTAAAGTTCTGAACAATATCAAATGCCGCGCCAGCACCTGTTACGTTAACACCAGAAACAATGTCTGAATAACTTGCTGAGTTAACCGCAGTACCACTAGCCGAAACAGCAATAATAATTCCGCTACCATCAACTTGATCAATAGTTACTGTACAATCGTTTGTTGATGTTACACCGCCTAGGTCAGCACCATCTACAACTAGTGTATCGCCTTGTGAATATCCCGAACCGCCGTCAACAACACTTGCACTATAAGTTGAACCTATAAACGAAACGTTGATTTCTGCGCCAGTACCAATTGAACTTGTTGTATAGTTTGGTGCCGCGTAGTTTGCTTGTGCATCAGGCCCATTACCTGTTGAATTAAATCCTGTAATATCTCCGTTAACTGCACCAACTGATGTAACTTCAATGTCTAAGTCATTGTTTGGACTAGTGCCTCCAAACGTTGTACCTGAAATTCTAATAACGTCACCAACAACATATCCTGTTGATGCCGAACTTACTGATTGTGTAACAGTATAATTGTTTGTTGAAAGTGTAACGTCCCAAACTGCACCACTACCTGCACCACCCTGTGTAATACCTGAAGCAACTGAAGTGTATGTTGGATTTGCTAGTACAGCACTATACGTACCAGAGTCAGCAGTAACATCAAAAATTGCTCCAGCACCTTGACCGTTTAAGTTTGTACCTGACTGGTTTTCAAATGTAGCATTACCATCAAATGCTGAACCTGTTGCAGTAAATGTTAAAATCTCTCCACTTGCACCAACAGTATCAACTGTAATATTGACATCGTTAATGCCTGCAATACCGCCAACCGAGTCACCTAAAATTTGTAGAACGTCTCCTACTGTAAAATCTTGACCTGCTGTGTTTAGTGTAACAGTATATACACCGGCGGCTCTATCAACATCAAATGCCGCTCCGAAACCTTGTGATTGATAATTTGTACCTGCTATGTTTGTATAAGTTGTTTGGTTACCAACAATAGCATCTGTTGTGTTACCGTCAAATGCAACATCATTTCCTGTAACAGTGGTAACGTGAATTGCTACACCGTCACCTCTATCAATTGCCTGCCCTTGGTTAATACCCGACGGATCAGCAACTTCAATGGTGTTAACTCCTGCATTATAATCGCCAACAACAGTTAGTGTAGTAATAGTACCACCTGTACCTTCTACTGATGTTACCTGAGCACCGTCACCTACGCCATCACCGTTAACAACTTGAGCAACTAAGAATGTTAGGTTTGCCGCTCCGCCGTTACCTAGATCAGCGTCATCAATAGTAATAGTATCACCTACTTGGTTACGTCTACCACCTGTAATAACACTTGATTCAATAACATTACCTGTGCCATCAACTGTAATGCTAAATGTACCAACTTCAACATCTTGCACAATGCTATCTGTAGTACCAGTAATAGGACCATATGTGCCTGCTGGACGTAGTGGGTCTGCGGCGCTAAATGTGTTAATGCCTGAAATTAATCCTGTTTCATTAATAACCGGAGCGCCAACTTCTGGTATTGCACCGTCAAATGTAATAATCGCACCACCGGCTGGTGCTGTTAATGGGTTGGTAAATGTACCTGCACTACCCTGTGATAGAATGCTAAAGATCGGAGCACCAATTGCCGCACCTGTATAAAATCCTGCTTCTCTTAATTGTGTATAATAAGTTGAAAGTGTTTCACCATTTGTTGCACCAACTTTTGATTTAGCAAAATATGTAAATGTGCTGTTTGTTGGTGTAGTGGAAACAATAAATGAACCTTCAGCACGTGAAGCGCCTGCCACTGAATTTTCTAAAGCCTTAATTGTAATAGGTGTACCTGCATCAATACCGTGGGCACCAACCGTTGTTACAGTAATTAAACTTTGACCAACGCCGCCTGTGCCAGATGATGCATCAGTTGTAACAGATAATACTTCTTTATCTGTACCTGGAATTTCATAAATTGATGGATAACCTCTTTGCATAGCAATCGCTTGCCATTTCGTAGGCTGTAGTCCGTACTCAAAGTCAGCGTCAAGCATAGATACTGAGTTTGACACACGCATACGTTCAATAGCATCAGTACCAAAGTCGTATGGTCTAATACGCATTTCACCTTGATCAATGAAGATTTGTAAATCATCAGTGTCAGAATATAAAGGTGTTTTAGTTTCTACTGGTAATGCTGTTAACCCATTTTCAATAACATCTGTAATAATACCGAACAGTTCAGTAACTCTAGTTCCAACACCTAGTTCAGAAATAGGTAAAATAGTGTTTTGTGCAACTCCGTTGTTTTGCTGTGTTTCGTATGCAATACCTTTAAAGATATAATTGTTAATTAAATCTCTTGCAAAGTTTTTGGCCGCAATTTCCGGAGTTCTATCACCGTCAATCTGTGGTGTTGTTTGCACCCAATACTTACTAGCATTATATCTTGATTTTTCGTTACCACCGTATTTAATATCGTGTGTAATGCCTTCAACATTAAGGCCCATATCTCTTTCACACTTGGCAGTATTGTATGTGTATCCATACCACATACTTCCTTCTTCTGCTAGTCCTACATGGTTGGCAATCCAAGCAACAGTTTCTTTCTTAATAAATTCTAAGTTTGCTTCAAGTAGTGCAACTGCGTTTGGTGAATAAACTCTATTGTCAGTATCTTTAGTTAGATAAACTGTTGTAATTGTACCTGTTCTTTCTAAGAACTTAGGAAAGTCATCTTCAACACCTTTAGTTAACAATTCAGCATCGTCAACCTGATAACTTACACTACCACCTAATGTTGGATCACTAAAGTTAAACAACACTTCATTATTAGTTGTATCTGTAATTAATAATAAGTCGTTAGTCGGAATACGTGTTTGCATTCTAACTTGAGAAATTTTTGCTCTATCAAGTGCAGGAACATTATCAAGACCGTTTTCGATAACGTCTGTAATAATAAACGTCAAGTCATTTATTCTATTTTCAGTTCCAGTTTCGTATGTATTAGCCGCATTGTAATATTGTGTTGTAACAACAGGACTTTGTAAAGTTGGATATGCTGACTGGGGTAATAGATAATTGTTAATAAGTCGTGCCATAAATTCTTTAGCACTAATTTCAACAGTTCTATCTCCGTCAATCTGCGGAGTACTATTAATCCAATACTTACTGGCCATGTAACGTGTTTGTGAATTACCACCATACCGCAAGTCATAAAGCATACCACCTTCGCCGTCAGTACCTTGAAGATTGTATCTTGCATCACGTTCACATTTTTCTTTTGAATCGTTTGTGTAACCTACAAAGTTATCAATAACACCATTTGCTAATGCACTTACAAACGTGTGTTCGCTAGTATTGGAACTAATACCAACATTCATTGTAATTGTAGTTGTTGTTATTGCTGTAATTTTTGCAGGTGTTGAAAAATAAGGATCAGTACCTTCTGTATTAGGAACACCTGATGATCTTGGGTAAGAGTGAGGTGTTGCATGGTTATCATACCCACAAGTAAATGTTAGAGCATTTTCTAAAAATCTTACATAGTCGCCTACTTCAAATAAGTGGCTACCAATGGTTAATGTCATTACCCCTGTACCTGGATTATATACAGCACCTGTTGGTGTATATGATTGTGCGTTTGCAATCTTAGAATCAATCCAAGCATTTATTTCATCAGTAATAAATTCAACATTGTTTTTAATTAGATCGTATGATGATGGAAAACGATTTCCTGTAATTGGAATACCGTTTTGAAATATATACTGTTCTACCTTTTGTTTAGCCATCTAATATTAAACTCCAAATGCTACAGCCATCGCAACTGCTCTATTATCAACATACTTCTTGTTTGTAATGTTATACGTACTTGCTGGAGAAGCAACAACAGTACCAGTACTGAATGTTGCATCTGCTGGTTTAGTATTTCCAATTACTGTGTTATTTATTGTTCCGCCACTAGATCGTAAGTCGTCTGTGGAAACAATTCCCGGTGTAATTGTACCTATATCAACGTTGTCTATTAAGCCAGTTGTGCCTGGATTAATTACAACTATACCACCACTTCCTGATGGTGCTAAAGTTACTGCCGCGTTTGCTGGACTTAGTGTTACAGCATCTGCCGCAGTCAAAATATTTGCTTCTACATCTAAATTACTTAATGTACCGCCGTTGTCTGGTTGGATATTTACTGTACCTGAACTACCAGTTGGACTTAGTGTTACAATAGCATTTTCACCTACCGCTGTAACATTACCAACTGACGTAATTCTACTAAAAGTACCAATACCAGTAACAGTAGGATCACTAGCATTCATTAATGATAGTGGGGTTTGATCACTATTACCAAACGCTAGTGCGGCCGGAGCATTGTCTGGCACTTCAAAAGTTACTTTGCCTTCAAACTGTCCTTGTGCTTCACTACCTTCTTTAACAGTTAACCCGTCTAGAGTGGTGTGCTTAACTCCTTGATTATATAAAGTCCAAATACCGTCGGAAAATGTAAAAATATTAAAACTAAAATTACCTAATGTTTGTCCTGCTTCGTTAACCTCACGTAGTTGTAAGTTAAAAACATACGTACTACCACGTGTTAGTTCAATTGTAGGATTAGGCTGTAATTCTGTATCAGAACCTTCTTGAAAATATCCGTCAATAGTAAAAGCGTTTCCTGCCTGTCTTACTAAAAAGTCACCAGCAAGATCGACTTCTTCTTCTGTAACAGTATAAGTTACACTTCGTAGGGTTACGTTACCTTCGTCATCAACGCTAAACCCCGGTGATTTAAATCCATACTGTGCTTCAAATGCTGATTTTACTACGGTCATTTTGGTTCTCCTTTAGTATTTATCTGCATTTAATTCACCACAATTAGTCCGTGCATTACGCTATGGAATTGACAGTTATAATGATACTGTCCTGCAACAGCAGGAGTCCACTCAACTGTACCATTTTGTGCACCTTGGTTTGATGCTGTAGGGGTTGTAACTTGATTACTAGTACCTGTGCTGTTAACAGTTTTAATATAGAACGGATGCCCTGGTGATGCAACATTAAATGTTAATGTATCGCCCACTGAACACGTAACTGTCGGATTAGAACCTGTTACTTGCCCGTTTTCATCTGTACCAACTATTGTATATGCACTTGAGTATGTGTTTGATACTGATAATGTATATCCAGCACCTGGTGTTGTACTTGTATCATTAATCGGAATACTTAAACTTGCTTCGCCGTTGTCTAGTGCAATAGTCATTGTTTCCGATCCTTCAGTTGTATCGTCTGCTGTAATTGCTACGTTTAATGTTTCATCTGAACCAACAACAAATGCTCCTGTTAAACTTGCTCCGCCAATGTCAGCACTTTCAATTCCTGTAATAGTCCAAGGTAGAACACTACCAATCGTAACATTAGAAGTTACAAGTGTAAGTGTAATAGTATCGCCTTCATTGGCTGGACTTGCACTAGTTGATATTGAATAACTTGGAACAATTGGTGAAAGACTTGTGTCACCAATAGTAACTGTAGCAGTTACTTGCGGATATTGTGATAAACTAATTTGGAATTGTTCTGTTCCTTCAGTAGTAACATCTTCTGATACAATAAAGGTTCTAACTTCATCTTGACCAACAGTAAATACTCCTGTAAGTGCTACACCATTGATATCTTCTGAAGTAACTCCTGTAATTTCGTAATCAATTTCTGTACCAGCGTCAATATTTCCTGTTGTTAATGTAATTGTAAATGTGCCACCTTCGTTAACACTTGTTTTATCAGTTGTAAGTGTAAGGTTAATTGCAGGTGTTGTTGAACTGTCTGCAATTTGAATTGATGTACTTGCTTCATTATTATCCAATGTTAACACAAGAGTTTCTACACCTTCTGTTGTGTTATCTGCTGTAATTGGGAATGTTATCTCATCGTCATCACCGACAACAAAGTTACCTGTCAAGTTTGCACCGCCAATGTCAGCACTTTGTACTCCAGTAATAGTATAAGGAACAATAGATCCTGCAAGTACGTTTGTTGTAATAAGTCTAATCGAAACTTCTTCGCCAACTTCTCCAATTGATGTTGTGCTCGGAGAAAGTGTATAAGTTGGTGCGTAAACACTTGCCGCTGTACCAAGCAATGTCGGTGTTGGTTCGTTTAGTGTTGCATAGTAGTTTGCACTATAAATGATTTTTGCACCTTGAATAGCAGTCGAATCATCTTGTACCCTCGGATATGCAACTAGTTTAAAATATGCATCAGTGACTTCAACTTCTAACTGCATTAGATCGTCACCTAAGTTTGAACGACCATACACTACAATGTTTGCTTTACTAGTTGTAGCAGTACACAAACACTTAATAATTTCTTTTCTTTCACTGTTTACATCACACGCAATGGTATATTCAACACCAAAATATGAACCCACATACCAGCGATCTAGTTCTGTACCTGCTTCTACAAGTGTAAAAGTAGGGCCAGCATAACTTAGATTTGTGCCGTTTCTAAATTCAATAGTCTGGTTTTGACCGCGTCTAAAATACTTGGTGATATCAAACATTATTATCCTCTTTAGTATATTTATCGATAGTTAACGGCTTTAGGATCTTAGTCAATTTGACGCTTTGAGATCGCTAAGTACCACATATCTAAGGGATATTGTTTGCTTTTAAAGTGTGTAATAATTTCTAAGCCGTTATCATCTATCATATCTTGGAATGTTTTAGGACTAGAACCCCATACATTTTCAGCCAATATGATTAATCCGTCATCAGTTAGATAGTTGTTAACATTATCAAAAAAATCTCTATGTATTGCCCAATCAGTATCCTTGTATTTCCTTGGTTCGTTGTAGTGTTCTACATACGGATCGTGATTAAAATGAGGAGGATTTGCAACAATTAGGTCAAATTTCTGCTCTGGAATTTTTTGAAAATTATGACTGTAAATAAACTTTGCTTTTGCTTCAAAACTATTTTCTCTAATAGTTTTATTGATGCAATAACTGTTGTTTAATTCTACATCACTAAGTGTTAGTTTTTCAGTTTGTAAAGATGCAAGTAATCCAAACCCCCAATAGCCTGGACCACTACACCATTCTAGTGTATTTTTAAACTGTCTATTATTGCTAATATGATTAGTCGCGTCAAGAAAGTCATCGACCATTGTGTTTCCACAACCGTCTAATTCGTCAGTCCAAAAGATAGTTGTGTCGAAATATTTGACTTCCTTATAATCCATTCCATTAGTTCTTTAGTGTAATTAATTTACCGTATTCTGGTAGATACAAGTATTCGATATCACTGTGTGCTAATGTACGAATTGCATCATCTAATGTTTCTACTAATGGTTCACCGCCTAGATTAAATGAAGTATTAAACACCATAGGAATACCGGTTTCTTTTTTCCATTCTTTAATGAATCTATAGTAAAGTGGATTTTGTTTTTCATTTACGGTTTGAATTCTACAAGTTCCGTCTACATGAATAATAGCAGGAATTTTCTTTTCAATGCCTGGCTGGCAATTTACAGCATACATCATTGTAGGCGAACTTTTCATACCACGTAAGTCAAACCACTCATGTACATCTTCTTCTAAGATACTACCTGCAAACGGGCGGAAATATTCTCGACGCTTAACAGTATTAACGTGATCCTTTCCGTTTGGATCGCTTGGATCGTACATAATAGTTCTATTACCTAATGCTCTTGGACCATTCTCTGAACGTCCTTGATGCATTACAACAATATTTCTATCTTTTAATAGTGCAACAGCATCTTTATCACTTGCATCTGTTACAGTTGCATTATATTTTTCGGCAGTATTTTCAATTTCTTCTTGTGAATAAAAATATTCCGGTCCTTCGTATAATGTATCAACTTGTGGATTAACTTTATTGCTTTTAGTTAATTTTCTATGCCAGTACATTGCGGCACCCATTGCTGTGCCTGCATCATTTGATACTGGTTCAACATAAATTTCAATGTCTTGATCTTTTAGTGCATCAAGGTAATGATAGTTAGCAACACAGTTTAATCCGTATCCTCCGGAAATAACAACTTTGTTTTTTCCTGACATTTCAACTGCTTTTTTAATTAAGCGTACAACTTGTTCTTGTGTTTGTGTTTGAATAGCATACGCCATGTCTCTTCTATTTTTTAATTTAGTAACATCGTCATCTGAGTGATCAGTTAAAAACGGAAACATATTGTAATTAACGTGAGCACCGTTAGGATATGTTGGTACAATTAATTCTCTATCGGAAATAGGATGTAGTGTGTCCTCTCTAAAAATTTTAGGACACTCTACATTGGGCCCACCATATGGGAATAACCCCATAGTTTTTCCTGCTTCAATAAAACTAAAACCACAGTACTCAGTTACTGCTTCGTATGCTTTAACAATACCTGCATTTTCAGTTAGGAAAAGTTCGTGTGTATTTTCTTTAGGTTCGTCATACATTTCGCTAGTAAATTCTGGCATCCAAGAACCTGTTAAAGGTCCATTTGTTCCTAGGTGTTTGTATAATGTTTTAAAGTTATCTGGATAGTTACAATCAAAAATACTTTCAGTTTCCCAAACAGTTGTTTGTTGATTGCCAATGTTTAAATCAATAAATGTTCCTGCACCGTCAACAATAACACCAACTGCTTCGTCAAACCCTGAGCGATAAAAAGCACAAGCCGCGTGTAACTTGTGATGAATATGACTTAGGTCGATAACTTGTGGGTGCGGATTTCCATTAAACGGCTGTCTTTTAATTAAACCTAGTTTACGTGCAAGACCAGTATAAACATCGTCTCCGCTAAAATCAATTTTACCCGCTGTATATTGTAAATTTTGTGTATGTGCTACAATAAGAAAATCTAATTCATCTGTGTACTCAAGAATTTTCAACATTGTGGCAAATGGGCCGCCATCGTATTTGTGTCTTGTTAGACGCTCTTCTTCAAGTGCAAATACTACTTCACCGTCCTTTAGTAGACAAACACCTCCGTTATGTCCTCTAGCAATACCTGCAATCCAAACCGGTTTTTTATCCGCCATATTTAATATCCTCGATAATTTCGATCCCAGCCTTCAAGTTGAAGATTGGTAATGTTTTTAATTGTTTCTTTGTAGTCATCAGTTTTAACATTGTTAATACTATCTATCATATATTCTTGATGTTGATTTAAGTTGTGGCTTAAATTGTCCATTACCCAATTTAAATGTTGTATTGGACTAGGGTGTAGTTCTATCCATTTTTCATTATTCTTATTAGTAAACCACCAACTATAATCTTTTCTATACCACGCATATAATCCAATTGGTTCTAACCAATAATCTTCGTCAAAGATATATTTGTAATCTTGTAGTTCGTATTCGTCCCAGGCATTTGCAAGTTCTGGTGTATTACGTAAATTTTCACCATGACCTGCTTGATGTGGTATATCTGTGCCTAGTGTTTCTAACTTATTAATACTTGTAAACAGAAAATTGCATCCAGTTGATTTTAATAATCCTGCTGTTAGTAAAATACTGTTAAGTGTACTTAGGAAATATGCCTTTTCATCAAAGAATTTATCATGCCAGTCTTTGTTAAAAGTTTCAGTGTTTTGATAACTGAACAAACTTCCTTTAGTTTGCCAAGTTTCTTCTTTGTCAAAACGCATATAGTCATGTCTTAGATAACTTGACCATTGTACTATTACTGTATCGTCTTTGGTAAAGTTATTTTTTAAATTACATTCAGCAACACGTTCTGCAATAGCACGATTGCCTAACCCTGCATGACCCCAGTTTTCATAATAGTTAAAATTATGTGCGTAGAAGTCTGCCCAAGTAGGCCAATTCCATGATGTATATGAACAGCCAAAGGCAAATAGTCTAGACATTATTCTTCTGTAAAGCGGTTTCCTACTTTAGCCTTACCCTTAATACCATTCATTACTGATTCAACAACAATATCTTCAATCTTATCATTCATTGCCATGATACCGTCATTAATTCTGTCTGACCATTCATCTGTAGTAACTCTAATTGGTGAATAAACTCTTGCACCTTGACCCATATCAAGAATATCCATGTTTTTATCTTCAGGATATGAAACATTAATAGGGAATGTAGAGCCAATAACAACTGTGCCTTTTAATCCTAATGCGTGTACAATGTGCTGTCCAACACTATCACAACCTAAGAAATAATCTGCCGCTTGAATAATACCTGCCCATTGTCTTAGGTTTGCACCCATTGGACTTGCTACAGGATTTTTAATACCGTGTTTTGAAAAGTCAATACCAAACTCTGCCATATGTATAACGCCAACTTTATGAGATAATTTTTTAACAATGTTGACAGAATTTTCTGCTTCAAAACTTCTTCCACTCCAATCAGAGATCATTCCGTTTTCATGCATAACTGCTCTACCGAATGGTTGGAAAACAACAATTTTATCTTTGCCTGTTTTTTCTTTTACTTCGTCGATTAACTTTTTACCGAACATTAATTCTTCTCTTGAAAGTTTAAGTTCTGGTTTTTTAATTTTTCTTAGTCCTTTACCGTTAATTGCAATGTCGTAGGCTTCAGCAATGCTACACTTTTGATTGTAGTATTCCCAAACCCTATACGGTTCTGGAGTAACTAAATTCATGTTAACTAGTTTTTCTTGGAATAAGTTCTTATGCCAATGATCATATGCTTTTGCATGAAGTAAAGGATGTCCTTTATAAAAGTCTGTGCCACCTTCACATACAATTATAAAATTATCATCGGGATTTTCTTCTGCAAAGGTTAATAGAGCCGGAATACTAGCAAGTACTCGTCCTGCACCACCATTAATAAAGATGGCAGTATCTCGTTTGGTTTGTTCTGTCATTAAATTATCCTTTTACAAAGTTGCGTTTGTAAAGATATTTAATGTAAAACTAATTAGGAAGATTGTTTTCTGGCTGTAATACGTCCAGCAACTCTAGTGTTACCGTGTACATCTGTTGGCGCCGCTGGCAACCCGTCAACAATACCATCATCAAAAGGTGTTCCGTCTGTACTTAAACCTAATCTAGCAAGGTCTTCAGCAAAGTAGTTACCGCCTTTTTCTGGTGGAATAAAGTGGAAAGTTGCTGGGTGATATGTATGTTCCATTAACCAACCATCTGATGGATCTGCCCATTGTGCCGCGTCAGTTCCTGAACCATCTGCTAATGATCCAACTGCCGCTCCATATCGTCCAAATGGTCCTGGGAATTGATCTGCTTCACCCCAAATACCTGGGTATTTTGCTTTTGGTGATTGTGGAAATCTTACTTTCCATGGATCAATACGTACTACTTTTGAAAGTGTGAATGTTGCCGCACTACCGTCACCTGTATATTCAACAGTAGGACTTACAACAGTTTTTGCTTCTTTAATGTGTCTAGCATTAAAAGCATTTCTTGTTCTTACACCAGTAATAGCACCGTCTGTATCAACTGATGTAACAATAATGTTTACGTTTAAATTGTCAATTTCATCAACAACAGAAGTTAATGCACTTGGATCTGCTTCAAAATCAAATCCTGGTCTTGTTCCCATTGGTGCTGATAAATCATCTAATGCACCAACATCACTAGCACTAAATCCTAGTTCTTCTGCTGGAACAACTAATACATCATCTACAGCATATCCAGTGCCACCGTCAGTGATTTCTACTGTCCAAGCCGCGCCGTATGTTGCTGGTAAATCTCTTAATTTTTGTCTAAAATCAATCCATTCTTGTTTAACAGCATCTGGCATATCTGGTGACACGTGACCGTCTGCCGCTGATAGTTGAGACCAACGTACTTTTTTAATTGCTTCCCAATCAGTGTGTGGTTTAATAAACGGAAAAGGTGTATTCCATTCCTGTGCAACTGGATCGTAAGTAATTTCATCTCTGTCGTATGTATGGTCTGGAGTAGGAACTTCAGGCTCATAGTGAACAAACGGATTACCTTGGTAATCATTCATTGGAAGTGTTTCTGATTTAATTGCACGACCTTCTAAGAAAACTGTATCTTGGTCTGTTTCCATTAATTCACAAAGTAGAGGATTGTCTTCGCAATTAACTTTTACCATATACTCGTGTGCCGCAGGAACAAAATCATCTTCAACTTCGTACCAGTACTTAACTTCTCCAGTACGTTTGTTATCAGATTTACGTAGGAATACCCACATTTCTCTTGGACCTTCGTATGTCCATGTTCCTACTTTACCTTCGTTTGTAGTTTGGTAAAGATATGCATCAGGCATATCATAAGAGAACTGAACGTTAATTTCATCTCTTTTGTTATTTGCGTTTGGATCTCTCATCTTATGTTCCTATACCCCTATTAATAATACACTACGTATACTGCGCCGCCTGCTCCAGGGGATCCACAACAACAGCCACCGCCATAAACTTGTCCATTTTCGCCACCGCCGCCTGGCCATGCGCCAAAGCCTTGACATTCACCACCTCTTGCACAACAACCGTTTGGACCAATTAATGGACCTGATTGTGCCATAGGTGCTACTGGTCTAAATGATAAACCTCTATCACCACAATGCTGTGATCTTTGTGCTGATCCTGTAAAGCCAGCAATACCAAAGTCAACGTTGTTTGGTTGGTGTTGACAGTTATAACAACTCATACAACATCCATAACAACTAAAGTAACCATGACAGTGAGTACAGTTAGAACAACCGCCTCCACAAGCAACAGCACAGAAACATGAACCACCTGTTGGTGTTCCAAATACGAAACTGTTGTGTCCGTTCATGTTATTTCCTGCGTATAAACAACAACCCGAACGTCCTGCACAGATTGTAAACTGATCTCCACCTGATACGTTAGTTGACTTAATAGCGTAACCGCCACCATCGCCTGGCATACCTTGCATACAGCAACATCCGCCTACGCCCGAAGCACCGCCGCCCCACATTTCAAATACTGCAAAAGTAGTACCTTGTGGAACTGTCCAACGGCAACACTTACCACCGTTGTTGTTACAATAATATCTTGATTCTGGTGGAACACCGTGTGATTGTCTTGGCCACGCTTCATTGTGGTCCCAATTCCATTCATAACTTACTGTAAATGCTTGAGGTGATTTTACGCCTACGCTGTATCCTGGTAAAAAATCTCTTAAATTAGACATACTATCTCCTTACCCTATATCCGATTGATAATACACAATTACTAGTCCACCTGCGCCAGGGCCACCACAGTAACAAGTTCCGTTGTGTGTATGGAGTGTTCCTCCGCCACCGCCTGGAAATTCTGCTGGTCCGTCTGCTTCTCTACCATGTGTTTTATAACAGTTATCACGTGTCATTCTAGCACCTGCTGATAACATTGGTCCTGCTGTCATGTTTTCCCATGATGAACTTGAACACATCGCTGTACCAGCACCACCACCGTTTGTACCACAAACACTAAAGTCAGCACCTTTTACACATCCACACATTCTGTTTGGACATCCACAGTGACCGCCCCAAGCAGTACCAAAGCCACAAGTTGCACAACCGTAGCCACCGCCTGATGCACATAAGCAAAAATATGCTCCTGAACAACAACCGTTACCAGAACAAGCATAACTACCACATCCTGGACAACCCATAACAGGTCTACAACAACCTGCCGCGCCAGCACATAAAGTAAATGTTGCTCCGTTATTAACTTCTAAAATTTTTCTACCGTAAGAGCCTGATCCACCTGGAAAGCCTGCCATACAACAACAGCCACCGCCGCCGTCTCCGCCTGCACCCCAAACTTCAAAAGCCGCCCATGTAACATCATCTGATGGATTCCAAGCACAACAACAACCACCGTTATTGTTACGAGTGGAATCAAAACTAGAGTGATATACGTAAATCGAACGTAATGCTAACGCTCCTGTTTCAGCCCCTAACTGTAATAATGATCTAAGTGCAGACATTCAATTTTCTCCTTAACCTATTCCCACGCCATCATCTGCTGGTGCATCTGCGTATCCACCTGCATCTGGTTCTTCTGGAAATTTAACTTGGTGTGCTGGATATTCTGAATCAGTTCCATGACCCCAAGTAGTTGGTAAATCTCTTAATTTTTGTCTAAAATCAATCCAAGGTTGTTTCACTGATGCTGGCATATCTTCTGCCACTCTGTGATCAGTTGAATCAAGTCTGTCGTTTCTTAGTTGGATCAAAGTTTCCCATGTTTGCCATGGTTGCTTCCAAGTAAGTGTCCAATCGCCTGTTCCTTCATCATGTGAACATAGGTTATATTCATATGCGTGATCTGGGTATGGTGGCCACGGAAACTCGTAATTACCATATCCTTCTGGAAGTGCTACAACTTGATTAGTTTGTGTTAAAGTTACTGTGTGTGGCAAATAAATTGCACACATTAAAGTATCTTCACCTGCACAATCTAATTCTACTAAACGTTCGCCTTCTGCAACCGTGTCTGTACTTGGATTGTAAATAAAATCTTCATCCGGTGGAGTTTGATCTAGTGTGTTTCTACCAGTTTCTGCGTCAACAAACACATACAGTCTTTCTGGACCTGTATAAGTTGCTGTCGCTGTGTCCCCGTTACTATTTGTTTGAGCAAGATACGTGTCGGGGATATCGTACGTAAATTCTTTAGTTATTTCTGCCATTTTTGCATCCTTCTTTTGTATTTATCATGTTAACTATAAGTTACCTTAACCATGCCTCCTGATCCCCAATGACCCCAACAACAGCCACCACCGCATGATGTTCCATTGTATCCGCCATGTGCTGGATAAGGTTGAGCACATCCCCATCCGCAACCTGAACACGTCATAGGCTTACCGCAATAATCTTTACCCTTACGTGTCTGTCCAGATTTTGGAGCGCCACCTACCATATCCCACATTTGATTGTGACAATAGTGAGTATGGAATGTTGATTGTCTGCCGTGTCCAATACGGAAATCACCTTGTGTTCCGCTTGTTAAAATAACACAGCCATAACAACAGTTGTATGCGTAGTGAGCATGACAGTTAGTTCTACCTGTACATCCTCCTCTGGCACAAGTTGTTGAAATACCACTGCCTGATACAAATGAAGTTGATCCATCATATCCTAAACAATCTCTTTCACAACAGTTACCATTACCTGCCGCACAAATTGTATATTGACAGCCTTCTGTAGTGTTTACTGTTCTAATTGAATAAGAACCACCGCCAGCGTTTTGAGAACTCCACATACAGCAACAAGCGCCAGCACCAGCGGCCCCTGCACCCCATAATTCAAATGTAACGTTAACTACGCCTTCAGGTACAGTCCACAAACAACAGCATCCGCCGTTGTTGATACCTCTATTGTTATTGTATACATAGAAGAACTTTGAAGGAACCGAAACTCCTTCTACCGTATCTCCTAGTAACGTTCTCAAGTCTGCCATAATTAAATTCCTCTCTTACGTACCAGACATTACCCAACCAAAAGTTGGTCCAGTGTAAATCAGTGTTAAAGCGACGTTGTTAATATCTAAGACCAAATCTTCGTTTAGGTTCTGAATCTTTGAACCATTTCTGCTAACAGTTACGTTGTTTGTGTTAAACGAACCTGTAACATCAATGATTGAGATAACGTCATTTACAATTAAACTAGCGTTTGCTGGTAAAGTAATAGTAAATGCACCTCCGGATGAATCGGCTAAGATTCTATCATTAACTGTCGCGGTAAATGTGCCATTAACATTACGAATAACGCTACTAGCAGTACCAGTTGTTGATATATATCTTCCCATTTTATGTTTCCTTTATTACTATATTTATCGTTTCGTTACGCTGTTGATGTTTCAATACCCATTGCAACCGCACTAACGTTTGCGGCACTACTATATACTACAAGTATTTGCCCTGCCGCCATTGCAATACCTGATCTTTCTAGCACACCTTTTGGTAGTACCTCTACATCGTATTCGATGTATTCACTAAGTGCGGGTGTACCAGCAGAGGCTAACGCAACTCTTACGGAAATAGCACTATTTCCTCTATTACATATCGATAACGTAACAATTCCAAATGTGTTAGCAGGTACCGTATATAAAGAAGTATTCGTGCCAGCCGATAAATCTGCGTGTCCTAATCTTCCTGTGGCCATTTATTCTTCTCCTTTGTTTAACTCAATATAAACTGTTGCATTGCTACAGGAGAGCCACTAACTCCACCTGTAAAGTGCATTTGTGCAGTTGTATTTATTAATACGCCTGTAGTTGTGGTAATTGTATTACCTTGGATATTAATAACACCTGCTGTCACAGTATTTACGTTCAATTCTGATGCGCCGCCACCAATTTGGGACGTAATATATGTCTTAATTGCTTTCTGCGTTGGCACAATCGAATCACTGTTTGCAGTAAATGTTCCGTCTGTACTAAATTCGTTAATTGTAGCACCCGCACCACCTAAAGCAACACTTCCTAATTGTAGTTCTTGTAGTCCAGAAATACTAAATGCATCAGCATTTAGGGTAGCAATACCTGTAGCCTGTTCAACTGTGAACAACTCACCAACTCTAAAGTTACCATCTTGGTCAGTTGATGTATAGAATACTCTACCACCACCGCCTTCGACTTGTTCATCATCTGGATCTGCTGGAACACTTGGAGTACCTGGATAGTTTGTTGTTGCAAAACCACCAGTACCTACATCTAGGAAATCGTGACCAGTCAATCTACATTGTGAATATCTAATACGCATTGATACAATATCACCGTGCTCTGGAGCCTCGTCTTTGGTCATTTCTGGTGAAATTTGTAGTAATGCTGAGTATGGTGATTGACCAGTTAAGTTAGTTACACTAACAAGTTTAAACCATTTGTTTGGAATACTGTCAAACTCGACGTTTGCACCTGCTTGTGGAATAGAGTCCATACCCTCAACTTGGATATATTGCCCGTCTTGTTTTGCTTCTCTGTAACCTGCACCATATGTAATAGTACCAAATGCTAAGTAAGTTGAACCATTAGTTAAAACTGCTGGGAATAATAACTTACTATCTTTGTAAAGTGCTAGTGTATTTGCGTCAACAACTTCTACATAGTAATCGTTACCATTAAGTTGTGTTGTACCTGTTACAGTTGCAATTGAAACTTTAGTTCTATCTAACAGTCCATGAGTTGCAACAGTAATTTTAACTGCACTTGTACCGCCGTTATTTGGAATAGTGTCAAGTCCATTTGTAATACACTCGTTAACAATATCAATTAAGTCGCCTGCTTTAGTTACAGCCGCCGCTTCGCCATTGTTAGCATTTGTTGTTTGTGTTGTAACACTTGGACTTTGTAAACTTGTGTAAGAAGTGTTTGTTAAGATATAATTTATAACAATATCTCTCATCTGCTCATATGCCGCAAGTGCTTGTGATTGTCTTCCTGGTAATTGTGAGTTATTACCAACCCAATAAGTTCTTGCGTGTAATCTGGTTTCTTTTGTACCACCAAATTTAATGTCATGTGCTAGTGCATCAACATAGTCGTCAACATTATCTTCCCACTTAGTTTTATCATAGTTGAAAGCCGCCCATAAACTTGGATTAGTTTGATTGGTAACTTCATTGTCAACCCATGCAATAACTTCGTCTTTAATAAACTCTTTGTTATCAATTAATAATGTATAAGCATTTGGATTTTCAGTAAATGAAACTCCTGTAATGTCTTGCTCATATCCTGAGTCAGCAATTGAAACTTGAACTGTTGTAAATCCTTCACCGCGTGATGCAAATGCTGGTTGACCTAATACACCATCGCCAATGTAAACTTCTAATGGAGCATCTGCTGTGTTGTTAGGATCAGTAAATGTAATTGTTGGAGCCGCTACATATCCTGCACCTGGATGAATAATTCTTACTTCAGAAATTTGTCCATCTGTTACTTTTGCTCTACATAGTGCAGTTTGTGTTGTTGTAGATCCGTCACCTGCCGGAGCACTTACATTAACTCTTGGTTCAACACTATAAACTGTTGTGTTGTCTAGACTTGCTTCAATTGCTCTGCCTGAAATAATTTGATCCCAACCTGCTGTATCATCTGAATATTTTTTAATTGTAGCAACTTTAGTACCAGCGTTATATGTATCAATGTAACCATACTGTCCTGCACCTGTACCACCTGTTAAGAAAACAGCCATTCCAACGTATGCTGGACTTAGTGCTGTATCTGTGTTTGAAAGTGTAATCTGTGTAGTGTTACCTTCCTGCGGTGTGTTTGTAGCAGATCTATAATCTGCTCCACCGAATGTATTTTCGTCACCTGTTAATCTAACTTGGTAAACACCACCAGTATTAATTGTTGGTGTTAACCCAGTAATACCAAATCCGTCACCACTAAATGCGATTGTTGTGTTTGCTACTACATAGTCTCTACCTGCGTTTGCATATTCGATTGCAATAATTTCTTGGTTATCTGTAATACTATTTGTTACAACAGCATCAAATGCCCTGTTGTCAACAAATGCTTCAATTGCATTTTCAGTTAAGTCAACACCTTCAGCAACCGTACCAAAGTCACCATATGATGAGTTACCGTTTGTAGCACGAATCTTACCGCCGTTTTCTGCTAGGTATCCCATGTGTGCATAGTATGAGAACACGGAAACAAGTTCTGCTCTACCTAAGTTAGTAACCCATGCACCAATACCTTCGGAAATTACTTGAGTAAAGTCGTTAGCAACGATAGAGTCATTACCGCCGTTGTGTAAATCACCGTCTACTTTAAGACCTACTGCACTTGTACCAAATGTTGTTACGTTTTGTACGTATGGTGAACGTGTAGTAATCCAAGCAGTTTCATCATCTGGTCCCCAACTTGGGTTAAGTGAAGTGTAAGCACCTGCTGTTGGACGTTTTGTTCCATAACTGTTTGCAGAACCTAGTGTACCTGATAGTCCTTTTAGTGTACAGTTTCTTAATCCTGTACCGTTTTCTAAATAGAACATATCTTCTGTTGTCGAACCGTTAACAGCATTTGAGAACCAACGGCCATTTAGTACTGATCTGTAGTTACCGTATTCTTCCATATCCCAAAGGACAGCAAGAATATACTGTTTCATGTCTCTTTTACATTTTGCATCATCAGTAAGATCGTAATCGCCTGTATTATTTGCTTTAATGTATTCTACTGCTTCGTCAACAATAAAGTCTAAGTTAAGTAAAAGTCTACCACGTGCATCTGTGTGGCCGTCATCTTGTCTGCGACCAACTTGTCCGCTTACAACTACATCGCTACCATTACCATTGACTTCAAAATCAATCTTGTCAATAATATTTTGAATTAGATTTTGTGCTGTAGTTACCGCCGCGGCATCACCTGCTGGCTCGTATGTATTTTGTGTATTTGTATTACCTGGTGCAATAGACGCAACATCCATTGTAAAGTTAGGGGCACCGCCGCCACCTAGATCTGAATCTTGAATTGTAATAATATCATTTACAAGATGTCCTGAACCACCAGTAACAACATCAACATTAGTTACAGATCCATTTCCGTCAACTGTAATGTTAAATGTACCAACTGTACCAGTACCACTTGTTGATCCGCTTACACCGTTGTACGTACCTGCAGATCTCAAAGCGTCTGCCGCTCCAAAACTGTCAACAGTTAAGTGTGCACCTGCTGGTGTTTTAGTAACACTATTGTTATTAATGATGTCTGAAATAATTGCTTTAATTCTTCCTAGTGCAGTAATTGTTAATTCTGCATCAGTTACACTTGTGTATCCTGAACCCGCCGCAGTAATTTCTGTTGAACGTAGTTCGTCACCAACAATAGCAACATCTGCTGGAACCGGAATAGGTAGCATTTCGTTGTATTGACCAGTTTTAACAAACAATGTAACATTTGGTTTGTTTGCTGTTGGTAGGTTAGTTAGGTTACCGTCAGTGATTGTAACTGTAACAATACTTGCTAGTGATGTAATATTAGCATGAACATCTGCTTCTGCTTCTAGTGATACATCTTTAAACTGTGTAACCGGTGATGCTACACTATTAAGTGTTGCATAGTTTGTAACTGGATCCAATGAAGCAAGAATGTTTTCCATAATTGCAACACCATGATCAATTGCCGCTTTGGTTTCGTCTTCTTGGTTAGCAACATAGTTTACTGCACCATTAATATACTTGCTTGCCGCTTCTCTTGATCTAATGTTTCCGCCGTGTTTTAAATCCCAAACAATAGCGTCAACTAAAAGACCCATGTCTCTACGACATTTTGCTTTGTTGTATGTAAATGAACTTGTAAACGGATCTACGTTATTTGTAATATTGTAGTCAACAAATTCAACAATTTGTTCTTGAATAAATGCTCTGTTTCTTAAAAGTAGTGAAGCCGCATTTGGGTTACGTGGACCTTGTCTAATTTGATCACACGCCCATCTTACAGAGCCCCACGGCTTGTCAACTGTAACACCGTTTGCTGGTGCTTCGTTATCTGTTCCACCTGGACCAACATAATAAATTTGATCTAATTGACCAAAGTATGCCCATTCCGGAGCATTACCTGCCGCGTTTACTTTTAATACTTGACCTGCTTTACCAATTGGAAGTCTAGTAGGACCTGAACCACCGTAGTAAACTAAATCACCAATAGTAGTTAAGTTACCTGACTCAACACCACCACTTAGTAAATTCCAATAGTCACCGTTTGTATCTTGATCTGGTCTGTTTTGTACAGCAACTTCGTCTGATGTATGTGCTTGTACACAAATATAAGTATTATTGTTATTGATTCCTCTAACAGCATCGCCTAAATCATAATAAGTTGCATCTGTCCAAGATTCTTTCCATTCAATACCTTGATTTAATCTATCCCAGTAACTTACATCAGGTGGTCTGTTGCCTGTAGAGTTTGCTATACATAGATAAGTGTAACCACCAACTCTAACAACATCACCAACTTTATATGCTGTTGCATTGTTATAGTCACCTTGTAAACTAAATCCTGTTGTAAATAAATCCCATGTCCCTGGATTACCAAATGGAACAACGTTAGTGTTATTATTGTTTGCAACATATGAATAACCACCGTATGTTACAAAGTCACCAATTTGATATTGTGTTGAAGAATTCCACGAATCTTCAAATTCTAATCCTGGTAAAAATTCTTGCCATTGTGTTACGTTACCAATTGTAGCAACATCAAATGTAAGTGCTAAACCAGTTCCGCCAATTTCACTTGCTTGTACTGTAATTGTATCATCAACTGCATGACCTGAACCACCTTTAACAACAGTTACAGTTGCCGCACCTTGGTCGTCAATTGAAATATTAAATCTTTGTCCTGTACCACTACCTGCTGAAGTACCTGCAATATCTCTATATGTTCCAGCAGTTCTATCTGTATCTGCCGCACTAATCTCATCAATACTTTCGATAGCCTGTGTTAATGTGATATCGTCATTTAAATTAGTAGCACCTGATGTATGTTCGTTTGTACAAATCCAAAGTCCGCCGCCATACTTAACAACGTCATTAACTTTATAACGTGTTGCTGTTGCATGAACTGAAAGGTATTCAATACCTTTGTGTACATAATCCCATTTAGATTGATCTGCTTCAAGACCTAATGCATCTGTTGTTGCTGAATTGTGTCCTTCATTACAAATATAAAGTTGACCACCATACTTAACAACATCGCCTACTTTGTATCGTGTGTCTGCTGACCAGTCTGTTTTCCAGTCCATGCCTCTTGAGAAAATATCCCACTTGGATTGGTCTGCTTCTAATCCATCGCTGTCAGTATTGTTTGTTAATGAAGAAGTATGTGCCGCATTACAAATATATAAATTGCCGCCGTACTTAACAATGTCGTTAACTTTGTAAACTGTTGAAATTGTCCAGTTGTTTTTCCATGCAAATCCTTCAGAAAATAAATCCCATTTTGCTTGATCTGTTTCTAGTATACCTGCAATACCTGCACCTTGTGCATCGTCTGCTTCTGAAGTGTGTGCTGTGTTACAAACATATAAGTATCCGCCGTACTTAACTAGGTCATTTTGTTTGTAATAGTTTCCGGAAGTCCAAGCACCTTGCCACTGAATACCATCAGTAAACAAGTTCCATTTTGTTGATTCGTCTGTAGCAAAGTCTGCAGATGACGTATGTCCATTAGCACAGAAGTAAACTCTACCGCCGTGTCTTACAATGTCGTCTTTAAAGTATACGATGTTAGATGCCCACGCACCTTTCCATACAAATCTAATTCTACCTAGTTTAAACTCTGCCATTTTTTCTTCCTAAATGCTTTATTTTAGTATTTATCATTACACTCCAGTTCCTGGATCCCAGCCATTTTCACCAACGTCATAGTATGATCCGTCGCCTTCAATAGCGTCTGTTTCCATAAGTCCCATTGTACTTGCATTAACGTTAAAATAGGACATTGCCATCATCATTCCTGATGGAATCTTAGTCATATGCATTGGAACTGGAATATTAATTGCTAAATCACCTGTGTTTGATATTTGATTTAAGTTACTTAACTTAACAGTACCAGCAGTAACAGCGTTTGCCGCTACGTTTGCACCACCACCACTAATTCTTGATTGAATATATGTAGCGATTGCTTTCTGTGTTGGTACAATAGCATTACTGTTTGCAGTAAATGTACCATCTTTAGAAAATTCTCTAATAACAGCGTTTGTACCACCAAGTATAAATGCACCCAATCTTAATTCATCTAGACCTTGTAAGTCAAACTGTGATGCGTTAATTGTAACAATACCTGTTGACTGTTCAACTTTAAACAATTCACCAACCCTAAAGTTACCGTCTTGGTCTGTACTTGAGTAGAATACTCTACCACCGTTATATTCTTGTGTTTCCCACATCTGTTCTGGTGGGTTAATTGAACTATAACCATCAGTATAAAGTAATGGATAGTTAGTATCGTCAAATCCGCCTGTACCAATGTCTAGGAAATCGTGGAATGTTAAACGTACCTGACTGTAGTTCTGTCTAATTGTAACTGCTTCACCGTGTTGTGGTGATTCTTGAACACCCATATTTGGTGCTAGTGAAATCTTAACAGTTGCATTAGGAACAGATCCTTCAAGTACTGTTGCTGTACCAACTTTATAAATTACGTCAGTAATACTTGAGAAACGCAAGTTATCGCCTGGGCTCGGAACTAGTGTTAGATCACTAACAACAATATCCCCACCTAGTTGGAACTTGTCTGCATAACCGTCACCTGTAATAGTTACAGCATTAAATTTAGTATATAACGATCCTCTGTTTTTAAACGTAGGCTGTCCTAATACTCTATTGTTTAGTCTAACTTGATACGTAACGTCTTGTGTTTTTTGTGTATCATGTATATGTACCGACGGAGGTGTTTGTGTTCTATAACCACTTCCTGGTTCAGTTATTGTAAATGATTCAATTCTACCAGTGTTAACCGGATATGCTCTCATTAATGCTTTTGCACCGTAGTCGATTGCTGTTACATTTTGTTGTGATGTTGTATTAAACATAAAGAAGCGTGGACCAAATGTTGTAGTTGTTCCACAAACTTTTGGTACGTATGCTGTTCCGCCTGAAGGAATTGTTAAAGGACCTTTTGATTTCCAAACATCGCCGCCGTCGCTGTATAAAAGATTACCTGCTGTATCAATTGACATAAACAACCCGTCGGAGTAATCTAATCCCCATTCGTTAGTGTTAATATTAGCAGAACCATCTACTTCTCTCCAAGTAGCATTTCCTGGACCTTCTGCAAAATCTGTGAAACTTATAAAGTAAGTTGAACTTAAACCAAATACTGCTGTAGTTGATGAACTGTTATCACTTAACATTGTTGTTGATGGATCAAATGGGAATGTTGCTGTACCATTTGGTTGGCAAGCCGCTACAAATCTTCCGTTACCAAAACGGAAACCTGTTACGTTATATGTATTAGGACAAACTGCTGTTGTACCAGTCCATGATTGTCCATCATCTGTACTTTCCCATGCCGCACCCGAACCGCTAACAATAATCCATTTACCGTTACCATATGCAATGTGTTTAAATCCTGAACCAGGGCCGCCAACGTTTACATATGACCAAGTTGTTCCGTTAGTGTTTGAAATTGCAATTTCGTCTGAATCATCTGCAATAGCAATAACTGTGTGAGATGCCGCACCAAACGGACCTTCTTTAATATCAACATAGTTGTGTTGGTTAATTGGATATGGATCAGAACCCCAAGCAGTTAACGCTGTTGAAAGGTTGGCTCTGTTACCGTTACCAACTGTAATGAAATATTTTAAAAATCCTTTACATTGAACACCACAATTTGGTCTTACAAATCCTGAATCAACTGTTGCAGGAGTCCATTGATCGCCTGCCGCATTTGAATACAATGCTACGTCTGTTCCTGCTGAAGGAAATATAGCATTTGTTTCACCAGATGTTAATCCAAGTGTTTGATAACTTTGTGAATTGCCAGTGTTATAACTATATTCTTCGTAGTAAGGTTCGTCAAGTTCAATACGTGATTCAATTCTGTATGTTGTTGAACCGTCTAATTGTGTTGAAATATCCCAACCCGGAACAATATGATCCCAACCACGTTTACCATCACTTTCTCTTAGAACATTAATTTTCTTTGTTGTAACAAAGTATTCATCAATAATTCCATATTGACCAACACCTTCACCTTCTTCAATAATAATTCTCATACCTGGTGAAATTTCAGAAACTGTAAACGAAACATCAGCGCCACCGTGGTCGCCTAAATCAGCATCTGAAATTGTAATTTGATCACCAACCCTATGACTGTGTCCGCCATTAATTGGTACTATTGCTGTAATGTTTCCAGTTTCGTCAACTGTAATATTAAACGTACCTACACTAGCAAAAATATTATTAGATGTACCTGATACATTAGTATACGTTTGTGGGAACAATTCTGGATCATCTACTCTATTTGGATCTGCTCCCGAAATGTTGCTAACTGCTAGTACTGCTCTACCAACATAGTAATCAGGACCATTGTTATCTGATTGTGCAATAGTAATTGAAATATTGTCTCCGCCTTGTGCCGAGTTTCTGATACCTGTAATATGTCCTCTACCACCTGTTGGTGATGAATCACCTGGATCAAGTAATCTAATTTCACTTATCGATCCGTTTCTTAATTCAGCAAAGTTATTATCTACACTAACTCCGCTACCTGAACCTGTAATATTAAATGTAACATCTGTATAATGGCCGCCGGCGTGTGTATAACCAATTGCAAAAATTTTATTTGCGTTACTGTATACTGTTGGTGCTTCGGCATCATAGTATCTGTTGTTTACTGTAGCAGTAATAGGACTTTCACTTGCTAGTTCACCTTCAGCAAAAGAACCAAACTTACCATAAGAGTTATTACCAACTGTAGCACGAATTTTACCACCTGCTGTACAATAGTAACCAATATGGCAGTAATAAGTGAACACGGAAACAAGTTCCATTCTGCCGTCTTTGTTTGCCCAGGCTCCAATGCCTTCTGAAATTACTTGTGTAAAGTCGTTTGCAACAATAGATTTATTACCACCGTCATGTAATTCTCCATCAACTTTAAGACCTACACATCCATGACCGATTGTTGTTACGTTTTGTACGTATGTTGATTTATTTGTAACCCAAACACTTGTATCGTCTGGGCCTGTTCCCGGATCAAGTGCTACGAATGCACCTGCTGTTGGAACTTGAGCACCATACACATTAGGCTCACCTAATGATCCACGTAATCCTTGTAGGGTCATATTTCTAATACCACAACCGTTACGCACTTGAAACATATCTCTTTCTTCGTTGTTTAATGCTGGTTTAATTGTAGTACTTCTTAGTTCATCGCCAACAATAGCAACATTTGCCGGAACTTTAATTGGAAGAATTTCTTCATAAATTCCTGTTGCAACAAAAATTGTTGCTGGCGCTCTTGCGGCTTCGTCTGCTAAGATATATTGTGTTGCATACTTAACTGATCTAAATGGTGATGTTGAACTTAATCCAAATCCACTAGCATCTCTACCTGATGTAGCAACATAATAAACCTTTGGTGTTTGTCCAAATGGTTCCCAAGTTGCTTGATCGTTAACTTGTTTTAATGCATCTCCTGGATCACCAATAGTAATTCTAGCATGGTCGGTTCCATCGTGACCTCTTAGGTCACCTCTGTGTTGCATTACGTTACCAGGCGAACCTTGAAGCATTTTCTCCCAATAACTTCCGTTATCTAATGCTGGTTCAACTAGTGTTGAATCGTCACCTTCGTGTGCTTGTACACATTTCCAAGTTGTTCCCGCTTGAACAACAATGTCACCTAATACATAATCTTGATCTGAATACCATTCGCCTCTGTAGTAAGGACCAGTTAATACTAACTGCCAGTACATTGAAACAGACCCTTCTGCAGATCTTGTTGAACCCGGATCGTAATATCCTCTCCATTCAGGATCTAGTGCATCTGGTTGAACACCTTGGCTATCTTGTACAGCAATATAAACAAAACCTTTATTTCTTACAACACTACCAGTTTTATATTCAATGCCGGCTTCCCATTCGCCTGTCATTTTATAACCGGTAATTAATAATTCCCAATCGTATTGACCTTGTAAACTTTCGCCTTCGTAGAATACACCTGTTACACTTGGCGCACTACCAACGTTATTAGTCATTGATGTATATGTATATCCACCGTAGTTAACTACGTCACCTGGTTGATAATATGTTGTAGCCGACCATTCGTTTTCAAAACCCATGCCAGGCATCCAAATATCAAAGAAATCTTCTTGGAAGTTACCTGTTGATGTATGATGTTCTGTACAACGCCAAATAGTAGGACCCCACTTGACAAGGTCGCCTACTCTGTAATGTACACCTACTGAGTCGCCAGCATCTTGCCAACCGCCTAAATAACGTACACCAGAAATTACAATTTCCCAATGTGCTAAGTCTTGTTCAAGCCCGTTTAGTGGGTTTGAATCTGAAGTGTGTCCTGCGATACATCTGTAAATGATAGCACCATAACGTACTACATCATTATATCTGTATCTAGTTGAAGGGCGCCATTCAATTCTAAAATTGTCGCCTCTGAAAATAATTTGCCATTTATCTGCGTCTACTTCAAGACCAGAAACTACTGATGATGATGTGTGTTCCTGAATACAGTTGTAAGCATAACCACCATATAAGATAACATCATTTTTTCTATATCTTGTTAACGGAGTCCAGTCTCTTCTCCAATTAGTAGTAGCGGCGAATCCAATAAGTTTATCTTCATCTTCGGTAATACCAATTGCGGCGTCTTCGTTTGATCTATGTTCTTGTGTTACTCTATATACAATACCATCATATTTAAATAGATCGTTTTCTTTATAAAGTGTGTCAACAACCCAGTTACCTTTCCATTGGTAACCATCTGCCATTTTTAACCATTTAGGTGGATCAGCACTTAGATCAAGATCAAAACTTGTTTGACTTGATGTGTGACCAACCATACAAACATAAGTGTTACCACCATGTCTAATAATATCATCTTTAATATATGTCGCACCTTGCAACCATATATTTTTCCATGTATATCTAATTCTTGCTAGGTTAAATTCAGCCATTATCCACTATATCCTGTTGCATTTGAACCAAATGGTAAGTGATCTGCTGAAATTGTATCATCATAATCATATTTAGTGTTAATACGTAACACCAATTCTCCAGAATCATTTACATAATAATAAATGTTCTTTTCATCCCAACGCATTTGTTCATAGTTTAAGTTATCAAAAACTAGTTCGTGATTAGGGTTTCTTCCCTCAAAGAAGTCTTCACCAGTTTGCCATTCTGCAAAGTTACCATCTGGACCACCTGGTCTATTAACTTGCAACTCGTCTGTAGGAGAAGCAATATCAACCTTTGCAATAAAAAGTTGTCCGTCATCGTCCCTACGCAATGCATAAAAATATCTATCGCTAGTTTGTCCTTCTAACGGTGCTGATCCTACATATTGTACCATTATACAATCTCCACGTAACTAAGAATTACGTCAACAGCATCATCTTGATCTGCTGTAACTACTACTTCATTATTTCCTGGTAAGACTAATTTCTCACCACCATTAATTGCCCTTAAGGCCGCATTAGGTGCAATCATAACATCTTTGATATAATATCCTAATACACTTGTATCGTCTTTAATTTGAATACTAACTCTAGTATTACCGTCTAGTAGATTAGCAACTGACATACCAATTGCTGTAACTTTCGATGCCGGTGGCACAGTTAGTATTGAAATTGGTTGTGTTCCTACGCTTTTTTCTACTTTGTTTCTAAAAAATGTTGCCATATCTTATCCTAAACTTAGTACTAACTCCAATGCAATGTTCTGTGCATCTGTTTGTGAAACAGCACCTGAACTACCTGCAACTGAATCCCATTGTGTACCATCATAAATTTCTAATCTTCCGTCTGTTGTATTCCAACGCATCATACCAATAACTGGTGAAGGGTGTCTTTGAGCACCAGTACCTACCGGAACAACAAACCCTTCAGTACCGTCAAACTTAAAATAGCCTCCATTTGGGCTAGAAAACGTTAAAGCACCGCCGGCTACAGTATTATTTATAGTACTTCCACTAATATTAACATCACCAATTTGTACACCGCCTGTACCGTTTGGTGATAAAATTAAGTCTGTATTAGCAGTTGTTGTACTGATAGTGTTACCGTCAAGTCTTATACTGTCAACTTGTAATCTAGCAACATTAAATTCTTGTTGTGTAACTGTAGCAATTAGTGAACCACCTGCATAAAATCTAATAGTATCATCATTTGCACCTGGTGTTAATTCTGCTGTAATATATGTGTCAGCATCTAGGTCATATACTCCTGTTAGTACAATCCAGTTACCGTCATAACCTTCAAACTTATTTGTATCTGTGTTATAACGAATCATACCAACTGCTGGAATTGCTGGTCTTTGTGCTGTTGTGCCTGACGGAATTCTAATAGATCCAGTAGCGTCAATATCCATTACACCACTTGCAGGTGCAATAGTAATATCATTAGCAGAACTAATTCTGCTACCTTTAAAAATAAAATCGTCAATAATAACAGATCCATTACCTGCGTAACGTAATTCTAAATCTGCATTTGAAACTGTGTTTTGAATTACACCAGTATCGATTTGAATGTCATCAATGTAAGCACTTCCAGCATGAATACTATTCCATGTTTTTGCTGGTGTACCTAAGTTGTATGTTGCAGTTTGATCTGGTAATAAATCTGAAGTAATACCTGCATTAATGCTAATAGTATCTGTTGCTTCATCGCCTATTACAACGTTACCTGCAACTGTTACATCACCACTAGCATTAATATTTCCTGTAACATCTAAATTACCTGTAATATTAGTATGACCTGTAATGTTAACTTCTCCAGTTCCGTCTGGAAAAATATCAATATCAGCATTTGATACTGTTGTAGAAATTACGTTTGTTTGAAATCTTAAATCGTCTACTTCAAAAGTTTTTAATGAAGTAACTTTGTCTGATCCTACTGTTTGTAGTTGTAATGTGTTTCCAGTTGTTTCAACAGTATTACCACTTATACGTACATCGCCGACATAAGCAGTACCTGAAGTTACTGAATCAATTGATCTTAGTGTTCCGTTAATATCTAAATCGTATTGTGGACTAGCGGTATTGACGCCGATCTTGCGGTTATTAACATCTAAGTAAAGTAAATCCGTTTCAAATGCTAAATCAACTCCATTACGAAGAAGATTTTGCTTTAAAAGCGGACCCGAAATACGACCTACAGCCACTTTATTGCTCCTCAATACGGGGATCCTGTCCCTCTAGCCTAATTTTCATCCTTACATTATTGCTCGGCTCTTTGCTGGCTAACCACAGTATGTCCCATACTACAACTAAGGGTCTCTCTCCCTTAATCGGTCTTGTAGTATGTTAATAGTATTTATCGAAAATGGATATTAACCTAGTGCTAAGGTATAGATAAAGCCTAATTCTTCCATGTAGTCTTCATTAACTGTATCACCTGCACCCGAAACGTTATTCCAATTACCATCAGCATAAGTTTCAAGATATCCTAGGGTAACGTTAAAACGTGTAGTACCTTCTTGTAGTGTTGCACCACCCGGTCTTGCCGCTAATGACCCCGAAGGAATTACAAATCCGCCAGTATCTGCAAATTCAACACGACCGTATTGCGTAGGTACATTATTTGTTCTAGTAAACACAAAATCATTCGTTAGACTTGTGTTAGTAATAGTAGCACCATTAAAATCTAAATCATACATTCTAACTGTACCTGAACTTGGTACTAGATTAATATCTGAATTAGTTACTTGGCTACTAATAGTTCCGTTATCAAATGTTAGATTATCCTGAGAAACTAATCTAGTTGACACAATTCCTAAATCTGTCAATGTATGATTTGTAACACCATTTGTTGTAAAATCGAAATAGTTTCCAGCATTTGCTAGTACATAAGTCTGTCTATCTTCACTCCAAATACCCCTTAACGGAGTATATGCACTTGAAAATAATTCAAAGAAATTTGTAGTTGTATTATAACGAACATCTCTAAACAAGTTAGGACGTTCTGCTTCAGTACCGTGCGGAACATTTAGTGCTCCAACTCCGCTAATCCCGATGTTAGCACCCGGATCTAAATTAAATGTTGTTGAGTTTGTTGTAGTTAATGTACTACCGCTAATTCTCATATCATCAATGACAATAGCACCCGTACCACTTGCTCTTAAAATTAAGTTATTACCCGAACTTGTTGTAGTTATGTAATCATTATCAATTTCAATGTCGCCAAATTTTGCTTTTGCGGCTGTAACGTTATTCCAAACTTTTGTAGGGCTACCTAAATTAAGATTATCCTCAGTTCTATTAGGAACTATGTCTTGTGAAAAATCTACTAAACTAAAATTAATTGTATCTGTTTCTTCATCACCAAATACAAAGTTACCGCCAACAGATAAGTTACCTGGAATAGTAACATTACCAGTAACATCAATATCTCCAATATGGTTTACATTTTTTCTAAAGTGTGTAATACCTGTTCCATGAGGTTGAAAGTTTATGTCACTGTTTGATAAACTTGTAATATCGTTATTATTAAAAACTAAATTGTCAGTATGTAACTGTTCTGCTCTAACTAAATTAGCAGAATTTAAATTAATATCTCCAACTGTTGCTCTTACGCCAGTTGTACTAACTTCAATATTTCCCGAAGTCTTTCTAGTAAAATAACCATCGCCGTACCAAGACTGTCCTAGTACTTGTACAAGGTCTGTTGGAGAATTTGTAAGGACACCTATTCGTGTATTACTCGATCCAATATGAAGTAGATCAGTTTCAAACGCTAGGTCAGACTGTGTTCGAACTAAGTTCGATGCTAATAATGGACCTGATATTCTTGCTATTTGTGACATACTGTTATGTTCCCTCTAACAGTATTTATTGGAATTACTTGTCGAAATTATGTAGGACTGTTACTGGTTTACCTGTTGGAACAGGAGTACCAAATACTACATACCAACCTGCGGCATAACCGCTTGGGTTTTGTTCAAGTACATAGTTTGTAGTTGCTAGTTGAAAAACGTTTTCAATAGTAACAATAATATTTGCCGCTGATGCTGGAGCAGGGTTATAAGTATCGCCGTTGTTTAACGGACCAAATTTAGTTTCAACATCATTGCCGTTACCTAAATTTTGTTGTACAATAGTTGCTGGTTCAAAACGTCTAATAGGCGCCCAACTACCATTTTCATAATCTTCAAATACATTTTCATCTGAGTTATATCTAATCATTCCGTTTTCAGGACTTGAAGGACGTTGTGCAGTTGTTCCTATTGGAACCACAACAGAATTATCACTGTCTAAGACAATCTTGCCGTTAATGTCTCTACGGATATCTTTATTACCATAGATTCCTCTTGCATTTGTTGATTGTGCTCTTAGAAAACGCATAATTAAACTTCCAAATAACTTACTGTAACACTTAGATTCAATGGTGCTTGTGATAGTAATACTACACTATCGCCTGATTCTAAAATAATTTTTTCAGAATCAAAAGTAAATGTCTCTCCACCTGGAACAGGCATTTCTTTAACAACCATGTTTGTATTTGATTTTGGTTCTGTATTCTTTACAAAATGCAAATCAAATGACGAATCGTTTGTTCCTGCCGCATCATAACCTGCATGATTACACACCATAACTGTTGTAATAGCATACTGAGTTTGAGGCGGTACAGTTAGTACCGTTGTATCTGTGTTTCCAATTGCCGCTTGTGCTATTGCCATTTTACATCCTTAAAATATCATACTTAAAAGTAATGATCTGTTTTTGCTTATTAACTCATCTCTTGTACTATTACTATTTACATAATAGATACCAGTTTTTCCAATGTCTTGAGTTTTAGTATAAATTTTAACACCATCTGTTGGAGCCGCCGGATCAAGAGTATTATCATCAACACTAGGTGTTGCTAAAATATGTAGTTGGTCATCAATTACAACAGAACCTGTGCCAGGCGCACTTAAAGTTAAATCTGCTCCACTATTAGTAGTTTCAATAGTAGAATTTACAAATCTAAAATCATGCATTTCTGTTCTATCATTATAGAAGTTTGCTGTAGTAATACTGTCAACAGTAACAGCAAAGTTACTTGGGTGTCCAGTTGTTTCACTGTCAAACACTTCAACTTCTGTTAAACTTGCAGTACCTGTTCTTAGTCTTGTAAAGTTTGCCGCGGCAACCTGTTGTGCAATAACGTTGTCAACATATTTTTTATTAGGAATATCGTCGTCGTCTGTAATTTGATCTTCGTAGTTGTTAGTTCCACTAACACTAATAACACCAGTACCACTATTAATTAAAAATAAATCACCACCACCGGTTGTAATACTTCTTACTTGTAATCCAATGTTACCACCGTTTTCGTCAATTAATGTAAATGCACCTGTTCTAATAGTTTGTGAAACAGGATCATTCCAGTTAATTGTTTCGTCAAACAAAATCTGTGTATCAGGCAAACTACCTCTGTCAATTCTAATACCTGCTTGTCCAAGTGTTACACCAACACCAGTTTCGCCATTGTTAATAACAATAATATTATCGTTAACTTCCAAGTTTGCTGATGAAACAGTTGTAGTATTACCATTGACAACAAGATCACCTGTTAGGTATAATTGTCCAATCAAGTTTCCAGTATCAATAGTTACTGTACCGCCTTCTTGTACTTTTATTGTATAATCGCCTGTTGTTACAAATTGTTTCATTAACTAAATCCTAAAGTTAGTGGGGGATTTCTCCCCCACCATAGTACTATCTATTAGCCATCACCTTCAGTATCGTCAGCACCTGTTAGTACGTCATCTGATGTACCAAGAGTTGCGTCAACACCTGCGCCAATGCCTGTACCTGCTTCTTCAACTGCTACTGTATCACCAGTACCTGTGAAGTCCCAGTTAATTCTTGAACCGTTGTCCATAGTAAGAACACGACCAGAAATTTTAGTTACTTGACGAGCAGTACCACCGTCATCAACTGTAATAGTCATTTCACCTGCCGCGATAGCCGCTGATGCTTTGTCTACTAGGTAGCAAGTACCAGTGTCTGTTCCGCCTGCATTTGAAACTTTAAAACGCTTTGAACCAGTTTGTTTTACAATGTAACCCGGTGTTGAACCGTTACCTGTGTTAAACTGGACCTTAATTTCTGAACCACCTGCTGTAGGTGCTCCGAAATATCTTTTATTAATAGGTCTTCCCATTTGTTTTCTCCTTATTAGAAGTCCGATGCACGTTCTAGGTGCTACGGGGTTGGATCCCCATAAGTCCGCCACTCTTGCGGCACACTATCTGACACAAGTATTTATCTAATTGCTGTGATTGGTGAATTATTATTACGAACTGCAAGATTTATAAAGGATCTTATAAAGTCAAAGCGTGTTGCAAGTATTTCAAATAAATCTGTATTAAAGCCTTCTTGCACAAGCGTATATGAACTTTTTCCTATATCTGAATAGTACCGCACACTTATTCCATACTCAGGAAAAACGCCTGTAACAAACAAACAACTATCTCCTAATTCTTTTGCTGTGTAGTTGTATGGACGTTTGAGTTTTAAAAACTCTTGTGCAAAGGTTTGTTTTGGAAGAAAATTTGGTTTGTCTATTTTGTCTGCAAGAAGCATTACTACATAGGCTTCAATTTCGGTCGGAAGATCAAACCCAGTAGTTGACTGTGCCTCGCGGACAATGTCGTAAAAGGCCGATGTGTATTCGTCCCTCATACTAATATTTAGTCAAAAAAATAGGCCCAATGCGAACAGAGGGCCTATAGTTGTAGTTCTACTACTTGACTGTTAAGTTTACAGCAGAAGGGCCTTTTGGACCATCCTGAATTTCAAACTGTACAGTATCGCCTTCGTTCAACGAGTGTAAGCCTGCGGCTTCTACTGCTGAAATGTGTACGAAAATATCTTTATTTTCACTTGCGATAAATCCAAAACCTTTAGCGGAGTTGAACCATTTTACTTGTCCTTGATTACTCATGTTTTTCCTTGTTCGTGTTTATATTTGAGGAAGTTTGTATCTAATATTAGGGCGGGAGGTTTGTTAATTCTACTGCGTCTTGTTCTTATTACTGTCTTGTCTCATTTGTATTTAGTCAATAAAAAAGGTTTATCCAGTCTCCCGAATAAACCTCTTTTAGGCATAAGCAAAATAGGTAGGACTTGGTTACACCTACAACCCTTCGACGCAGATACCTATCTGAATCCCAGGAACCGACTTCCGCTCGGTAGAGCAATGTGACACAACGCATTTCTGCAACCATGCCTGGGTACCACCCCTAAGCCGTCAAGTTCGACCCTCTGGTAAAGGCCTCTTCCTTGCACTATATACATCGGACCGCTAAATCCTTTGCAACTTATAATACTAATATAACAAATGTTTGTGAAAAAAGCAAGTAGTAAGTTTACCAAAATATAGAAATTGGAGTCATAAAAAAAGGGCGAACCTAAGTCCGCCCTTTTAATCAGTTTAGTAACTGTCTCTGGCTTACGAGAAAGTAACGTTGCTAATAGCAACTGTACCTAAGTAGTCTGCCGCATTACCTAGAGATGATGCTGTGTTTGATAACTCAACATAACCGTATCTAGTCATGAACGAAACTACTGGCTCGAATGAAGCCGGATCTAGCACAACACCGCTTGACATTAAAGGAATGTATGGGCAGTAGAATGCTGGAGCATCTGACTCAGATGAACCTTTGTAGCCAACTAGTACTGAAGTACTGTCGTTTGCATATGAATCAACGTAAATCTTCATAGCACCATTCAAAGTACCAACCATTTTAGTGTTTGTTGGTGCTTCAAAAGTACCTTCAGTTGTTCTTGCGAACGCTGAAGTTGTTGCTGATTGAAGAACAGTTAAAGCGTGTGGTGAAACTACTGCGTAGTTACCAGCGCCTCTACGTGTACGCTGAGCGATAGTGTTAGCAACACGGTTGATCATCACAGCCAAAGCCGCGTGTTCGTCACCTACGAATGTTGCAGTACCTGATACCGCTGTTTGGTCATATGACTGTTGGTTTTGCGTACCAGCCAATGCACGTAATGAAGCAAGAACTTCTTGGTCGATTTCAGCAGTAATTTCTTGTGCTAAAGCCGCCATAATTTCAGCCTCAATATCGATACCTTGCTGTGCTTGAGCATCTTGAGCCGCTTCAAACGTCCAACGAGCACTCAACTTACGAGTTTTCGCTTCGACAGTTTGTTTCAAGATTTGAATCGACATACGCTTACCAGCCGCACCTTCAAGTGCCGCAGTAGCGGAACCTGCTGGAGTAGCATCTGTAGCGTTACCTGAATAGGCCGCCGCGATCTTGAACGGTGATAATGCTTCTTCACCAACTTCGTTACCATCAGATGAATCTGCGTAACGTACTCTTAATGTGTGGATCTGACCAACTGGACCAGTCATTGGTTGTACACCAACCAATTCGTTTGCGATCACAGTAGGCATAACCCTTCTGATTACTGGTAGGATAACTCTGTTTAGAGTTGCGACATTACCGGCACTTGTAGCACCTGCTGTTGCAGTCTCATTCAACCACTTGCGTGTGTTTTCTAGAGTACTTGCCATTACAGCCTTTTTGTTACCATTTAGGCCTTCTAAAAGTGCAGTTTTGGTATCCTGCCAGCGACTTTCTAGTAGTTCTGACATTGTTTTCTCCTTATTTCAATCCTGCAAGTCTTCGAATGTCAACAATATTATTTGCTACATCTGAACTTACACTACTAACGTTAGTATTTTCTTTATTGCCTGTAATTTCTTTTGCCTCTGACTCTGTTAATGTCGCCTTCTTCGCTGGCGTTTTACCGTCAATAACTGCCGGTAAGTACTTATCAAACGCACTTTGCAGTTTGTCTGTTTGTACTGATTCCAGTAAATCTGACATAATTTCACGCTGGTCCTTGCTCAAAGGTCCAGTTAGTTCGTGCATTACTTCTTTGCGTTTAGCCGCATCAGCAATTTTAGCAATTTCTGCTTCTTTGCTTTCAACGATCTTCTTAACTTCCGCAGATTCTGCTTTTGCTTCTTCAATTGCCTTGTCTTTCAACTCAACAACTTTCATAAGTTTTGCAGTTTCTGATTTCTCATTCAAGTAACTGTTAGTATACTCCTGAGCAAATGTTTCGAAAATCTTGCGACCAAAATCGTTTTTACGTGCTGAGTCAATATCTTCTTTCAATTGACCAATCTCTTTCTTAAGTGATTTGCCAACAGTTTCTGATACCATCTTAGCACTACGCTCAACAAAAGTCTTACGTACTTTTGCTAAGTGTTCCTTAGCCTCACGTACTAAACGTACTTTAGTTTCGGCTAAGTCTTTTTTATCTTCGTGGAACTCTGCAATTTCTTTTGCTAGAGCCTCTACAACGAAATCTTCAAGTTTGCCAAACTTAGTTGACATTACTTTCTGATCTTCGTGTAACTCACCCACTTCCTTTTTAAGTTGCTCAAATACAAAACCTTTTAGTTGTTGTGCGTTTTCACGCATAGCAACAGCATATTTTGCTCTTGCTTCTGCTAATTGTTTTCTATCTTCTGCAAACTCGGAAATTTCTTCGCTTAATTTGTCTGATACAAGTTTATCAACTGCTTCTACCATTTGAGCCTTATCGTGCTCATACTTTGAAGCAAACTCTTCGCGAAGTTCAGCAGTTACAGCAAGTTTGTTTTCTTGTACTTGCTTGTCCCATGCTTCTTGGATGGAGGCTTTCACGTCTTCTGAAATTACATCATTTTCAAAAAGTGATTTTAGTGCTTCCAACATTTGGTTTCTCCTATTACCTGAGTCCTTTGATTATGTTAACCAATGACTCTTTTAAATACTTTTGCGCCTTGCTATCGCCTTGAACTTCACGTGCTATTTGTAGTGCCTTGTACCCCCCACGGGCATTCATTAATTGCTCATAGATTGGTGTTGGGTACGCACCTGGAGCACTTGGTTGAGCAACGATATCAACAGTGATAATTTCGTAATCGCTCACTTCGCCGGATCCGTCCTCTCGGACGTTACCAGATCCCCTTGATGAAACACCTAGTTTAACTCCGCTTTCAAGCATTGTTTGAACTAGTTGTCCCATCGGGGTTGGTAAAATTTTCATTTTTCCGTATCCATTAGGTCCATCCATCCACATATCAGTAATCATATGGGATACACGGTCTAAGTTAATGTTAAGTCCTTCGGGGTGATCAACTTCTCCAAGAACCGAATATCCGCCGCTAATCTGATCATTAAGGGTTTGGACAGCCTTCCCAATCTCGGTAACAGGGTAAACACGCTGGTTTGCATTACGCACACCACCTTGAATGCAAATTCCTTTTAAGAAAAGGTCTTTGCCCCCTTTATCGTTTTCGGAAGTCTCAACGACCATCTTTGCTTGGTCGAATGTTAGGTTCTCTTTAAGTGTAAACACCATCTATTTCCTTAACTTACTTGCCTAGTAATGACTTTTTGTCAGTACCAGTTTCGCCTGCGCCTTTTTTCTCAGCGCCATGGCCTTTTGAGTCAGACTTTAATGACTTAGAAGCCTTACCGCCTGGAACGTTTACGTTACCTGCGTTATCTTCTTTAGGTGATTTATCAGCAAGACCTGCATCAGATCCACCGCCTTCACCGCCTTTAGCAATGTTAGCCGCTGTGCCACCCATGTCATTTTTAGACGCAACAGTTGATTTAGTATTAACATTAGATTCTGAATTTGATGGATCAGAAACTTTTTGTACATACTCTCTCATTAGTTCTGTTTGGTCTTTTGGCATTTCCTTCTTTTCAAAAGCAGGAACTGCTTCTGGCTCAAGAGCGAAGCCTTCATCGGCTTCTTCGTCACCTTCGTCATCGCCAGCGTCCATATCCATTTCTGGACCTTCTTCGCCGTCGTCATCACCTTTATCTTCATCTGACATCATTGCGTCAAATTCTGCTTTAAGGTCGTCGAAAGTGTCTTCTAAATCGGCAACTCTGTCTTCTAAATCTTCTGAATCTTCGTCACCGTTATCTTCTTCGTCGTCACCACCTTCGATGTCAGCCATCATGTCGTCTGCTGGGTCACCGCCCATATCGTCGTCACCTTCTGGCACTACATCAGTGATGTCTTCTTCAACAGCATCTTCGTCGTCTTTTGCTTCTGCTTCGTCTGTTTTTTCTTCATCTTCGTCAGTTGCTTCGTCGACTTTGTCTTCGTCATCATCTTTAGATGCTTCGTCAACTTTATCTTCGTCTGCTGTTTCTTCTTTTTCTTCTACTTTATCGTCAGCGTCTTCTTTTGCAGTTTCTTCAACTTCAACTTCTTCAACGTCTGATTCTAGTAATCCTTCGTAGATGTCTCTTGACTTTTCTACTACGATCTCGTGGAACAGGTCTTCTGCACCAGCACGATCGTCAGCGATTAACTTTTCAAGCATCGCTTCAAATTTATTTTGGTTTGACATATTATATCCTCCTGTTGGTTTAGATGTGGTTAGGCTGTCAATAATATTTATAGTTTATAGGAAAAACACCCTGAAAAGGGTGCAAAAACGGGCCGTTTTACATTAGGATTTACGAAAACCATGTAAATCCATAAATTCTTCAACGGTTATATGGCTCAAATTGCCCAATTTCTTTAGCGGGTCTGGACAATAATCATTTTTATACTCAGTAACACGAATGTACTTTTTTTGCGGATTCTTCTGGATAATTATGCCAGTTTGTCTAGCCCAATTACCATGATACGTTTCAGCATCTACGCTTTTTTTATAGTTTTCCGTGTCTGCGTACAAATTATTTATCTTTCCAGCAATACCTCTAAAGTCAAATCCTAAAATATAAATTGTTTCGTTATTGTGTCCTTCTCCGTAAGTTGCAAGCCATAATGCTGTAGGTCCACTACTCCATCCTAGTGGTTCTTTAAAGTAATTAAACTTGTGAAATTTATCGTATAGTTTGTTTGGATTAGTCCAAACCTCGTGTGTAAGTTGATACCCTGAGTTATTAATTTCTTTAACCATCTTGCTATCTACTGCTACTAGATAGTCAGGTTCAAACGACCTGTAAACAGCGTTACAAGCGTATATCTTACCAAGGTCTTTAAGTTGATTTAGGTCTATTGACTTTCTGCTAGTACCATTACCTAGCACAAATGCTGTCGACATTACTAAACACCTGCTTCTGCATTAGCGGCGATTCCGTACATTTGGCGTACGAAATGCAATTCCTTTTCTTGCTCCTCTTTATGCATATCAGATGCTCGTCTCATTTTATTAATTTGACGTAGCGTTAGTCGTGTTTTACGTGTGTCGTCTTTGGTCACAATAGAATCGTCATATGCTGGATCATATGCATCATTCTCTGCAGGTTGCAAAGTTTCTTTGTCGAAATAAAAGATCTCACGTAGTATCATACTATTATTTATTCCTTATTGTGCTGGAGGAGGAGTTCCGCCGCCTGTTGCTGTATCTGGTGGAGGTGCATTACCTCCGTCAACTGGTGCCGCGCCACCTTCGCCCTCTGGTGCTGTATCTTCTAGGCCGCCTTCACCGCCTAGGTCTGCTCCAATACCTGCTCCGCTAATTCCTGCGCCTCTAAGTTCGCCACTTGCGTCTGTTGGTATTGGTTGAATTGTTTCGTCGTTTTCTTCACGCCATAATCTTTCGTTTTCTGCAACTTCTTCTGCACTTAGTCCTAAGAATCTACTTAGTGCAAATCTATTTGCAACATAAGGTATACCCGCCATCTGTGTAAATGTTCCAACTCTAGCATTATCAAGTTCTGACTGTCTGTAACTTGCAAAGTTTTGTGGTGGATTCATTTTAAGATCAAACATTGCTGTATCAATGTTTACACCTTTTTCTAATAGATAGCGTTTAAACTCTTGATTAAACTCTTCTGAAACAAGACCTTGTAGTCTTTCACAGTATGTATTAAAACGTAATTCTTGAATATAAGCAGTACCTACTCTACCATCTTGGAACTGTGATGCTCCGTCATCTGGTCCTGTTGGTAAGTATGAACTTGGAATACGTAAACCTCTAACAAGTTTATTAGTAAAGTATTTTAGATCGTCAATTTCGCCTAGGTTAGTACCGCCTGGTAGTGTTTCAACTTTTGATCCTCTACCTTCTGCTGTTTGTGGAAAGAAGTAATCTTCATTAATTGATAAAGGATTGTATGCACTATCAATAACATTTTGTCCACCACCTGTTTGAGATGGAATACGTCTTTGGTGTATGTCTGTTTTAACACGCTCAACAAATTGCATTGCCAAGTGTGATGGCATATTACCTACGTCTACATAAAACACTCTACGTTCAGGTGCTCTTTGTACCCTGTAAATAATGATAGCGTCTTCTAATAATTCTTTTTGTTTGTAAACTTTAAAAATACTTTCAAGTAATGAATTACCAAATGGGAAGTTATTGTCTAATCCTTCTGACAATGACAAGTGTACAACGTGTTCAGCATCAATAGCAACTTCCTTCATGTCTTTTTGGAATCTGCCACCTGCTTGTGTTTGACTCGGTGCGCCTACCATTCCACGAGCACCGCCTGTCATATATCCGTCTCCGCCACCTGTAACATTTCCGTTTGTTTGATGTGGAGTAGTAGCAATACCATTAACAAAGTTTAAGTTAATGTTTCTAACAATGTACTGCTCGGGCTCTTTGCCTTGGCTTTCGTTTACAATAATTTTAGTTACGTTTGCTGGGTCAACATAAAACCATTTTTTAGTTTCTGGGTCTCTAATAAAAAATGCATCGCCGTATTTGAAAACATTACGTAAAATACGAAACATTTTTGTTTCAAAGTTTTGTAGTTTTGACCACTGTTTTAAATATAATTTAAGCGTCTGTACTTCTGTACTAGTTGCAGTATTATTAAACTGTAAACTAAAGTTAGTTTCGTTTGTTTTATTTGTTTGTGTACAAAATTCTGCTAAAATATCAAGTGCGGCATTAACTTCACTATCCATATCCATAGTGTTGTATTGTCCGTAACGCTCTACACGATTTGGAGAACCTACGTAAACGTCTGGAAGATATGATGAATAGTTTGCCTGTGCAGGTCCAAGACCTTGGCTATTATTCATTCCCCCTAAAGGACTAAAATTTCCATTTTGTGCTTTATCACCTTCAACTGGTGTAAAGTATCTTTTCCAACTCATTTGTTCTCCTACATACCAAAGCCATTCTCACGAATGCCTTTAGTTTGTTTTTTAAGTTCTTCTAACATCATAGCGTTTAAACTATTTAAGCGATCTAATTTCGCTTCTGCGCCGTTCTGGCCTTCAGTTGACACATTAATCATTTTTTCAATACTTGCTTTAGTATCTGCATCCATTTTAGAATAAGCCGCTTGGTAATTTCCAATTTCTTTTGTTAATTCTTTTAAACTGTCAGCAACTTCATCTAAATCGGCTTTGTCCATTGCTTCCATAAACTTAGCAATACCTTGTAATCCATTACCAATTTTTTCTAATCCAGCGGCATCAATATCAGCAAAACTCTTTAATCCTTCTGCTAGGTCATCAAAGTTGCCGTCATTTCCAAATAGACTTCCTAAGAACTTACCAAAACTATCCATTACACCGTCACCAGTGAATGCACTAATACCTTTGTGTAAACTTGCAAGTGCTGGACCAATCAATTGCATTTGTTGTGGATTTAAATCTTCAAACGATTTTAATCCTGCGGATAGTTTTTCAAATGCGCCTTCACCGATGAAACTAGCAACAATACCGCCTTTGGCTAACTGCATCATGTTATCAGTTAAAGGTCCTAATGCTTTACCAACATCGCCTAACTTTTTAGAATCCATGTTTTCAAACTTGATAACACCGTCTGCGAGTTTTCCAACACCTGTAGTAATTGCTTCGATTAACGCGGCAATACCAAATCCTGCAACACCTATTCCTGTAAACGCGGCCGCAACTAATAATAGTCCTGGACTTGCTAATGAACCTGCGGCACCTACTGCAATAACTGCCGCCGAAACTACTCCAAGTCCGATTGCCATTTCTTTAAATCCAATGTCTGGTATTAGAGATCCTAGTAAGCCTCCGCTGTCTCCTTCTTTGTCTGCTTCTGCTAGTAACTTTTCTTTTTCAGCAATTAATTTTTTACCTTCATCAGTACCGGCGCCACCAGCCGCCGCAATTTTTTTATCATATTCTGTGTTGACTGCGGCTTTTTTATCTACGGCTTTTTCACCAAACACCATTGCTTTTAAAGGTTTGATAAGATATTTGTCAATTAGTTCACTAAACTTCATAGTTTTAAAGTCTGCAATAAATCCTTCTAAGAAATTACTAACACCGTCAAACATCTCTTTCATTTTCTTGGTGCCTTCGGGACTTGAAAGCCAAATAGTAAGTTTATTAAACTCTTTCATAACGCCTTCAAATACGCCTGAATCTAATATCTTACCAACAATGATGTTACGTAGTTTAGTAATTGCACTTTCGAAGTTTAGTATACCTTTTCTACCGTTTTCTTGTGCTTTTGCTTGTGCGTCAACAGCGTCTGCAACATTACCGGAAACAAATCCTAAACTCATTAATTCTGAGTTAGCATCGTAAGCGGTTGAGCCTAATGCACTTAATGTTGCAATCATTCCGCCTTCTGCTTTTGCTCTTGCCGCGGCTTTTTGTTGTGCTTCTTTTAATGCTTCAACAAATTGATCTTGTGTTACAGTACCGTTTTTAAGACCTCTAGCCATTTCAAGAATTTCTGGATTTGTTCTGCCTAAGGACTTGGCAAAGTCACTGATAGGTACGCCGCCTGTTGCAACTAATTCTGTAATTGCTTCTTTCATTTGCGGTGAAGCGTTACCTACAACTGCTAACACACCTTGAACTTGTTTCTTAGTGCCTTCTTCCATTGAAGCAAATAAGTTTTTAAGTCTTTTGTCTGTCGATTGTTGTTTTAATTCTTCTGCCGCTTGTTTTCTACTCATACCAGTAATTTTAGATAACTGGTCAAGTTGCATAATATATTCGTTTGTTCCCTTGGCAAGTTGACGATCACTCATCTGCGTAACTCTACCTTGGATCTTTTGCATTTCAATGTAATCAGCAGTAAACTCTGTTACGTCTTGCATTGTCATACCAAGTGCTGAAAATGTTCCTTGGTTCTTTTGAATTTCTCTTGTGATATTTGTAAATCTTGTTGCACCTGCACTTGCACCGCCAAATGCTGTAGCCAACATTGATGAATTTTCTGCTAGTGTGCCTGCAAGTGTTTCCATGCTTATACCTGCTTCTGCCGCTTTACGTCTTATTTCAAATAGGTCGCCACCAAAATCAATACCTGCATTTGATAATTCTCTAAAAGTATCAACTTGTCCTTCAATAATGTTAACAAAGGTCTGTGCCGCTCCGCCTAATAATCCTCCAACAAGTGGAATCTTACTTGCAAGTCCCGTAACGTGTTTACTAAAGTCTGATAGTCTATCGCCACCTGCTAATACTTCAATAGCCAAATCACCTGTGGCTTTTACTGCATTTCCAAGTCCACTAACAAGTCCAAAAGTGTACTTGTCAACGGCTTTTGTCATATCTTTGAGTTTATCTGTGGCTTTTTTGACTGCTCCGGTATTCTCTTGACGTGTTTTTGTGCCTTCTTTTATAGCATCTGTTGATTTTTGCTGGCCTAAAATACCTGCTTGTTGTGCTTTATTGAACTGTTCTTGTATTTTTCCACCAGTTCCTCCGCCTTTTCCGCCAGATTCTAGTGCTTTTAATACACGTAATAAGGTGGCTTCTGATGCGGCATTACTAGTAACACCATCCATTCCTCCACCACGATAATTGACTTCAACCATTTATTATATACCCAGTTAACTCAGATTCATAAATATGTTATATGAACATATATTATTTATCCGGAGAAAAACCATGCCAGAAATAAAAGCCGCAGGGCCTAATCCGCTACAGAAATACTTTAGACAACCAAAGATCTATGTAACTTTACCAAGTAAAGGTGCATGGTATCCAGAGGGTACTATTGATATGACTGAAAGCGGTGAGTTACCTGTATATGCAATGACGGCTAAAGATGAACTGATGTTTAAAACACCAGACGCTTTATTAAATGGTCAATCCACGGTCGACGTTGTACAAAGTTGTATTCCAGCAATTAGAGATGCATGGCATTGTCCTGCAATCGATATGGATGCAATTTTAGTTGCTATTAGAATTGCAACGTACGGCGAAAAACTCGAAGTTAAAGGAACTGTTCCAGGTACAACTATTGAACGTGCTTTCGACTTAGATCTAAGACGTGTGTTAGACAAATTTGGAAGCGTAATTTTTGAAACGTCAATTAACGTAGGTGATATGCTTATTACTATACGTCCTCAAACTTATAGAGAGTTTACAAATACTGCTATCAAAACTTTTGAAGAGCAAAGAATTGCTTCTGTTGTCAATGATGAAGAAATGTCAGATGAAGAGAAGTTGCAGAGATTTAATAACTCGTTTACAAAACTAACAGCACTTACAGTTGATCTAGTTGTTAATTCAATTGTGTCAATTGAAGTTGATGGTGATGTTGTAACCGATAGAAATCATCTTGCACAATTTATTGCTAACGCTGATAAAGAATTCTTTACTGCTATTACTGATCGTATTGAGAACGAAAAGAAAAAATTCGAACTCGAGCCAATCAAAGTACAAGCATCTGAAGAAGAACTTGAAGCAGGTGCACCTAAAGAATATACTATTCCAGTTACATTCGACCAAGCAAGTTTTTTCGCCTAAGGATCTCCACAATGTCTCTTGAAGAGATCCTAGGAGAAGTGGACAAAATGGAAAAAGAGACGAAGCAGTACAAACTCGAACTGATGAGATTACTCTGGTATATGAGAGGTAGTATCACATTGGATGAAATTTATAATGCTTCTTCTGAAGATAGAGAAATTATGTCTACGCTTATTAAGGAAAATCTAGAAACTGCTAAGAAAACAGGACAGCCGTTCTTTTAAGCCGGCTGTTTCTGTGTTAGCATATCTCTTACTTGTTTTTGTAAACCCGCTTTACCGATTTCGTCAGCCAATGTCGGTATATCAATTTCCATATTACCTAATTGACCTGCACTAGCAGATTGTCCTGCTGGTTGAGCAAGTGATTGTTTAACAGCATCAGCAACGCCTGCTTTTTTAATTTCCTGTGCTAATGCTTTAACATCTACTGTACCACCTTGTGCTTGTGTGCCACCTTGTGCTTGTGTGCCACCTTGTGCTTGTGTGCCACCTTGTGCTTGTGTGCCACCTTGTGCTTGTGCTGGAGTATCTCCGCCTTGTGCTGAAGTACTTGCTTTTGCTGTACCCGAACCTTTATTAAGTTCAGCCGCTACTGCCTTTGTAGCAACTCTACCTGTCTTATCACTTGTCCATTGTTGTCCTTGGAAAGTATAAGTGTCGCCATCTGAACCTGTTGCTTTTGCACCTTTTTCTGGTTTGCCACCTTGTGCTGGTGTTCCTGCATCTGTTGTTCCGCCTTCAGGTGCTCCTGCATCTGTTGCACCTGCATCTGTTGCACCTGCATCTGCATCTGCGTCTGCTTTAGGTGTTGGTTTTAAATCTGTTTTAGTATTTGTAGCAACAAGACCAATTGCTTCATCGCTCATACCCGCGTCTGAAAGAATATTTGCAATAGAACCTGTGTCTAACGGTTCTCCCATCTTCTTCCAAATAGCATTTAGTTTCTTAACTGTGATCTTATTACCTAATTCTTTACCTGCTGACTTTGCCGCACCTGCTACAGCACCAACTGCTCTACCAATGCCGCCGCCAACTGCCGCACCTGCTTTATCCATTCCAGCGCCGACACCTTTAGCCGCCGCTTTACCGATATTTGCCGCTCCTGCCGCCGCTTTCTTAGCAATGTCTTTAATGCCAATTTCTGCTAGGTATTCGTCAGTATACTTGCTTTCTACTTCTAGATAGATTTTATATTCTTCTTCTAGTTCTTTTGCTATTCTTAAATCTCTAGATTCTTTTGTTTCTGCTGGCTTAACTTCTGATGCCGCTAGTGCTCCACCTAGTGCAACTGCCGCCGCACCTTGCATAACTTTTTCTGCAACGTCTTGAGCAAAAGTATCTTTAAGTGTTTCCATACTTGCTTCTTTGTTTGCTAGAATAACATTATCCATAAATGCTTTTACCAAAGGATTGTCTGGATCTTGTTCTGCAAGTTTATCAATAGCCGCAAACATTTTATCATTAAAAACTTCTGGTCCTACTGTTAATTCTTTAATTGCGTATACTGTATTACCGTCTGCATCTACACCTTCAATTTGTGTTGTAACGTTAGCACTCCAAGGTTTATCTGAACCAGGTAGTTTTGTTTCAATTTTATTTGTAAAGGTTTCTCCTGCTTCGTATTCGCCTTCTATGCCGCCAATTACTTTTGGTTCATCACCCATGAATGTTTTTAATTCGCTACTTGAACTCATTGAAATACCTTCACGGAAGTTTGCTTGGTCAACTGCTCTTTCTAATTGTGTAGCCGCTTGTAAATCTTCAAACTCTGTTTCGGTCATTCCTGCTTTTAATAGTGCATCTTTGTTTTCATCTAGCCAACCGTTACGTGGAAATTCACTTGAGTCAATATTAAATTTGTCATTAAGTTCTTCTGCTGAATATTCTGCTTTAACTGTTCCTACTTCGTCACCTGATAGTTTGTCTGCATCAGGTGCACCATCGTCTGCTGGTTCTCCATAGTCGCCATCATCGCCCGGAAGAGGCTCAGCGTCTGTGCCAGTGTCAACATCATTACCTTTAACTACTACATCAACGCCTCTACCTTCAATACCAAATTCACTTTGTATTGCATCAATTGAACCTTTAAGGTTTTCGCCGCCACCTAGTTGTACAATTTTGTCATTAAGTTGATCTAACTGTTGCTGTAGTACTTCACCTTCTTCACCACTTAGTCTTGGAAGCATTTCTTCCATTGCTGAACGTGCTTGAATTAGTTCTTTGGCCGCATCAGCATCTATGTCCGTTAGAGATGTTGCGTCCATGGCATCTATTTGACTAATATCAATAGCACCATCTTGGTTTACAAAAATATTTGTAACTTCTGCTGGGAATAAATCTTCTGCCGCACTTGAAATAGCAGAGCCTAATGCACCTGCAACAGCACCAAGTGCCGCGCCTTTAACACCTTTAGCCATCGCAACTGACAGTTTATCACCCTTAATAGTATTGTTTGCTAGTTTTAAGAAGAAACCAATTGCGGCACCTGACAAAATACCGCCACTTGCAAATGCAAGTACGGAAGTCATTGCACCAATAATAAATGCACTCTTGGCTGGATTTTCTTTAGCAAAACCGCCCCACTTCTCAACACCTTGAAGAATTTTTTGTCCTGCTGGGTTGCCTTGTAGTTTAGTTTTTAGTTGTGCTTTTAATTTTTCAAACTGTTGATCAAAGTTTTTAACAGGACCGCTTTCAGCCGCTTGTTTAATTAACTTATCAAGTTCTGCTTTCATCTTGCCTGAGACTTCAGCAGTTACTTTGCCTGCTTTACCCAAGGCTGTTAGGTTGTCACCACCTTCAATTGCAACTTTTTCTGCGTTAGTAAAAATATCTTGCACTTGGTTAGCAGTAAGTTCTGCTTCCATGAGTCTGTTAAACTCTTCGTATAACGGCCATACACGTTTTTCCCATTGGCCAATGTGTAATTGTTGTGCTTCAGTTAAAACGTTCCAACCTTCGTTAAGAATAGTTTGTGATTTTAAGTTATACGTGGTTACTTCGTGCAGTTTCATTATTATCTACCTTATAGTAATGCCGCTAGTTCTTTTTTCTGTTGCGGAGTAAGTTTATCTAGTTGTGCCTGAATGTTTTTTGGAATGCCATTGGCTCCTGCTTGACCGCTACCGCTTTGTGCTGTCGCACCTCCTTGTGCTGTAGCACCGCTATCGCTACCGCTTTGTGCTGTCGCACCAGCGCCTTGTCCTGTACCGGCTCCGCCGGCGTCATTGCCTTCTGGCCCACCAAACTTACCGCCTAAACTTGGATCTGCTTCTGGTTCATTACCAACAGCCGCTTGTCCTGCCGCTCCTTTAAATGTATCTTGTGCAACTTTAGTTAAAATGTCATCTACTTGTTTGGGAGTTAACTTTCCTGACATTCCTTTAAGTCTAGCAGTTGATAGTTTTTCTTTTGCTAAGAAGTCTGCTAGTGCAGAAGCATCCGGTGCTTTAGTTCCTGCACCTGTTTGATTAGCAAATTGTGTCCATTTAACACCAATTTCTTTTGCACGATCGTTTGATTGTGCTTTTCCACTTAATCCTGCCGAGGTATTTTTCATACCTACTGCACCTGCCGCTTTTGCACCTACTTTACGTGCAATATTACCTAATGCACTACCACCAGGGGCTTCATTTACAGCAGATTCACTTATAATTTGATGAATTTTCATTATTTTACTCCCGTTGTATTATATTTATGTATAATTATTGATATTTACCTAGTAAATATTCAATCATGAGATATACATATGACGTAGTTGATGCTCGTGGGGAAGTTATCGAACAGAATCTTTCCTCAGAAGAAGAAGCACATACATATATTGCAATGTTACAAGATCAAGGACACGATACAGCATCGTGGACCATCGTAAAGAATGAACATTATACAGTTAAAGGATTAGGACGTGATCCAGATTTACATTGATGACCCTTGTGATGATGTTTCACATTGGATTGGATTCATTTGATTTGTTACTTCGTAACAAATTGTTTTCGCTTTGCTCAAACACTTTATTTTTTATATGATTAAGTAATAAACGCGATAGCGTTTTAGCATCATGTAGATAGTTGAGCCACAATTCGCCCGTTGCCGGACGAATTGAGTGGTTTCACATCATGTGAGTTAGCATCACCACAACTGTTTAAGAAGATTTATGCGGTTTAGCGTATAAAATAGATTTATACGTTCTAACGCATATCGGAGGCGGCAGACCTATAACCCCCTACTTCAGCATTCGCAAAATCCGCGGAAGGCAGTTAATCCCAAACAGTTCGAAATCACTTGCCTGTGTGTTGTATCTTTTTCACAGAGCACACATCTTTTATGCCTAAGTTAGCATTGTCCTTGCAACACGCCAGTATCTGAATATGGTATCGCACATATCCTCAAGGCGAGTCGAGCATCCCCGACCAAACATCATTGCTATGTAGTTGTTACTTGTTGTATTCTAGTAGTGCCTGTCGCAATTTATCAGAACCGCCCACTCTTACGTTAATAATACCGTTATAATAGTCGTCTGTTTCTAATACTCGGCGGTCAAATTGCTCTCTTGCCTCTATATAGGACATCTCTGCCCGTGATTTGCAAAGGTATAGTATTTCTCTTGTGAAGTTTTCTGGGCCTAGTTGTTCTACGTCTACTAATAGTTTATCAGACGACCCCCAGTAGTCTTTCCAATCTGATTCTTTGTGTCCTCGACGCTTATTTTTGCGTCCTTTTAGGGGAGGTTTAGTAGTTTTGAATTTGGCTAGTTTTTTGCCTATGTATTTTTGCCCGTTAGTTGTATTTGTTATAAGATAAACAAAGCCTTCATACTCTTCTGGTATAGATTCAATTGTTTTTCCCTGATAAGTCCATTGCATAATGGTACTTATTTGTGCCTATGTTTCGTCTGTTGTATTTTGGCTTTTGTTATCAACGTAATCACTCATAATTTCGTTTCTACGTTCACTGCAAAGCCTACGTATTTCGCTTAACCACTTTCTAGCCGCACGTTTAGTACGTTCGCTCTTGCGAATTTCAAAGGCTTCGTTGGCTTTGTAGTATTCCATGTAAGCCTTTGTAAGTTTGTCATGCGTGTCTTGTGGTATATCGCTCATTCTACTATTTCAATATCGTTATCGTAACTTGTAAAGCCGTTTTCTTTTACAACTTTCAGTACATTATTAACTCTACCAATTAATTCGTCTTTGTGCGAAATCAAATAGATGTTTTTATTACGTTCTCTACCCATCTTTTTAAGAATACTCAAAGAACTTTCAACACCTGCACTATCCATACCACTATCAATCAACTCATCAATGAACAATAAGTTAATATTTTGATATAATGATTCCCAAACATCACGGAACGCCCAACTCATACCAAGTATAAGTCTATTTCGTTCACCTCTTGACAAGTTATCAAAGTCTAAGTCCTGTCCTAGTTGTTGAATTTCAACTGATAAGTCGTTTTGGAATACAACAGTATGTGGCAAACCTACTTTATCCAAGTAATATGTTAGCCTGTTGTTTAGATATGCAAGATTTTGTTCAATAATCTTTTTACGTATGAACGAATCTTTGTTAGTTAACAGTTTATACAAGAATTCTTGATGGTCCTTGTAACTAGTAAGTTCATTTACAGTATCCCATTCGATCTCTTGAATAGCAGTATCCTTGAGATCATCAATTTGTTCTTGATAAGGATCTGTTTCTGCTTGTTTTTCTTCTAATACTTTTTTTAAGTTTTCAACATTGCTTCTATGATCATATGCTTCTTTAGCAACATCATAAAATGTAATAGGCTTTGCATCAATCTCACCAATGTCACTAATCTTTAGGTTAACTTTTTCAAACTTATCAGCAATTTCAATCATGTATGTGTGTGCATCACCGTAGTCACGTTGCATTTTGTTTCGAAGTTCTTCTAGTTTGTCATCGTGTAGGTCTTGTCCACAAGCATAACATTTTGCGTGTTCTAGGTCGTCCAACTCTTTTCCAAGTTTATGAACATTTTTATCTGCTTGTTCCAAGGCACGTTCAATTGTTGCTCTTTCTTTTAGTAAATTAGAGTGTCTAGTTGTTGTTTCTGTCCAAGTTGCAAGTTTTTCATGTGCTTCTAGTTCTGCTTCAATGTCAACTTGCTCTAATTCCTTAATACCTTTTTCTAATTTAAGGCATTCTTCTCTGTTTTGTGCAATCCACGCCTTGCGTCTGCTTTCTAACCGACCAATGTTTTCAGTAATTTTTTCATTGCTGGTTTTGATTGCTGTAATTTTTGCATTTTCTTCTGTAATACTATCTCTTGTTTCTTTAATTTTATCTCTAAGCATATCTGCTTTTTCAGATAGGATAGTAATACCTAAAAGTTGCTCAATGATAGCACGTTGGTCATTGTTTTTCATTGATAAAAATGGTTCTGTGTATGTGTTTAGTGCAACAATATGCTTAAACATATCATGGCTCATACCTAATAAATCATTAATATCTTCTTGTGTTTTACGACTGTCGCCTTGTGATTCGTCAGTCATTTCTTGTTCATTACCGTTAATACTAAACTTTAGTAAGTTGGGTTTACGTCCTCTTTCAATATGATACTCTACTCCGTCTTTTTCAAACGTAAGAGTTACCAACATTGCTTTGTTATTTGTTTTGTTTACAAGATTATCACGCCTAATGTTGGTTAATGCCATACCAAATATAGCATATGAAAGGGCGTTAATGATAGTGGTCTTACCTGTTCCGTTTCTAGAGCCGCTATCATCACCACCTTGGTCTAAGTTTTCACCTAGCACCAACGTTAATTGCTGTTTATCAAAGTCAACTGCTTGTGTAGCATTACCTACACTCATAAAATTCTTAACTGTGAGATTTTTTATTTTAATCATGTACTAAATCCTTGTATATCTCAAGTAGTTTCGCTTTATTAAAGTTATCACTGTCAATTGCTTCAATTTCTTTAGCAACAATTTGGTCTACACTTTCAAATTGTTGAATATCAATATCAGAATTGATTTCTTCATCCTTTGTATTTGGAATAAGTGTAATTTCTCTACAATTATAATCCTTAATAAATGTTTCTTTGATAAAAGTTGCTTCTTCAAACGATATAGGTAAGTCTAATGTAACCCTAAGATACATTTTAGGTTTAATAAGTGTATCTTTTTCGTCAAGTAGTTGCGACAGTTTTACTGTTCTGTACTTTGGACAGTTCCACCAGTTAATATATTCTGGCTCGCCGCCCCATTCCAATACCATCATACCACGTTCATCATCCCATGCATCAGCATAGTTGTGTGGAAGTGCATTACCAATATAGTGTATCGGTCCTTGCACCTGACGTTTATGGAAGTGTCCACTGAACACATATTCTTGATGTTTAAAGTGGTCTGCTTTCAATTCACCAGTATCTGGCATCTGTACCATTGCGTTCATATAGAAGTTTGGAAGTTCAAAGTGGCCAAACATATATTTGGATTTAATTTTTGAAATATTTTTCCATTCATCTTCTACCAACCAAGGCACAAGTGTTACATCATCTTGTGTCATGATTTCATTTACCATGGTAATGCCTTCGATATGCTTACCAAAAGCAATACTATTCAAATCTCGTTTGTCTTTATAGTATAAATCATGGTTACCAGGAAAGAAATAAAACTTTTCAAATGCTTTACCTAGTTTTTCTAAACATCGAATGGTGTAATCAAGTGTGGTAATGTTCAAACTGTTTCGGTTATGGTGCCAATCGCCCATAAAAATACCAGTTTCGCAACCTCGTTCCTTTGCTTGATCGATATACCAATCGATAAATTCCTCACAATCTTCATTGTGAGTTCTTGAATTAGATTTTAATCCAAAATGGATGTCTGTAAATACTGCAACTTTCTTAAACACGTTTTTTCCTTACGATAACTTGTAATTGTACCTGAAAACTTCAATGAAGTCAACCGGCATTTACTCATTATTCTTTTTGTTTCCGTAATGTTCTGCTTGTTCTCTTTCAAATACGCCTTGATTCTGCCTTGTGAAACTTGGATTCATGTTATTCATTTCCAAGATGTCGTCTCTAATGTTTTGATTGCGTTTTTCAATGTTGATAATACGTACAAATGAGTTTGTGACTGCCGCTGTGTAGTAAGCAAACGGGTTGTTACTCTTAGATTCATCAAATTGTAAACCAATTTGAGTAAGTTGTAGTATCGCTTGTCCTCGCATTTCATCATTATAAGTGTATCCTCTCACGTTACCTCTTGTTGCATAACGTTCACACAACTTCATCCACATCAAAGCAAGTTTGTTTGTTGCTTGGCCGGCCTTAAGATCAAAGTGACCATTCTTCATTCCGCCTTGCCAATGGCTCTTACCAACACACACTAGTTCGTCTTTTGAGTTAAACTTATAGTGCTGGAAAGGTGGAAAGTTCAATTTTACTTTTGTGTCTGCTACTGTTTTTGGATTTTTCTTACGACCCTTTTCTTCTGGGATATGATCATACGTCATAATTCTAAAAATAAGTTCGTTTTTTTCAATTTTTCTGTAATCTACTTCGCAATCTGCTTGTTTTACTTTTTCGCCTGCTTCTTTACGTGCTTCGTAGTCTGCTTGACTTAGTCTTTTGGCTTTATTACGCTTTGCTTCAGCAATAGTACGTATGTTAATCTTGTCTATACTTGGTAAAATAATATCGTATCGATGGTATTCTTCGTCTACAAAACTGCAATATGATGTTTTTGACTTATGTATTTCCGCAAGAAGATCTCGGTTGTTTAGGTAGTTTTGTCTTTTCATATTAAATAAATTCTCCATAAGTTACTGTCTATTATAAACTACGTACATAACTTTGTCAACTAAATAATAGTAAGGAGTTAACCAATTATGGGAATAGTTAGAGACAGTAGTGGAAATCCAGTAAGAGACAGCAAAGGCAATCCTGTTCGTTCTGGAAGTCCAGATTCACAAGCATCAAATACAAAGCCAGGTCCAAGTGGTCCACCACCACAGTTTGTAACTGACTTTATTGATTCTTTAGGGTTCGGTAAAAAACTGAGATCAAAGAACCTAGCAGGACTGTTTGATAAAAAAGGCGGCTCTACCAGCAATGTAAACTTTAAAGGTTCAAAGCGTGACTGGCGTGTTAAACTTTCAGTTCCGGACAGTTTCAAAGGATCTCCATTGTTAAAGGTTTTAGCAAATACCGGTGGTTTGGTATTTCCTTATACTCCGACAATTATTGTTGCTCATAGTGCAAACTATAATGCCATAACCCCTGTACATACTAATTATCCTTATTTTGCATACCAGAATTCACAAGTGGATCAGTTGGTAATTACAGGAGACTTTTTTGTACAAAACGGAGCAGAAGCAGAATATTGGGTAGCGGCAATGCACTATCTAAGATCATGTACAAAAATGTTTTATGGCGGAGATGAAGAAACTATTGGTGCACCACCGCCTGTTGTAAAATTAAATGGTTATGGAGATTTTATTTTTAATAATGTTCCTGTTGTTATTACAAACTTTACAATCGACTTACCTCAAGACGTTGATTATATTCAAACAGGACTTAACGGTGTTACGGTTAAGCGTGGAGAGATCATGACAGATTTTGAAATGGAAATTCCAACTGGCCCAGGAGTAAGTTGGGTTCCGACACAAAGTTTGATTACTGTAACAGTACAGCCTATCTACAGCAGACGTGAAATTGAACAGTTTAGTTTACAAAAATATGTTAATGGATCATATTTAAGTAACGGCAAAGGATTTATTTAATGGCAAAGTACGAAGAATCAAGTCCTTGGAAAAATACACCTAATAACGAAACTGGTGAATATCTAGATTTTATGAGGCCGAGACCAGTGCCAGCATCGCCTGATGATGTGTTATATGAAATTGAACCTCAATATAACTACAGACCAGACCTACTAGCATATGACTTATACGGAACACCTAAACTATGGTGGGTGTTTGCTCAACGAAACATGGATGTTATCGAGGACCCAGTTTATGATCTTAAAGTAGGTACTTCAATTTATCTACCTAATGGATCTACACTAAAGAATTCATTAGGAGTCTAAGATGGCTATCGGCGATCCAGAGTACGAAAAAAAGAAAAAAGAATCAGGCAAGGGCGAAACAGATCAACTTAATGGTGAAGTTGCTGACTTTGAACATGAAGGTTCAGTATCAAAAACAGATAGTAAATCAAAATCCGATACTGAGAAAAAAGATACAGTAAAAACTATCAAGTACGAAAACATCAAGAAAGTTAATCTTAAAGATAACGAACTTGAAAGGTTTAGAACTGTTAACCATCTTTGGAGTTTATACTGTTTAGACAATAACGAATTACGTGATCCTGATAACACCTATATGCTTGAAGGTAAAGAACCTAATGTTGTTGTTATCAAAGCCGCAGGCGGCACACAAAACGTAGGGTTTCGCAAAGCAACTACTAGTTTAGAAAGACAAGGCGGTAGGGTAGAATACTATATTAATAGTTGTTCTATTAATTCTGTTATTAGTCCTAACAGTAGATCTCGTGTAACACAAATGCACCAAGGTTCTTTTACAGTTATCGAACCTTATAGTATGGGACAATTCTTAGAAGCACTGATGGTTGCCGCTCAAATGGCAGGACATAATAATTATGTAACCGCACCGTTCTTACTAGTTGTTGAAATGGTAGGTTGGGACGATGAAAATAATTCACAGCGTATTGGCAGAAGGTGCTTACCTGTTCAGTTATCTGAATCATCAATGAGCGTTGATCAAAGTGGTAGTGTGTATGAAGTATCATTTATTTCACAAAACTCCTCAGCATACTCTGACTCAGTACAAAACATTCCACATGATATTACAATTATTGGTAATCAATTAGCAGAAGCATTACAAAGTGGTGGTCAAAGTTTAACAACTGCTCTTAATACAACACTTCTTAAACGTGAAGAAAAAAATGAAAGGACGTTTGCTGACGAATATATTATTTTATTTCCTAAAGAAGATGCACTTCAAAGTAAAAAGTTAGAAACAGCAAAAGAAAATACTGAAGAAGGTGTTGTTAAAGGTTCACAAGAATATTATGCAACAGTTGGAGGAGAAGAAAAAGGAACAGTTGAAATTGATTACGATGCATGGTTAGCAGACACACTAGGTATTAGTGTAAAAAGAAGTGATCTAAGTGAAGCAGTAAAAGTTCAAGCATTATCGGAAGAAAACCTAAACGATGTTGGTAAATCAAAACTTGTTTTAGATAAACTACAACCAGGTGAAATTAATCATAGCGGATATGGCAGAGTATATGACCCGATCAAAAAAACTTTTGAACAAAAAGGAAATAATATTCCAAGTGATAAGCGAGCCTTTAAATTCCAAAAAGGAACACGTATAACAAATATTATTGAAGAAATGGTGTTACAAAGTGAGTATGGTAAAAACTTACTTGAACGTAAAGTTGAAGATGGATATCGTCCGTGGTTCACAGTTCAAGCAATGGTGTTTAATGTTCCTGTTAAAGAAGTTGAAGCACGTAAGGGTAGACAGCCAAGGATTTATGTTTATAGGGTTGTACCTTATAGAGTTCATGCAAGTACTTGGATGTCGCCAACAGATGTTGCACCTGACACAAAACCGTTACTAGTTGATGTTAATAAAGAGTACAATTATATGTACACAGGTAAAAACAAAAACGTACTTAACTTTGACATTAGATTTAACTACAGATTCTTAACACCAGTTCCGCTTGATAATGCCTCTGATACTAAGTCTAAGCAAAATGCAGGCGATAGTGCAACTGCTGACAAACAAAATCTTGGAGGTGATACTCCGCAAAAAGAAGGTGATAAAGAAAAACCTAAAGTAGCATTAAAGCCGTTAGTAGGTGCAGAACTAGAAGTGATCACAAGTGGTATGAGAGCAGTACCACAGGATACAAAAGATGTAATTGCTAGAACATTCCACAAAGCACTTGTTTACAGTAATGCAGACATGGTGCAAGTAGAATTACAAATTATGGGAGATCCGTATTTCTTATCAGATAGCGGAATGGGAAATTACCAAAGTGCCGCAGGAGCAACTTGGTTTGAAGACGAAAACGGTCAAATTGATCACGTGCGAAGCCAACAATACATTGTTTTAAATTTTAGAACACCATATGACTATGCTCTTAATAAAGATACAATAGAATTTCCAACAATGATAGATGAAAACAACGGCGTAGTTGTTAGAGAATTTAGTGGTTTGTACCAAGTAACAGAAATAACACATACATTCGAAAACAACCAATTTACCCAGACACTTAAATTAAATAGAATGACTAATCAACAAGAACTTGACACGCCTAAGAAAGCAACAGGTAATAATAATCCTACAGAAGAAAAGGCGCAAGAGAAAAAAACCGCAGGCGGAGGCAGTGGTAGGTAATGGCTGAATTTGATAGAATATCGTTTAATAGAAAACTTTGGACAAGACCAGGACCGTATCTTGCAAAAGTTCTTAACGTGCTTGACCCAGAATATATGGGTTCGTTATCAGTTCAGTTACTAAAATCAAATGAAGTAGGCGGACCTGATTTATCACAAGCCGGTACATATACAGCAAGATATCTTTCACCCTTTGCTGGACAAACAACAAGATCTGGAATTAGTAAAAATGATACTTATAGAGATAGCCAACAGTCTTATGGGTTTTGGGCAATCCCGCCTGATCCAGGTACTATAGTACTTGTTATTTTTGCAGAAGGAAATCCTAATCAATGTTACTGGTTAGGTTGTATCCAAGACAAATATATGAATTTTGCAATGCCTGGTCAAGTATCAACATCATACACAACTGATGGAACTCCTGGAGATTTACAAGGTAAGAAAATTCCTGTTGCAGAATATAATAAAGTTTTAGAAGAAGGTCTAGGACAAGATCCAACACAGTTTAGAAAACCATACCAAACAGAGTTTGTAAACAATTTAGAAGAACAAGGATTACTTGAAGACGAAGCAAGAGGAACGTCGACGTCAAGTGCAAGACGAGAAGTACCAAGTGCAGTCTTTGGTATAAGCACACCTGGACCATATGATAAGCGTCCTGGATCACCTAATGAGCGAGTAGGAACCACTGCGGATTTTGCAAATATTACACGCTCAAGGCTTGGTGGATCAGAGTTTGTAATGGACGATGGCGATGATAAATTGTTGCGTAGAAGCAACGCTTCATCGGGCGGTCCTGATTATGCAAAAGTAATGATGAATGAAGATGATGGCGATCCAACATTACCTCATAACGAATTATTACGTCTTAGAACTAGAACAGGCCATCAGGTACTTTTACATAATACAGAAGATTTAATTTACATTGCTAACTCAAGAGGAACTGCCTGGATTGAATTAACATCAGACGGTAAGATTGACATCTATGCAAAAGATAGTATTAGTATGCACACTGAAAATGATTTTAATTTAACAGCAGATAGAAATGTTACTATTGAAGCAGGTGCTAACATTGCAATAAAAGCAAGTGGAAACTATATAGGAACTAAATCAACACTAGGACAAATTCAAATGGAATCTAGTGCAAACACAAATATACTTGTTGGAGGAGATACTAAAATAACAACCAATGGCGGTATGCACATTAACACAACATCATATAATTGGTTTACTTCAGGAGGTACAACAGAAATTAAAAGTGGTGCTGATCATATCGAATCAGCGGCAAACATTCATATGAATGGTCCATTAGCAACAGAAGCAGGAAAGGTTGGTGCTTTAAATACACACAGTCTTCCAGGTCATGCCGCCCATCCTATTTTAGCACAAAGATCTCCACAACACGAACCGTGGAATCATCATGAAAATTTAAATCCGTTAGCATTTAAAATTGTAGCAACAGATAGAGACAATGCTGTTACAGTTGCTAACCCAAATCCAGCAACACCAACGCCGGATCCATTTAGAAAGGATTCAGTGGCTAACTAGGTAGGTAAATATTGTTATGGCAGATTTATACAAAAATATTAAGGTTAAAAGTCCAAAGGCTAACAACAATCCCCCGACGACAACTAATCGTGCTTATAAAGGATTGAGTACTGTAAACCCTGAAAATAACAGTACTGTATTGTACGATATTGGATTAATTAAACAAGATTTGCTAAACCATTTTCACATAAGACAAGGTGAAAAATTAGAAAACCCGGAATTTGGAACAATTATTTGGGACGCAATTCATGAACCTATGACAGAAAGCATGAAAGAAGCAATTACAAAGAATGTTCAAGATATTGTTGACGCTGATCCTAGGATTGTCGTTAATCAAGTTACTATAGACACATACGAAAGTGGTATCTTAATTGATTGTGATTTAACTTATCTACCATACAATATTAGTGAAAAAATGCGTATGACATTTGACGACAGTATGGGACTGATTTAAGTACGTAGTTAACTCAATCAAATAAATACTGTATAATAAGGAAAGCAAATGTCATCGACAAATAGACAAAACAGATTATTAGTTGCAGAAGATTGGGCCAAAGTATACCAATCTTTCCGTAACGCAGAATTTAAGTCATATGATTTCGACAATCTACGTCGAACAATGATCTCTTATCTTAGAGAAAATTATCCAGAAGATTTTAACGATTACATCGAGTCAAGTGAGTATCTTGCATTAATCGACCTTATTGCTTTCCTAGGTCAAAACATTGCTTTCCGTATTGATCTTAATGCAAGAGAAAACTTTTTAGAACTTGCTTCACGTAGAGAAAGTATTCTGCGTTTAGCACGTTTGTTGTCTTACAATCCTAAACGTAATATTGCCGCTAACGGCTTGTTAAAAATGGAAAGTATTACAACTAGTGAAGATGTAATTGACAGTAACGGTACTAACTTATCTGGACAAACTATTATTTGGAATGATCCTTCAAATTCAAATTGGAGAGAGCAGTTTGATAGAACACTAAATGCGGCACTTCCTAATAACAGTCCGTACGGTAAGCCAATTAAGAAAGACAATGTTGAAGGAATTCCTACAGACCAATACAGACTTAATGCTTCAAACACTGATGTACCTGTTTACACATTTACAAAAAATGTTGATGGACGTAATTTACAATTCCAGATTGTTTCTACAGATGTTACTGATGGTATTATTTCTGAAGAAGCACCGTTACCAGGAAACAGTTTAGCATTTTTATATAGAGACGACGGTAGAGGTCCTGGATCAACTAACTCGGGATTTTTTGCACACTTTAGACAAGGTACACTTGACCAAGGCGAGTTTACAATTAATCGACCTAGTACTAACCAAACAGTAAACATTGAAGCAACAAATGTTAATAATACTGACCTTTGGTTATACAAATTAAATTCGGTTGGTGCTGAAGATCAGTTATGGACCAAAGTTGATGCACTTGAAGGTAACAACATTGTTTATAACAGTACAAGAAAAGACCAAAGAAACGTTTACGCTGTGCTAACAAGAACAGGTGATGCTGTAGATCTTATTTTCTCAGACGGTACATTTGGTAACTTACCTAAAGGTACATTTAGAACCTACTATAGAACAAGTGCTAATGATGAGTTTAATATTGTACCTGCAGATATGCAAAGTATTTCAGTTACAATTCCTTATACTTCTAAAGCAGGAAACCAAGAAACTTTAAACATTACATTTAGTTTAAAGTACACAGTTGATAACAGTTCATTTAGTGAAACAAATGCAAGTATTAGAGATAATGCTCCTGCAACTTATTATACACAAAACAGAATGGTTACAGGTGAAGACTATCAAGTTGCACCATTAGCAGTTAGCCAAGAAATTATTAAAGTTAAAACAGTAAACAGAACAGCAAGTGGTATTTCAAGATACTTTGATTTATTAGATGCAACAGGAAAATATTCTAGTACAAATATATTTGGTACTGATGGTGCATTGTATAAAGAAGATACTGTTAATAAAACTTCGTTTACTTTTTCAACAAGAACTGATGTTGAAGGAACTATTGAAAACGTAATTACACCAATCCTTTCACAAACAGAGCAGATTAATTTTTACTTAGACAAGTTTCCTAAAGTATTAGTTGCAGACTTACAAGCAACTTGGAAACAAAATAGCAGTGGAACAAATTACAGCACAGGTAGTTTAATTGAAACAGCAGATCAAAGATACCAAGTTGGTGTATTTACTGGTAGCGGATTAAGATTTATCGAAGCAGGAAGTTTGTGTAAATTTACTGCACCAACAGGATATCATTTTAAAGATGAAAAACTAGTAGTTGGACAAGCAAATTACACAGGATCAAAAACATATATGTGGTCCAAGGTTGTTAGTGTTGCTGGTGACGGCACAGTTGATAACGAGGACGGAACAGGTCCTATTATTTTTAATGATGTAGTTCCTGAAGGTGCAATTCTAATTGAAATTAGACCTAAGTTTGCACGTTCGTTAGTTGCTGACGTTAAATCACAAATTATTGATCAAATTTTTGCATATAAAACATTTGGGTTAAGATACGATTACAGCCAACGTCAATGGCGTGTTGTTACAGAAAATAACTTAGACATTATTGGATCGTTTTCAACTGGTAAAACAGGCGATCTTACAAACCAGCAATTAGATGCAAGTTGGTTGCTGTTATTTGAAACAGACGGCGAAACTTATAATGTTGAATATAGAGGACTTCGTTATGTTTTTGAAAGTAACGAAGAAATTAGATTCTATTATGATAGCAAAAATAAAATTTATGATAATACAACAGGACAGATTATAAAAGACAAAATTAAAGTACTATCAATTAATACTATGCCTGATGATACTTCTCCGTTCAACCTTGACTATGATTGGCAAGTTGTTAAAGAGTATAGAGATCCAGAAGGATACATTGATAGTAAAAAAGTAGAAGTTGGATTTTTTGATACAGATGACGATTCTGTAGTTGATGACCCTGAAACATTTATTCAAGTAGTTGCACCTACAGTTAACCCAACATCTAAATGGGTGTTTACTAAAAAGTATGTTACTACTGATAACATTGATGATTACAAATATGTTGATAACGATAGCGAAAATATTACTGTTGTAGAAAACGAAGGACTTGTTGGCTCACTAAGCGGATTAGCAGACGGTAAAACATTTTATATTGTAGCAACAGATGTGTTTAAAAAATACAACAAAACTTCAGGACTACTTGAATTAACTACAGATTATAGAGCCTACGTTGGAAGAGATAAAATAAAATTCCAATACATTCATTCTGCAGACGACGATTCAAGGATTGATCCAAGCAGTACTAATATAAACGATACCTATTTATTAACTAAGCAATATGATACTGCTTTTAGACTGTATTTGTCGGGTGTAACTGCAACCAAACCGTTACCACCTAGCAGTGATGCATTATTCAACAACTATGGTAGTGAAATTAATAAAATTAAATCAATTAGTGATGATGTAATTTATCATCCAGTTAAGTATAAAGTGTTATTTGGAAGCAAAGCGGATACAGATGTGCAGGCAATATTTAAAATTGTTAAAAACCCAGACGAAGTTGTAAACGACAACGACATTAAAGCACAAGTTGTTGCCGCAATCAATGAATTCTTTGCATTAGAGAATTGGGACTTTGGTGATACATTCCACTTTGCAGAACTAAGCACTTACATAATGAATAGAGTTACTCCTGACATTGTTAACTTAGTAATTGTTCCTAGACAAGATTCATCAGCATTTGGTAGTTTATTTGAAATTAAATCAGAAAACGATGAAATTTTTATTAGCGGAGCAACAGTTGACGATGTTGAGATTATTGATGCAATTACAGCAAGTAGGCTTAAAGCATCAGGTAGTGTTGTAACATCAGGTACAGCAACAACATCAGGAATTGTAAGTGGAACAAGTTACTAGTAGAGGAATGATTACTAATGGCATTTAATGATAATCAGAATGATTCACCATTACCAGTAGGCGCTAATCAAAGTCGCAGAACAAGCGTCGACCATCTTCCGAGATATTTTAGAACAGACACTAACAAAAAGTTTCTATCTGCTACACTTGACCAACTTTTAAGTCCGGGCGTTGCAGAAAAGATCTCTGCATACTACGGCCGTAGAATTGCAAAAGCAAGACAAGCAGATGACAACTATGTTGAAGATGTTTCAACTGCACGTGAAAATTATCAATTTGAACCAGCAACAATAGTTAAAGACGAACTTGATAACGTAACGTTTTACAAAGATTATAACGACTATAAAAACCAACTAAAAGCATTTGGCGGAACTGTTTCAAATGATGATGTTTTAAATAGACAAGAATATTACTCTTGGTCGCCAAAGATTAATTGGGATAAGTTTACTAACTTTAGAGAATATTATTGGTTACCAAACGGTCCAATTGGTATCGGTATTGTCGGACAAGCAAAAGATGTTGAAAGCACGTTTACTGTAACAAGCAAAGATAATGTTGACAATAGATCTTATTTGTTTACTCCAGACGGATTAACATCTAATCCTACATTAAAATTATACAGAGGACAAACATATACGTTTGATATTAATGCTCCTGGTATGCCATTGACGTTTAGAACTGCACGTAGTTTAGATGCAGATGTTCTTTATACAGACGGTATCGATGACAGCACAGGACAAACAGATGTAGGTACAGTCACCTTTGAAGTTGACATTAATGCACCCGATACGTTATATTATGTTAACGCAAATGATATTAATGCAAGTGGACTAATTAAAATTTACGACATTGTTGATAACAGTTTTATCGATGTTGAAAATGATGTTATTGGCAAAAAGTCTTATAAAATGAATAATGGTTATGAACTTTCAAATGGTATGAAAGTTTATTTCCGAGGACAAGTAACCCCTGAAAAATATGCTAAAGGTGAATGGTATGTTGAAGGTGTTGGTGATGCTATACGTTTAGTATCAGAACAGCAGTTACAGATCCCCGGAGCATACTCTACAGAAAAACCTGTTTTGTTTGATACAGAGGCATTTGACAGATTACCTTTTAGTAATGCAAACAGTTATGCTGGAACAAAAGATTATATTCTTATTAACCGTGCAAGTAAAAACTTAAATAGTTGGTCAAGATATAATAGATGGTTCCATAGAGATGTAATTGAAACCACAGCAGTAATTAACAATATTGTTCCAGAGATTGATCAAGAAAATCGTGCAAAGCGTCCTATTATTGAATTTGACGCAGATCTTAAATTGTTTAACTATGGAACTGAAGCAAAAGCAGATGTTGACTTAATTGATACATTCACACAAGATGTATTTTCAACTATTGAAGGACAACTAGGTTATAACATTGACGGACAAGATGTAACTGATGGTATGCGTATTTTGTTTAACGCAGACCCAGATTCATTTGTTGCTGGTAGAATTTTTAAAGTTAACTTTATTACACACAATAATGTTAGACAAATTAGTTTAATTGAAGAAACTGATGGCAAGCCATTATTAAATGAAACCGTACTTGTTAAGCGTGGCAACGAAAACAAAGGTTTAATTTACTATTATGATGGAACAACTTGGAAAAAGACACAAGAAAAAACATCAGTAAACCAATCACCGTTGTTTGATTTGTATGATGATAGCGGATATGTGTTTAACGACAGTACTGTTTATCCTAGTTCAACATTTGCTGGTAATAAATTATTCAGTTACAAACAAGGTACAGGTACAGTTGATTCTGAATTAGGTTTTGCTCTATCATATCGAGCATTAGAAAACACTGGTGATATTGTATTTGATTTTAATATTTCAGGTGACGAATTTAATTACCAAGACGGTACAGATATCTTAACTGTTAAAACTGATATCGGTTTACTTAGAAAGTATACTACTAGAGAAGAATTTGATTATGTTAATGGCTGGGAAAAGGGTTTTGCTCACAGCCAACAACTAGTACAAAGACAATATATTGTTGATACACAAACAAATGATTTTGCTATTGACGTTTACAATCGTAGCGGCGATCTTAATGACTTGTGGTACAGAGTTTATGTTAATGATGTTAGGAAAACAGATTTAGTAGACTTTAGTATTGTAAGAGTAAATGGAATTGCGTATGTTAACTTTATGAAACCGTTAACAGCCGGCGATAATCTATTAATTAAAACAAGAAGTGCAACAACAAAAAATTCAAATGGCGTTTATGAATTTCCAATTAATTTAGAACGCAATCCTCAGAATGAAAATATTAAATCGTTTACACTAGGCGAAGTAAATGATCACGTACAGAGTATTACAGAAAATTCAGACAAGTGGTCGGGAACATTTCCAGGTGTAAGTAATTTACGAGATCTAGGATCTGTATCAACTTATGGTGACAAATTTGTACAGCATTCGGGTTTAACAAATTTAAGTTTATATCATATTACTAATAAAGATTCAAACATTGTTAAGTCAATGCGTTTTGCTAAAAATGAATATGCTAAATTTAAACGGTTATTCTTACGTTCAGCAGAAACACTAGGCTTTGACGGTAATCTTCAAATACACTTTGAGAAAGTAATAGCAGACGTTAACAAAAACAAAACTAACGATATGCCGTTCTTCTTTAGTGATATGATTGGCCATGGAACATTTAAATTAACAGAACATACAGTTAGAGATTCTGATCAAGGCTACTACAGTTTAAGACAGGATTTTAATTTAAGAACACTTTCAGATAAAGCAGTAGGTGTATATGTAAATGATGTACAACTGATCGAAGGAGCAGATTATATCTTTGAAGAAGGTTTTGAAAGTTTTGTTAATATTACAAAAGTTTTAACTCCGGGTGATATAATTAAAATTTACGAGTTTGAAAGCACTAACGGATCATTTATTCCTCCAACACCAACTAAGTTTGGATTGTATCCTAAGTTTATTCCGTCTAAGTATATTGACGATACTTATAGAGAGCCTGTAGAAGTAATTCAAGGACACGACGGCAGTATTTTTAAATGCTATGGTGACTATAGAGATGATTTATTATTAGAATTAGAAACTAGAATCTATAATAATATTAAAGTACAATACGATACAAATTTAATTGACATTCATGAATTCCTAGGCGGCGAATTTAGAGATACGGGTATTACAGCAGAGTCGATTGATAAAGTTATGATTACTGACTTTACTGAATGGCTAACTATTTTAGGAAACCTGGACTACACTGATAATAGTTTTTATGAAAGAACAGATTCATTTACTTTTAACTACTCAAGAACACTAACACCTAAATTAACTAAAAGTTTAGGCTTCTGGAGATCAATTTACAAGAAAGCATATGATACTGATCGTCCTCATACCCATCCATGGGAAATCTTAGGGTTTAGTATTAAACCTACATGGTGGAATGATGTATACGGTCCAGCGCCGTACACTAGTGAAAATAAAATTTTATGGACAGACATTGAAGAAGGCATTATTAGAGAACCTGGCAAGCCATTAGAATATAAATCACAATATGCTCGTCCTGGTGTAACTAATTGGATTCCAGTAGACGATAGCGGCGCACTTTTGAGTCCTTTAGCAAGTAACTATTCAAAAGAATTTACAGCAACTAATTCTAAGTTTCCATTTACATTTGGTGATATGGCACCAACAGAAAATGCTTGGCGTAGAAGTTCAGAATATCCTTTTGCATTACTAACTGCTTGGTTAGTAACTCAACCTAGTAAGATTATGGGGTTAGGTTGGGATAGAAGTAGAATTATTCGTAACAATGCAGGATTAATTGTTTATAAAGATACTTTAAAAGCATTGCGTTTACAAGACATTGTATTTCCTAACACAGTAGAAGATACAACACGTACATATACAGCAGGATTTGTAAATTATATTGCTGATTATATGAATTCAAAAACAGTTAATGTTTATTCGCAGTATAAAGAAAACTTAACATCTATATCAAATCAATTAGGATTTAAAATTGGTGGATTTACTTCAAAGAATAAATTTAGATTAGTACTTGACAGTAGAACACCTTACAACCAAGGTAACGTATTTGTTCCAGAAGAAAACTATGATGTATTTTTAAATTCAAGTTCACCTGTTGAAGTTGTAAGTTACAGTGGTGTTATTATTGAGAAGAAAACAAATGGATTTGTAATTCGTGGATACGATAAAACAGCACCATACTTTAAATATTATACTCCGGTTGTACTAGCAAACGATCCTTTAATTAATGTAGGCGGTATTTCAGAATCATTTGTTGAATGGACAGCAAATAAAACATACGCACAAGGTGCTATTGTTAGATTTGGATCTGAGTTTTATGCAACTAAAGAATCACATCAAAGTACAGACGGATTTGATCAAAGCAAGTTTCAAAAGTTAGTAGACCTTCCTGTTAAAGGCGGACGTTCTGCATACTTTAGACGTAACTTTAATAAAGAAATTAATAGCGAGCCGTTAGAACTTGCGTATGGTACTACCTTGAGAACAGTTCAAGAGGTTGTTGATTTCTTATTAGGATACGGAAATTATTTAGAAACAGTTGGATTTGATTTTAATAATTTTAATGCAGACATTAATCTTGTTGAAAACTGGTCAACAAGTGCAAGAGAATTTATGTTCTGGACAACACAAGGTTGGAAAGAAAATAGTGTTATTACGTTATCGCCTGGAGCAAATAGATTAGAACTAAGTTCGAAATATATTATAGCAGACAATGTGTTTGATGATTTCTATGATTATTCAATATTAAAATCTGATGGTAAAAAACTATTACAAGAATATGTAAAAGTATTTAGAGATAGAGATAATAACTTTACAGTACAAGTTAGAAATACTGCTGATGGTATATTTGCAATTAAAATTCCTTTATTGCAAAAAGAACACGTTTGTATTATTGACAACGAAACAGTTTTCAAAGACATTGTGTATGACCAGCCAGCAGGATACAGACAAGAACGCATTAAGGTTTTAGGGTATAGAACAGATGACTGGACAGGTGGCTTAAACATTCCAGGATTTGTGTACGACGAAGCAAGAACAACACAATGGGCTTCTTGGCAAGATTATTCAATCGGCGATACTGTAAAATATAAAGAATTTTATTATGTTGCTAAAAATAAAATTCCTGGAACAAACGTTTTTAATAATGATGACTGGCAAAAACTAGAAGAAAGACCAGAGTCTGGACTTATTGCTAACTTAGATTATAAAGCAAAACAGTTTGGCGATTTTTACGATCTAGATACAGACAACTTCGACTCAGATACCCAACGGGTTGCACAACACTTAATTGGTTATCAAAAACGACAGTATCTAGAAAACATCATTCAAGATGATGTATCTCAGTATAAGTTTTATCAAGGATTTATTCAAGATAAAGGAACACAAAATAGTTTAACAAAATTATTTGATGCATTATCAAATACAAACGAAGATAGTTTAGAGTTTTTTGAAGAATGGGCAATTCGTTTAGGACAATACGGCTCAAGTGATTCATTTGAAGAAGTTGAATTTACTTTAGACGAATCTAAGTTTAGATTAAGTCCACAGCCTGTTGAACTTGTTGATACTATTGATGGAACAGAAACAGACCTAATTTATAGACAAAGACCGTTTGAAGTTTACTTAAAACCAAATGATTATAATCATAAACCGTTTCCAACAAATACTAATGTAAAATATGTTTATGATACAGCAGGATACGTTAATGCTGATGATGTTAAAATTAGTTTAGCAAATTATGATGATATTTTAACACAGTCGGTTAACGATTATAATGTTGACGATTATTTATGGATTGGTAAAAAAGGTTTAAGTTGGACAGTTTTAAAATACGTTAGAACAGACGACAGGGTTGAAAGTGTTACCAAAGATGGTGACTTAGTACGTATTAAACTAGAAGGCCAAGCACGTTATGAAGATAATGAAATTATCGGATTGCTTAATGTTGAAGGCGCAGAAAAATTCTTCAAAGTTAAAACAGTAGAGTTACAAGACATTATTTGTTACGATAATGGCGAAACATCTGATGTTGAAGAAACTAGTGGATTTGTAACTAGATTTAATACTGCAAGAACAGCCAACTTTGATAGTGCTAATCTTTTACTATCAAATCAAAATTTAAAAGTAGGTGAAACACTTTGGATTGATGAAGATAGCAAAGGAGATTGGACAGTATTAAAGAATACTCCAACCTTTGAACAACAACAAATTCTAAGTAATGTTAGATCGTCAGATCAATCAGTTGAGTTTGGTAAAGTTATCAGTGTTGACGAACGTAATAATACACTTGTAATTTCATCACCTGAAAACGAAAGTGTACATATCTTTAAACGTTTTACAGATACAGTTGAGTATAATCATATACAAACTATTAGTCCACCAGTTGGGTTATATTCAGGTAATGGTAAATTTGGTAAGAGCGTTACAATTAGTTCGGATTCAGAATTTATTGTAGTTGGTGCTCCTGAAGCCTCTAATGTTAAAACAAAATTTGTTGAACCATATTCACAAGGATCGGTTTACGAACCTAAAGATATAGTTTCTTATCAAGAGCAACTATGGCAAGCAAACTACAGAGTTGAAGCCGCACTAGGAACTTATCAATTTGGTGGATTCTATACAACACATGATATTGAAGTAGCATCATTTGATGCTGATACAAATAGTTATCCTGAAACAATTTATGCTATCAGAGGTAATTATAAATTTGATGGCGCAACTGATCATATGTTAATTAGAGCACCGGTTGCTCAGTACATTGGTTCGGCAGTCGGTGACACAATTAATTTACAATGGAATCAATACTCTCAAAATTATCCAAACGGCATTTTACCATTTGGACCAACTGGACCGGGCGTTGCAGAGTTCGAAGGTAATAAAGTTATCGCAGGTAAGATTGATACACTTTTATTTGTTGAAAACTTAATTAGGTTCCCACAAGTAGGTGATGTTATTTCAACAGAAACTGCTATTGGTACAGTACAAGATATTATCATTGACAATGTTAACCAAGGTTTAATTTATATCTCCGACCAGAACGGTCAGTTTGAAACAACCGGTACACTTATCTATAACGGTCAGAGTATGGGTACATATGAAACTGTTGAGTTTGAAAATTCAAGTGATCATTTTGCAGGCTGGTGGAGAGTTAATAATCTAACACCGTTTATTACAGCAACTAAAGAAGTTACTACTCCTAACTTTGTTATTGCAGACTATATTACAGCAAGTGAAAGTAAATCACCAGAGTTGTATGGTAATACCATGGACGATGTATATCAAGTTAATCAAGATTTACAAAATCCGACCAGAGGCGGTAAGATTGGTATTTTAAGTTACTATGATAAACAAGGATTGCCAGAAACTTCACCATATTGGTTTGTTAGAGCACCTAAAATAATTACAGATACTTTAAACACTAGTGATACGTTTACTATGAAAGTAAACAGAGTTAAAGGTGGCGATCCGTTAACAGTATTTGATCCCTCTGCGTTAGGGTTAACTTTTGATTATCTTGACCAACCTCACACAGTTTATGATCTATGGGACGGATATATTGATGTAACGTGGACAAACTTTACACCACCTCCTATTCAAGTACCATATGTTCCGCAAGAAGGCGAAACAGTAATTGAAGAATCAACAGGCGCAACAGCAGAAGTTGCATTTGTGCAAGAAGCATTACTTGGTGCAAGAATTTATGTTAAGAATTTATCAGGAACATTTAGTTACGGTAATAACAATAATGCTGTTGGATATCTTTCAATTGTAACAGGGCAAGGATTTAATAGATTATCTGGACGTATTGATACTACAGATTTAACTACAAATTATTTAGGAAAATATATTGTTGTAAGAAACAATGATAGTACGTTACTTCCTGTAACTACTCCAACATTTAAAAATGAAATTGAAATACAATTTTATAAGAGTAGATCAGTAACAGGCGTACCAAGACCAGCAAACATTCCTAATCCGTTAAACAGAGATTGGACCCAAGTTAATAACTTAAAACTAGATGCTGATGGTAATGATAGTGGATACACCAAAGAAGGTGCTTACTTTGTTTATACCAAAACCGGTGGCGGCGAATACAAACTTAGATTTGGATATTCAAACCTTGGAAGACACGACAATGCATTCTTAGGAAATCAAATATCAATTAACAAAAAAGGTGATTTGTATAGATTATTTGTTGCGGCACCAGGTGACGGAACTCCGTCAAACCCAGGTAGAATTCACTTTGTTAAAAAAGGTGTAGAAGACAATATAACTTACGACTGGGATATTGCACAAGACAGAAAATACAAAGGTGTGTTTGATAATACAGTTGCTTACTACACAGATGATATTGTTGTGTATGATGGAAGTTTTTACAAGAGTACTACAAACCAAGTTGCAGGTAATTTCTTAATTGCTAACTGGGATCTATTAGATACACACATTGATTATTTAGGCTATGTTCCAAACGACACAGCAACAAATGTTACAGGTGACGGGTCGTTTAACACTTTTGATAGCACAAGCACACTTATTAATTTTGCACATCCGTTTACTGTAAGTTTAGATGGAGATGTAATTGCTACGGTTGCAGACTATACAGATCAATTCCCTGCAATTGGAATTTATAGATATAATAACGGACACTATGAATACTATCAGACTATTGCAACACCTGATGCAGTTATTAGTACTTTCTTTGATAATCAAGAAACAGAATTTGATACTGGCGATACACAATTCCAAATTTCATCACCAGATAGTAAATTTGCAAGTGCTTTAACACTAAGCGATGATGGTGAATACCTAGCAGTTGGTGCACCACTAGATGATGATAGAAGCAACGACAATGGTAAAGTGTATGTTTACAAAAACGTTGAAAATTACTATCACTTACATCAAACAATTTATAGTCCAAACAATACTGTTGCAGAAAGATTTGGTCAAGCAATTGACTTTACTGGAGATACTTTATTAGTATCTGCACAAGGTGGTGATTTACAAAGTACTACAACATTTGATGATATTACCACAACATTTGATAACAACCTAACACAGTTTACAAATATTAACAAAGACAGTGGACAAGTATTTGTATATCAACGTATCGATGAATTCTTATTGTATGCAGAAAAATTTGCATATCAGAATCCAGAAGTAGAAAGATTTGGCGAGTTTATTCTTGCAAATGAAAATCATGTTTACGTTTCTATGCCAGAACTTTCAGTAACTGACGATAATCTAATTGGAACAGTTATTGACTTTAAACGTAACCGCGACAGACTTCCTTGGACTATTGCTACACAGCCTAGTTTACAAGTTGACTTAAACAAATTTAAAGGTGTGTTCATTTACACCAAAGACGGAAGCGGCATTTCAACCAAACTAGATTACATTGATCCTATCCAAGGAAAAATTGCTGGTCCTGCAGAAGAAGAACTAGCATTTAAAACACCATTTGATCCGGCAACTTACACTTATGCAACTAATGGTAAAACTGTAGATACAGAAAATTACTGGGCAGAAGAAAAAGTAGGACGACTATGGTGGGATATTAGCAAAGCAAAATGGATTGATCCATATCAAGGTAATATCATTTATAATTCAGCAAACTTTAATAAACTGTTTGTAGGATCAAGCATTGATGTTTACGAATGGGTTGAAACAGATATTACACCTGAAAGATGGGACACACTTGCTGATACCGAAGTAGGCTTAGGCAGAGGCATTAGTGGTACGACAGCATACGGAATGGAAGCGTATGTAACTAAACGCCTATATGATGATGTATCTAAATCATTCTACAACAAATATTATTACTGGGTTAAGAATAAAAAAGTTATTCCTGATTTAGAATTTAGAAAAACTAGTGCTTATGACGTTGCACAGTTAATTGAAGATCCAGCGGCGCTATCATATAAGTTTGTTGCAATTTACGGAAACAATAAATTTGGACTTTATAATTGTAAGAGTTTAGTTGAAGGTACTAATCGTGCTATTAATTTCCGTTATTGGACGATTGAAAACCAAGATATTAATTTACATAACGAATATCAGTTAATTTCAGAAGGACTTAAAACAAGCAAACCTAATGCAGATATTGAACGCAAATGGGTTGACAGTTTAATTGGTACTGACGAAATGAACAGACCGGTGCCTGATCCTCAATTGTCATTTAAACAAAAATACGGTGTATTAAACAGACCAAGACAGAGTATGTTTAAAAACAATAAAGAGGCTCTTAAACAAGTTATTGAAAGAATTAACAGAGTACTAGCAACACAACTTATTGTTGACGAGTTAGACTTTACACGTTTATTAGATAAAGATCAATTCCCTAGATTAGAAAGCGGTAAGTTTGACGTAGAGGTTGACACTGACAGTGAATTACAGTTTGTAGGTATTTCTAAATCTAAACCTGCTAAACTAACACCAGTATTTGAAAATGGAAAATTAGTTGATGTTATTATTAACGATCCGGGTGCTGGATATAAAACAATACCAACATATAACTTTGAACAGTTTGGAGATGGTAACGGTGCAAGAATAACAATTGAATTAGATGCTAACGGAAGTATTTCTTCAGTAGCAGTTAGAAGTGCCGGTAAAGAATATTCTAGTTCAACTAATCTTTCAGTTAGACCATTTGCAGTTCTAGTTAAAGCGGATAGTACAGTTAATAACAAGTGGTCAATTTTTGATTATAATAATATTACCCAAGAGTGGGAAAGATCATCAACACAATCATACGATGTATCTGAATGGTGGGATTATATTGATTGGTATGCTACTGGCTATAACCAATTTACACCTATAACATTTAATATTGACGAGTCTTATCAATTAACTAGTTTAGATACTGCTGTAGGCGATATTGTAAAAATTAATAACGTTGGTACAGGCGGTTGGTTACTGCTAGAAAAAACATCCGATACAGCAAGTGTTGATTATACTACAAATTATACTACAGTTGGTAGACAGGACGGAACTATTAAGTTTAGATCTTCACTTTACGATCCTGCAACAAGTAATGTTGGTTTTGACGGATTAAGTTATGACACTCAATTCTATGACAATCAACCAACACTTGAATTAAGAATTATTTTTGAAGCAGTTAAAGAAGATTTATTTGTAGGAACGATTGAAGCAGAATATAACAAACTATTCTTAGCAAGTGTTAGATATGCATTTAGTGAGCAACTATTTGTTGACTGGGCATTTAAAACTTCGTTTATCAAAGCAAAACATAATGCTGGCGATTTACAACAAAAAATTACATTCCAAAATGATAGTTTGCCTAGTTATGAAGACTTTGTTAAAGAAACTAAACCTTACAAAACTAAAATTAGAGAATATCTAAGTAACTACACTAAAACCGATGATTCAAACAGTACTGTTACTGATTTTGATGTACCGCCGACATATAGTGATATTACAGGACGTATTGAACCAACATCACTAAAAGTTAATAATGATCTAATTTTAGGAACAGATTTAACAACTACATATTATCCTAATAAACATTATATTGACAATGTAGGCTTTGAAGTAACAAAAGTAAATGTTACAAATAAAGGTAAAGCATACACTGAAATTCCACAAGTAAGATTTATTGGCGGTGGCGGCACAGGTGCAACTGCTGAAGCAAAACTAGGAACAGGCGGCGGCGTTGTAAGTATTGAAGTTACAAATCCAGGTAAAGGATATATTTCAGCACCATTGGTTGAGATCGACGGTAGTTTAAATGTTGACTCGGGGATCCAAGCAACAGCATCTAGTGTTATTGGTAATAGTAAAATACGAAGTGTACACTTAAGAACTAAATTTGATAGAGTATCTGGAACATTCTTAGTTACTACACTAAATGAGAGTGAAACTTTTGCAGGTAACAACAGTTTAACAGATTTTGATCTTAAGTTTCCAATGAACTTATTATCAACACAATACAGTATTACAGTTAATGGCTTAGAAGTTCTTAAGAGCGACTATAGTGTATCGAATATTGAATACAATGATAAGTCATATACTAGATACAGAGGTAGAATTTCGTTTGAAAGTCCGCCAGCAGATAATTCAGTTATTGTTGTAACATACAACAAATCAATTGATATGTTACAAGCACAAGATAGAATTAACTTATTCTATAATCCAGTAACTGGTCAAATTGGTAAAGATATTGCACAGTTAATGCCAGGTGTTGATTACGGTGGTGTCCAAGTTAAGTCGTTTAACTTCGGTACAGGTACTGGTTGGGGTAACGAGCCGTTCTACACAACATCATGGGATTCATATGATTCTACATACGAAGATGAAGTATTCCAATTAGATGGTAGCACAATATCGTTAACACTTTCACAACCATTAGAAGAAGGTGTAGAATATAATGTTTATTATAAAGATGCATTGAAAGGCGGATATGTAAGACTAGATCATCCAGACTATGACGGTAGTACTGTTGAAGCAAATCCAAAAGCAATTATGTTACCATTAATAGGTGACGGAGTACAAACAGAATTCTTAATTGACAATGACAAGTTGGTTACAAAAGCAGACGATGTAATTATTATTAGAAAGTCTACAAGCGATGGATCATTTATTCCTGATCCAGAAGCGTATGATACATTACTAACAGGTGGCGACATGGCTTACTCGTCAGCAAAAGGTATTAATGCTGAAGAGATTATAATTGACGGTGACGATTTTGTTTCCGAGCATACATCACATGGTCCAGAAGAACTTGTTCCAGGGCAGATTTTAGATTCAGTTAACATCAAAGTATTTGACAGAATTAATGACGGTAGTGGAGTAATCGAAAACTACAACTTTAAATTTGAAGGTAGTTACACATTCCCACTTAACAGTTATCCAGCAAGCCAAAAAGACATCTTTATTAAAGCAAATGGAACAATTTTAAGTGAAGATAAATGGAGTGTAAATTATCAAGATAAGACAATCACGCTTTCAAATGTAACTCTTAATAACAATGATCCTGTTAACATTATAACAATGTCTACTAACGGTGAAAATATTTTAGATAGTGATACATTTGAAGGTGACGGAAGTACATCAGTATTTGTTACTAGTGTTCAGTTTAAACAAGGATTAAGTTTCTATGTTACTAAGAATGGTGAAGATGTTAACGCTGACTTAGCAGAAACCGATGATACATTTGATACATCAGGTCAAGCATTGTTAAGATTAAACATTGCACCTGACGTTGGTGACATTATTCAGTATGTAATTTACGATAGTGCGGCTAAGAGTTTCTCAAGTGTTACAACAGACACATTTACAGGTGACGGAGTAACAAAAGTGTTTACACTTGGACTTGCACCGTTTAATGACACTCCTTTACAACACAACACTATTGTTAAAGTTGGTAACAGAATTTTACGTGCAGGATATAACGAACAATTTACAATTAGTTCAGTAAGAGAATATCAGTTAAGACCATATCAGTTCTCAACTGCTTCAATTCCAGCAGAAACTATTAGAGTTTATATTAATGATGTTGAACAAGAACAAAACGTAACTTGGCGCTGGAATAGATTTAACAGTTCGGTAGAATTATTTGTTGATACAGGCGAAGATGGCGATCAACTAGATGTATTCATTATTGACGATGGCGAGTATGACTTTGGATACATTGATCCAGTTACAGCACAGTGGACATCAACACCAACAGAACTAAGGCTAGATGTTGCACCAGCAGTAGGCGAAACAATTACAGTATATCAATTTAGCAATCATGATGTTCTTAAAGTTGAAAGAGAGATATTACAAGTTGTTGCTAGAAATGCTGTAACCATTGGCACAGGTGATTATACAGAATACCATCAATTAGCAAATGGAATCATTAAATTGCGTAAGCCTGCTATTGATACAAATTATGTTTGGATTTCAATTAACAATGAATTATTAACACCAAGTGTTGAATATAGCGTAATGGAAGACAAGCAAACAGTTAGACTAGCAATTGACGTTGATCAGAATGATAATATTGAAGTAATACACTTTAGTAACCCTGTTATTGTTCCAAAATTTGGATATAGTCAATTTAAAGATATGCTTAATAGAACGCACTTCAAGAGATTGGGCGACGATGTACAGTATGCACTTGCTAAAGATTTAAATTACTATGATACAAGTATTAGTGTAACAAACTATGACAGTTTACCAGAACCTAACAAAGAAAGAAGTATTCCAGGTATTGTGTTTATTAACGGTGAACGTATTGAATACTATCTAAAAGAGGGCGGCCTTTTAAGACAACTTAGAAGAGGAACACTTGGAACTGGTATTGCACAGTTACATACATCAGGCTCAGCAGTACTTGATCAAAGTAACTTCCAAACTATTCCTTATAAGGATAGAACACTATCACAAACATATATTGCAGATGGATCAACAAATACAGTAGTATTAGACTTTATTCCAAAATCTGTAAACGAGTTTGAAGTGTTTGTTGCTGGCAAACGCCTACGTAAGAACGCTATATCGGTGTTTGACCCAACAGTAGACCTTGATAGTCCAGAAGGTGATGTAATATCACCAGCAGAATTTAGTGTAGATGGAGTAACTTCGACTTTAGTCTTAGCAGATACTCCAGCAATAAATACTAGGATTGTAGTAATTAGACGTATTGGTAAAGCCTGGACAGACCCAGGAACACCACTACATAGACAAGAAAATGACATTGCTAGGTTCTTAAGAAACAAAGAGGTGGCGTTACCTAAATAAATACAATGTAGGAAACAAAAATGACAGATAAATTTAACGAAAAACAAGGTATTCTTTTACAAGGATACATCAAGATTACAGACCCAAATACTGGAGAAATCCTGGTAGATAAGCGAAATGCTATCCACTATGAAAACATGAGTATTTCATTAGCGGAAAGTCTATCAAACCAAGGACAAGGCATGATTTACCAAATGGCTTTTGGTAATGGAGGTACTTCTGTTGATCCTACTGGAATTATTACATATCTGTCACCAAACTCAACAGGAACTAACGCTTCGTTATACAACCAAACTTATGCTAAAGTTATTGATAATAACAATGTTAATAACACAGATCCTACAAGAAACAAATTAGAAACACGCCACGTAAGTGGAACAAATTATACAGATATCATTGCAACTTGTTTGCTAGACTACGGTGAGCCAGAAGGCCAAGACGCACTAGACAATGCAACAGGTAATGAGAGTTTATATGTTTTTGATGAACTAGGCTTAGTAAGTTATAGTTCTTCCGGAACAGGTAGATTGCTAACACACGTAATTTTCCACCCAGTACAAAAATCATTAAACAGACTTATTCAAATTGATTATACTGTTAGAGTACAATCACTAACAGGTTTTAACGAGGCGTAGTAAATGGCATACACAGTTAGATATACGGACTTAGCAAACAAAGGAAGCGTTGTAGTTGAAGACAACACTATCAACGAACAGACTAGTTTGCAATTACCAGGCAGAAATACAACTGCTTATGGAACTGCCATTGCTGAAAACTTTTTACATCTATTAGAAAATTTTGCTTTTAATAGTGCTCCTGATAATCCTGTTGAAGGACAATTATGGTACGATACAACACCGGGTGTTGATCAATTAAAAATTTATGACGGTACTAACTGGGTTAGTGCATCAGGTTTAAAGAAAGGCAACACACAACCAGCGGCAAACCAATCAGTTGTTGGCGACTTGTGGGTTGACACAGATAATCAACAGTTATACTTGTACACTGGTGCAGGTTGGATCTTAGTAGGACCAACTTTCTCAGATGGATTAGCAACAGGTGCTAGAGCATCTTCAATTATTGGTACAGACAATGTAACATATACAGTTATTATTATTGAAGTAAGAGCAAAAACAGTAGCAATTATCGCAAGTAATGCCTTTACTCCAAAGACAACACTTGAAGGCTTTACATCTATTAAGCCAGGATATAATTTAAGTAATGCTGATATTACAGGACAAGGTGTCGGTAAGTTTTACGGTACATCAGAAAAAGCAGAAGCATTAATTGTTAATGGTGAATCTGTACCGGCAAGTAACTTTGTAAGAAGCGATCAAGAAACACCGTCAACTGTTCCATTAAGAATTAAAGCCAACGGCGGCCTAACAGTTGGTGCTGATAGTGCGATGAACATTGGTATTGAAGGCCAAGCAGGTATTATTTCGCACAGAACATCAGGATCAAACATCGACGTTCGTGTTAATAACGAAGGAGAAACAACAACAGTTATTCGTGTTGATTCAACAGCAAAAGTTGGTATTAACAATTTATCACCAGACCAAAGTTTAGACGTTGTAGGTAACATTCAAACAGATAGTAAAATACTTGTTGAAGGTGTAACAGATTCATCGTCAATTAGTACAGGATCAATTATCACTAAAGGTGGTGTTGGTATTGCTAAAAAACTTTTTGTAGGAAGCGATACAAATATTGCAGGGTTATTAACAGCAGGTAATATTGTTCCTAACATTACTGTAACACGTAACTTGGGTACACAGAATGAACAATGGTTAAATGTTTTTGCACAAAACTTTGTAGGTAACTTAACAGGTAACGTTACAGGTGCTGTTAGTGGTAGATCAGGATCTACAGATAAACTTGCTTCAGCAACAACATTTAGATTAGTTGGTGACGTAAGTGCTCCAGAATTTACGTTCGACGGACAAGACGAATCCGTTAAAACTTTTGATACAACAATTAGTAACACATTCTTAGCAACAAAACCTGAGAAGGGCGAGTCACAAACAACAGACGAATTCATTTTTAATAGAACTACTCCAGACACAGAAGGCGATACTGGTGTATTTAAAATTAGCCGAACTAACCTATTTAAAGCGATCCCTACACTCCCAATTGGAATGATTACTCCATTCGGCGGATTAATTATGCCAGATGATTGGTTATTGTGCGATGGTAGAGAAATCTTAATTGCAGAATACCAGAACTTGTTTAACGTAATCAAGTATAACTTTAAAGATCAAACACTTGTTTCCGCAGGTAGATTTGCACTACCAGATCTACGTGGTAGATTTGCATTAGGACTTGACGACATGGGCGGAGAAAGTGCAAACCGTGTAACAAGTTCAGCGGCTGACACATTAGGTAACGTTGAAGGTTCAGAAAGCAAACAAATTGCTACACAGAACTTACCAGAACACGAACACGATTTAAGAGGTCCTACAGGAGACCAATACTACACAATTAGAGATATTACAGGAACTCCAAATGACCCACAAGGTATTGTTTATGATGCTCCAACTGGTACAGGAGCAGGACAAGCATATCCATCATCAGGTGGTATATTAACTAACCAAGGATTAGGGCAGGCGTTAAATGTTATGAACCCGTATATGGCGTTGAACTATATTATATACGCAGGTGAAAATACAGGGAATCTATAATGAGTTATAAATTAAATAAAACAGATGGAAGTTTGCTTGTAGATTTAGTAGATGGCGTACTAGATACAACAACTACTGACATCTCTTTAATTGGTAAAAACTACAGCGGCTTTGGTGAAGCATTTAACGAAAACTTAATTAGACTATTAGAAAATTTTGCTAGAAGTACAGCACCGACTAGGCCACTAACTGGTCAAATCTGGTATGATACATCTGAACAAAGATTAAAAGTTTATAACGGTGAAGAATTTAGAACATCAGGTGGTCCAATTGTTGCTAACAGCCAACCTTCGAATATTGTTGCAGGTGACCTTTGGATTAACAACGAAACTAATCAATTATTTTTTAGTAAAAACGGAAGTGATTTAGAATTAGCAGGTCCAATTTGGACTGCTGGACAAGGCACTACAGGATTTAAATCTGTCACACTACTTGATACACAAAATAACAGTAAAGTTATTTTAGAAATGTGGATGGCAGGAGTACTTGTAGGTGTATGGAGTTCAAGCGAATTTGTTCCGGCACCGGCATACGCAATCACAGGATTAGACAGAGTACTAAAAGGATTTAATGTACTAGCAGATGAATTCCACTTTAGAGGTAGAGCAACTGCTTCAGAAACACTTATTACACAAAATGGTATTGCAAAAGGTGCAAACGCATTCCTACCTACAGACGCCGATGGTGTTACAGTTGGTGCATTAACTGTTGCAAACTCTTCGGGTATTACAATTGGTGTTTCACAGAATAATCAACAAAAAGTTGTTGGTACAACATTTATTTCAGAAAACCAACTTTCAAATCATGATTATAAAATTAGGGTTAGAAAGACAACAGGATTTGTTGACGCTATTACTATTGATACTAGTGAATCAGCAATTGGTATTTTCCAATCAAATCCGCAATACACATTACACGTAGGCGGATCAATGAAAGTTGACGGTGAACTATTATTACAATCACCGGCTGTTAACATTGAAACACAAAATTTAAGAGTTGAAGATAAAAATATTGAACTTGCAGTAACTAGTGATAGTACAGTATTAAATGATGCAAGTATCGATTCAGGTGGTATTATTCTAAAAGGTAGTGCCGGCGATAAAGAATGGATTTGGAAAAACTTTGGCAAATGGTGGGAGTCAAGTGAAAACATCAACGTCCGTGATACTAAAGGTTATTACGCAGACGGTGTTGAAGTTCTTAACAAAACAGAAATCGGTTCAACAGTTACAGATGCACTAGGACTAAACAGAATTGGTACACTACAATATCTAAATGTAGATGATGTTAACATTAACGGTAGTAAAATTGCAAATAGCACAGGTCCGTTACAATTAGAAAGTAATGGTGCTATTACAATTACTAACAATCAAAAAATTACAGGACTTGCTGAACCAACAGATAATACAGATGCGGCAACCAAGTTTTATGTTGATGACCAAATTAACATTGAACCGGTTGTAATGAGTTTAGATATTACAGGCTTAAATAACTCACAAATTGCTTCAATTATTGAGGACATTTATCCAGCAGGTAACAAGAAAGCAGGAACTTATGCTTATGTAGCAACAACAACACTAACTGGTGCTACGGTTACAGGTGTTGATGTTGACTCTGTTAAGAATATTTCAAGGATTGCAGTTGATTCAAATGGCGTACAAAACGAATCAGTTGTACAGGATATATCATTTGCGTCAGCAACTGGTGCTGTTAATGCATCCGTTTCAAGGGGATTAAAACGCTTTGTCGTATCCACAGGACAATGGCAGTTTGACACAGATCTTGGATCTAGTGGTGGATTGTGGTAAAAGATAAATAGTAACATAGGGGTTAAAAAGAAATGGCATATACTATTGATAGATACAACGGCACTACACTAACAGTAGTCCAAGACGGAACTGTAGACCAGACTACGGACATTAAACTTGTCGGTAAAAACTACGCTGGATACGGTGAAATTCAAAACGAGAATTTTTTACATTTATTAGAAAACTTTAGCGGAGCAAACCAACCTCCCAAAGCCATTTCAGGACAGGTTTGGTATGATTCTTCTTCAAGTAAATTAAAATTTTACGATGGTTCTAAGTTTAGAACAACAGGTGGTGCAGAAGTTAGTGCTACAGCCCCAGCAGGTTTAGCGACTGGAGACCTTTGGTGGGATTCAGCAAACGAGCAATTATATGCTTACAGCGGAACAGGTTATGTGCTAATTGGTCCACAAGGTGCAGGTACTACAGTTACACAGATGGTATCAGCATCAGTTAGAGATACAACAAACACAAACAGAGTGATTATTAAAGCCGTTGTCAACGATGAAGTAATTTACATCATTAGTGGAGCAACATTTACTATTGACTCAACAGATCCGCAAAACGCAATTACAGGATTTGACGTAGTTAAAAAAGGCTTAACATTAAGAAACACACAAAACGCAACAGGCGGTGTTACAAGTACTACTGATTACTATTGGGGTACAGCAAGTAACTCATTAAAACTTGGCGGTTATACCGCATCAGACTTTGCACTAGCAGGATCAGGATCATTTACATCACTTGTTAGTTTTGCAGATGCAGGTATTTCAATTGGTGATTCAAACGATCTTAAGATTTTTATTGAAAATGACAACGAAGGTGTTATTAAAAATGACGTAGGACGTAAAATTCACGTTAGAGTTGATAATGCACAGGGTGTTGAGCAATCAGTATTTACAGTTGAAGATACAGGTGTAATGCCAGGTGCAAATAACACATACGATTTTGGTACAAACGTTGCTAGATTTGCAACGATGTATGCAACAACATTTGACGGTGAAGCAACTTCCGCACAAACAATGAAAGTTGGTGCTAACTATCGTTATCCAGATACTGCGTCAACATTTAATACTGTTGCTGTTAGAGATGGTGCAGGTAACTTACTTGCAAACGAATTTACAGGTGTTGCTTCAAGTGCAAAATACGCTGACTTAGCAGAGAAATATACTACAGGAACAGATCTTCCGGTAGGTACTATTGTTGCTGTATGTGATGGAATTGAAGATGTTGAAGGTGCTGAAGTAGAACCAGCAGAAGCAGGATCAATTCCAGTAGGAGTTGTTTCAGATGCACCAGCATACTTAATGAACAGCGAAGCAGAAGGTCAAGCAATTGGTCTTAAAGGTCGTGTTCCAGTAAGAGTAAAAGGGTTAATTAACAAAGGCGAAGCAGTTTACGTTGATATGGATGGTGTAGGTCATTCGGTCAAAGGTGAATATATAGTGGGCGTTGCTTTAGAAACTTTCGAACCAGAAGGTGACGAAGAAGGCCTAGTAGAATGTATATTGAAGGTATAAAGTAAAATGGCAATCACAAGAAACATAAACCCAAATAGACCGCAAAGAGGCAAAAGGTCTGTAAAACTAACAGGAGAAGCGTCTCCGCAAGAAATACCTCTAACTGCTGGCACGGTGACATTGATTGCCAACGGCTCAGGAACAACCTTTACACTGGCTAATGGTCAAGAAGGACAGATGATGACCTTTGTGGCAAGTTCAGATGGTGCTGGCAACATAAACGATATTAGAGTAAACTGTAGAGCAAGATACGCATTTGACAGCGGCGGCACAAGAATCACAGGGTCAAGTAGCACAGCAGAATGGGCACCATTCACGGCTTCACAAGAACATTCAATGGCCTGGGCAGTATTCACAGATGGCGAATGGTGTTGGAGTCAAGGTACTAACGAGGAATAAGGAATAGACAATGGCAGTCGGTGATATTATTACAGCCGCAAGGTATAACAACTTGCAATCTCGTGTAGCAACAGTAATGGGAGTAGGCTCCGGTGATGACGGATATGGTCAAAACCTAGCAAGTTCTCAGGTAGCAACTAACGCTATTGTGTTAGCAACAGATATGCAAACACTTTATACTGACTTAGCAAACGCCAGAATTCACCAAACAGGTACACAGCCTACAGAAATTGCTTTTATTAATCAATCAGACATTATTCTTGATAGTGATACTATTAACAAAAAAGGTGTTGTACAGTTTGAAAACTTAACTACTTCAGCAGAAAATGACAAATTTGTTATTGCTGGTTCACAAGCAAGTGCAGAACCAGGAGTACAAGCACAGTACACACAAAACTGGAATGGTACTTTATCTCATATTTTTGATGTAGTATTTGCAGATGCAGATCATCGTAGACAGTATTTCAATGCAGGTGGCGAAATTAGACTTGCGTCTAATATTACATATACAGGAACTAGTGCTAAAACTATTGACTGGATGACAATGTTGGTAAACATTGGTACAGTTAAATTTAACTACACGTCAACACTTCCAACAGGAACTGGTACTGGTAGTGCAATTGGTTTCCATGATCTTACAACAGGTCCACAACAAGTGTTTATTAAAAACGGTAGCGGAAACTATGCCGCAAACAACTATAAAATCGAAGCACAACTAAATGGTACTACTAGTGTTAGATTTACAGTAACGTTTAACGATGATAACACAGGTAACCCAAATACAGACGAAAACGTTTTGGGTACACTTAACAGCACAATTACTCAATTAAGAGCAACTGGTAATGCTGTTGAAGTCCAATCACCTACATATACTAACGAACCAAGTTCAAATCTAACTTAATCCTTGCATTTTAGATCTAAATAGTGTATAATACACTAAAGGAGATCTTATGGACGAACGATTAGAAAAAGCATTAGACTTTGCCAATTATATGACTACCCTAAATAACCAAAAAAGAGTAGCAAAAGAAAAGTTCTATGAAACAAACGTCTATTATTTTAATGGTGGACAATTTAGTGTAACAAAAGAACTACTAAACTTTTGTAATATGTTGGTACAGTCGGGTCAAGAAAACGTTGTGTTAATTGACGATAATGATATTCCTGTACGTATTGAAAAAATTGATGACTTTTATAGCGAAGCATTAGACATTTATTTTACAGCAACTAACGAATATCACACAGAATACGAAAAAATTAGAACTAACAGGAAAGTATCTGGACTTGTAGAGTATGAGTAAAGGAGCATTAATTTTTGCTAGAAACAATGCTCAAATAGATTACATCAAACAAGCACACTTTTTAGCAAAACGTATTAAAATATATTTAGGTATACCTACAAGTATTGTTACAGACAGTATTGAATACTTGCATTCGGCGTATCCTGATTACCAAGAAGTGTGGGATAAAGTAATTGAAGTGCCTTTTCAACAAGGTATTAGTAACAAAAGATATTATGACGGAAGTAATGTCTTTAAAAACTTAGAATTTAAAAACGACCTAAGAACACAAGCATACGATCTAACACCATATGACGAAACATTAATGTTGGATAGCGATTATATTATTGCTAACGATTTATTTAAAGAGTGTTTTACATCAGACCACAATTTTCAAATATACAAAGATGCAAAAGATTTGTCAGGTTTTAGAGAAGTAGCAGAATTTAAAAATATTAGCGAAACAAGTGTTGACTTTTATTGGGCAACAGTAGTTTATTTTAAAAAGTGCAAAGAAGTAGAAACATATTTTAACTTAACAAAGCATATTCAAGAAAATTGGCAACACTATAACAGTATATTTCAAATTAATAAAGGAACATTTCGCAACGATTGGGTGTTTAGTATTGCTATTCATATTATGAATGGTTATCAACATGGAGACTTTGCAACACCTCTGCCAGGAACAAAGTATTTTACTACTGATAGAGATATTCTATGGGAACTTGATAAAGAAAACTTTTTGTTCTTAATCGAAAAGAAAGACCATTTAGGAGAATATACGCCTTTAAGGATTAAAGGTAGTAATGTACACGTTATGAACAAGTTTAGTTTAACAAGGATTATTGATAATGAGTAAAGGATTTGTATTCATTGCACAAAACAGTGAAGACGATTATGTAAAACAGGCTTGTTTGTTAGCAATGAGTTTACACGCTACACAAAAAGATCCTAAAATTTGCCTAATTACCAATGACGAAGTTCCTGAAAAATATGTATCACTGTTTGATTGTATAAAAGAAATCCCCTGGGAAGATAGTGCAATAGAAGCAGAGTGGAAAGTACAGAATAGATGGAAAATTTATCATGCTAGTCCGTATGATGAAACTATTGTAATGGACACAGACATGGTTGTATTGCAAGATTTAGAAAGTTGGTGGAACTTTTTAAGTAATTATGACCTATATTTTGTAAGCAAGGTGTTTACTTATAGAGGAGATGAAGTAGTAGATAACTATTATCGTAAAACTTTTATTGCTAACGAACTGCCAAACTTATATGCAGGGTTTCATTACTTTAAAAAGAGTGATTTTGCAAAAGAATTTTATACTTGGTTAGAACTAGTTATGAATAACTGGGAACTATTTTATGGAAAATATGCTAAAGAACTATATCAGAAATCACTATCAGTAGATTTAAGTGCGGCTATTGTTGCAAAGATACTAGACTGTGAAGAAAAAATTACTAATAAGAAAGCAACCATACCAAGTTTTACACACATGAAGCCTAGAATACAAGGTTGGTACAATCCAAGTGCTACTTGGCAAAGTAGAGTTGGTAGTTATCTAACAGATGACCTTAAATTAAAAATAGGAAATCATGCTCAAACAGGCATTTTTCATTATACTGAAAAAACGTTTGCATCAAAAGATAAGATTTCAAAGTATGAAGGAGTGTTAAAACTATGATTACAATGAGACCTCCTGTTGTTATTGATAAAAGATATGCTATCTTTAATCCTACAAATGGTGACTTGATTAGTGTTACTAATTCACAACCAAAAGAAGGAAGTTATATTCCAGTAGAAGAAAAAGAGGTATCTAGTATTGTTAATGGTACAGAACCAATGTCATATTATTATGTACATTATAACAAAACTAAAAAAGAATACCAGTTAAGAACTAGGAACAACTTTGATATTGATAGTTACTATGTTGATGATCTTATATATGAAGTAAAAGAAGAACAAATTAAAGACGCAGATATACGTATTACTAAAAATGTAAAAGATACGTGTTGGAAATTTAGTATTGGCGGAGATTTAAAAGCAAACATACTTGCTCAAAAAGTAAGTTTTAAACAAATTATGTTTTTTTCAATTACAAAGAAAAACGATCCAAACATTTTGTACAAAACAATCTCTTTTAACTTTGAAGATTTAGTTGACGGTAAGTACATTGTATTGCCATTTGATAGTAAATTTGAATTTGATAACGAACCAATTGGCATTTATACAATTAAAAGATTTGACAAGTATATGTACGAGGTAATTAAATGAAGATTAACATTGCAGAGCAAGATATTATATTCTTAAGTTACGATGAACCTAACTGCGAAAAGAATTATGTTGATTTATGCAAAAAAATTCCTTGGGCAAAACGTGTTCACGGAGTACACGGTTCAGATGCCGCACATAAAGCCTGTGCAGATTTGTCAGAAACAAAACACTTTGTAACAGTTGACGGAGATACTATTGTAGATCCGGAATTTTTAAATGTAGTTTTAGATTTAGACGTAATGGGCGTTGATGATGATTATCAATTTAGTTGGTGTGGACACATCGATGTTAACGGATTAAAATACGGCAACGGCAGTTTAAAAATGTGGACTAAAGAATTCGTTAAAAATATGAAAACACATGAAAACACCGACGGCAATGATGATACAAATATTGAATTTTGTTATTTTGACAACTATTACCAATTAAACGAAAACTATAGCACTAGTATTATTAGTTCAACACCGCATCAAGCATGGAGAGCAGGATTCCGTGAAGGTGTTAAGATGAGTTTAAACAGAGGTGCAAGAGTTTCTGATCTTAGCAAAGACATTTGGTGGCAAAATTACCAAAGATTGTTAATTTGGATGAACGTTGGTGCAGATGTTACTAACGGAATTTGGTCAGTGTACGGTGCAAGGCAAGGATGTCATCTAGCATATTGTACAGATTGGGACATTTCACAAACTAGAGACTTTAAAATCTTAAATGAGATGTGGGAAAAAGAAAAAGATAAGGATGCTTGGGCATTAGATGAATCAATGGAAGAACTAGGAGCAAAATTAGGAGAAGCAGGACTGCCGATTAGTCCAAAACCTTTCGATGCTGGACAAAGTAAAATGTTTAAAGCAGTTTATGAAAACACTCCTAGAGTTATTAGATGAGCGAACTAGATAAAATTAAAGAAATAATGCCGATAGTAGAAGAGGAAACATCTCCTACTTTTTGTTTAGCAAAGTGGCATCATACTACTATCTATTTACAAACAGGTGAAACACATAGTTGTTATCATCCTGCTCCGCACCCTATACCATTAGAAGAATTAAAAGATAATCCAAGTGCATTGCATAACACTAAAGAGAAAAAAGAACAACGTAAGCAGATGTTATGTGGACAAAAGCCAGAAGGTTGTAACTATTGCTGGAAGATCGAAGCAATGGGCAAAGACTTTGTTAGTGATAGACATATCAAAACTACGAGTATCTATAGACCCGAAAGAATTACGGAAATAAAACAAAAAGGGGCGGATTTTAACATAAATCCGGAGTATATTGAGATTAACTTTAGTAATGAGTGTAATTTTAAATGCGGTTATTGCCATCCTAAGTTTAGCAGTAGATACTATAATGAGATTAAAGAACACGGACCATATAAAATGTCAACAGCACATAGGCAAGACATTGACTGGTTTGAGTTATATGACAATGAAGAATCAAACCCCTATGTGAAAGCATGGTGGGATTGGTGGCCGGAAGTCTCCAAGACTCTTAATATTTTGAGAATTACGGGAGGTGAGCCTTTAATGCACAAGAGTACTTGGAGACTTTTCGACGAGTTGGAAGCAGATCCTAAGCCACATATTCAAATCGAAGTAAACAGCAATATGGGTGTTAAAACTAAACTAGTAGAAAAACTTGTAGAACGTATTAACACACTAAAAGAAAAGAATTGTATTAAAAGTTTTAAACTTTATACAAGTATAGATACTTGGGGCGAACGTGCAGAATATACACGTACTGGTTTAGATATTGAACTATGGGAAAAGAACTTAGATTACTATCTAACTAATACAAACTTTCCTGTAACATTTATGATTACATTTAATTTATTTGCTGTTACAAGTTTTAGTTTGCTATTATCAAAGATTTTAGAATGGCGTGTAAAATATAATAATGAAAATGCAACACAATGGCAACGTATTAGATTTGATACTCCACATTTAAAAGAACCTACAATCTTTGACATGAATATTTTACCTAAAGAAAAGTTTATGCCATATATGCAAGACCATTTAGATTTAATAGAGCGTTTTAAAGATGATAATGACAACACAAAGTTTAGTAGTTTAGAATATGAAAAGTTTAGACGTGTTGTAGACTATATGGCAACTACTAATTATGAACCTGAAAAACTAGAACAAGCACGTAGAGATTTCTCACGTTGGTTTACAGAATACGATCGTAGACGCGGAACTAATCTTGTTAGTGTATTTCCAGAATTAGAGCAATTTTATAATGAGTACAAGTAAAGATACATTTTGTATATTACCCTGGAGCCATATGTATGTCAATCCAGATGGCAATGTGTTACCTTGTTGTATTGGTAAGTGGGACAAACCTTTAGGAAATACTAAACATAATACTATTAAAGAAATTTGGAATAGCGAAGCATACAAAAAGTTACGTCTTGCATTACTAAATGGTGAACAACCAAACGAATGTTCGCAATGCTGGGCACATGAAGCAAGTGATGTTTGGAGTTTTAGAAAAGAAAATAATAAAAAGTTTTCTAAGCATTTAGGTGTGCGTGAACTAACTAATCAAGACGGCAGTTTAGACGTAATGAAATTACTTTACTTTGATGTACGCTGGAGTAATATTTGTAATTTTAAATGTAGAACGTGTAGTGCAACATACAGTTCAAGTTGGGCAATAGAAGATAATGCGAACGGAAAGAACGTTCCTGTATATACATTTGCAGGAGGAGATTCTAATGACAGTTTGTTTGAACAGTTTAAGCCATATTTAAAAGATATTGAAGATTTTTATTTTGCAGGTGGCGAACCGTTAGTAACAGATAAGCATTACGAAATTTTAGATTATTTAATTGCTGAAAATAAAACAGATGCAATATTACAATACAATACTAATTTAAGTAACCTAACTTATAAAGGTAAACTTGTAACAGATTACTGGAAACAATTTAAAAAAGTACAAGTAAGAGCAAGTTTAGATCATTATGGTTCTAAAGCAGAATACATTAGAGAAGGAACTGACTGGAATAAGATTATTGAGAATCTTAATTTTATTAAAAAAGAATGTCCTCACGTAATTATGAGTTTTAATGCAGTAGTAAGTGCATTTAATATTGTTACACTTGTAGACTTTTTAGAATATATGACAGATAATGGATTTGACGTAAACAGTTGTACTTTATATAATCTTGTTGATCCTGTACATTATAGTGTTTCAGCAGTACCAACAGAAAAACTACAACACGCAAAACAACGTTTAGAAGAATATTACAATAAAATAACTAATAGAGAACACAAAGAAACTATTAATAGTGTGTTAAAGTATATTAGCAATGTAGAATATAATCCAGACCATAATGCTATATGGGCAAACAAAAATTCTTACTACGATCAAATACGTAAAAGAAGTTTTGCTGAAACTTTTCCTGAATTATTATAAATGCAAGATTGGTTCTAATTGATCTGATTGACGCAATCTAAGTTCATAGTTACAACTATCAACAAATCTTTGTCCTGAACTGTAAATATGAAACTTTGGAACACCTTTACTTGCACCGTTCATCATTGTAACCCACTTTTTAAAACTTTCGGCTACTGCGGCATCGGTTTCGTCACGCCAGTTATGTTTAAAAACTGCTTTGAGATAATTGTAATATTCAACTATATGAGGATGACCGTCTTGAAAATCTTTGTTTACAGTTTTTCTATCTTGTTTAAATTTCTTTTGAATATCGTTGTTCCAAAGAACTTCGTAAAAACTAGGCTGTATAGTTTCAAGAACTGGTCTGTAGATGTCTGCTAGTTTTTTAATTTTATCATGATGTTGTGTGCGTCTGTTTAAGTTCCATTGATCGGTGTAGTCAACAATTTTCATCATTTGCAAGAAATGAAATTGTGTTTTATGTTTTAGATGTTCGTTTGCCGCATAGATGAATGCAAAATCTCTAACGTAAGCACCATACTCACTAAACCAAGTTTGCACCCACTTTTCGTCATACTCGCCTTGTGTGTAAATGTTACCCGGCACAAGCCAACCGTCACGTTGAGGAAGATATCTATCCTCTCTACAAACATTAGTCCATTGTACAATAACTAGGTCTTCGTGTGTAAAATTATATACAGCATCTGCCTGCATTAGCGAATTAAAAATATAATGATTACCTGCACCCGAACGACCAAAGTTTCTAAACTCAGCCTCAGGAAATTCTGCTCCGATAACATTTGCCCAAGTACCCCAAATATATGAAGTAAAACTACAACCAAATGTAAAGATTCTTTTTGGTTTATTATGAATTAATTGTTTTGCCATCTGCTGTATCTCTCATGTATTTACACAAATCAAAAAATTGTGCTCTTGTATGTTTACCTGCTAACATTGTTTTAAAATTATTTAACAGTTTATCACTTTCTGCATATTTCCATTTGACTTGTTCTTCCCAAGTCATATTTCTTAATTGAAGGACTACTCTTTCTAGTTCTGCATAAATCTTTTTCCAGCGTTTATAATCGTCTGGTTCGTCATCAAAACTATAATCAAAGCAGTCAAAAAGTTGATAGCCGTACTCTTGCAACTTTTTGTTTGCACCTTGTTGCCCCCAAATAATAAATGGTTGCATATGAAACATTGATCTAAATGTTTTTTCACTCCAAAACTGACTAGTACCTTGCCAGTTTTCAGCAAACGTTTCGTTAACTATTTGAAATAACGTTTGATCGTGTAAGTGTGTATTAAGGAACATAGCATGGTTTGTAATAAAATCTTCTGTGTCTGCAACTAAAGGTAATACAGTTTTATTCCAGCGTCTTAAGTGTTTAGGTTCAATACCGTGGTCGCCTGGAATTTGACTAACATAACCATCCCAACTAAAATATTTAGAATTAAAGTTTCCGTGACTTATAAGGCCGTCAAACAAGTAGTCACCGTGAAATATCTCCCAAGCAGACAATGTTCTATGTGGTCTATTAACTCTACTTAAACTTAAGAATAGTTTATTCTTAAATTTTGACTTGGTTCCTTTTTTACTTGCTTTTAATCTTTTGTTTGCTTGTTCATTAATATCACCGTGTTGGTCCACAATAAGATTTGCACCTTGCACACCAAACAACATAGATTCAAAATTGTTAAAGCACATTAGTTTAATGCTTCTAGTAATTCCGTGTTCTTGATTGTATCTTTTTAAATTATCATGATCTAGCATATTACTAGAAATATAAATTACTCTTTCGGGATCAACACCGTGTTCTTTACAATTAAAATACAGTACATCAAAAAATGGTTGATCGTAAATTGTGCTAAAGCCCTCGGTACTTGCATCAAAGATAAAAAATGTTTTCTTATCCTTTTTCAGTTGACGTAGATGAGATAAACGCATTTGTCTAAAAATTGGTGCAGTTTTTGGCCATCTAGGATATTTAATCAATCCTTGATAAATGGTAATGTCCTTGTGTACAATACCACTTTTGTTAAATTCTTCTTTTAAAAACTCATAGGTTAGAGTGTTTTGCGGACACGATAAAAAATCGTTATGTTGAAAAAAGCCAATGATGCGATTCATGTTTCTGGGTTCCAATAAATACTATGTATTTATATGCGTACTTAATTAACGGAGAATAGTGTGAATATTGGATTTATTGGTTTGGGTAAATTAGGTTTACCTTGTGCAGAAGTTATTGCAGAAAAAGGACACAATGTCAGCGGTTACGACATAGTTGATGTTAAGAGCGATTTAGTTTCAGTAAAAGAAACTATTAAAGAAGCAGTACATGATAGAGATATTGTTTTTATTGCAGTACCTACACCCCATCATCCAGACTATGACGGTAAGCAACCGACAGCACATTTAGAACCAAAAGATTTTTCGTATGATATTGTAATTGATGTAGTACGCGAAGCAAACAGACATATGAATAACAGTCAATTACTTGTGCTTATTAGCACAGTTCTTCCTGGTACAGTACGTAGAGAATTTGTACAGCATATTACTAATCCAAGATTTGTTTATAATCCATACTTAATTGCAATGGGTACAGTTGCTTGGGATATGGTAAATCCTGAAATGGTTATGATTGGAACCGAAGACGGATCTAAGACAGGCGATGCAAAAGAACTTATTGATTTTTATAAAACAATAATGGAAAACAAACCAAGATACGAAGTTGGTACTTGGGACGAATGTGAATGTATTAAAGTTTTTTACAACACATTTATTAGTACTAAAATTGGATTCGTTAATATGATTCAAGATGTTGCAGAACGTCAAGGTAATATTGATGTTGATGTAGTTACTGAAGCATTATCAAAAAGTACACAACGTATAATGGGTCCAAAATATATGAAAGCAGGTATGGGCGATGGCGGTGCTTGTCACCCAAGAGATAACATTGCTCTACGTTTTATGGCACAACAATTAGACTTGCAATATGACCTATTTGATGCTATAATGAATGCACGTGAAGTACAAGCAAAAAATATGGCAAAGTATTTGGTAAAACTTGCTTCTGCAAATGACTTGCCAATTTTGTTAAATGGAATTGCGTATAAGCCTGATGTTCCATACAAAGACGGAAGTTATAGTTTGCTTGTAGGACACTACTGTAAAGAATTAGGATATCACTGTATTGAAGTCGATCCTTTAGCAAGTCCGCAAAAAGGTCCTTTTAGTGCAGTTGTTTTACTAGCACATCCTAAACTTTATTGTTTCCTCAACGACGATAGTATTGTTGTTGACCCGTGGAGAGAATTTAAGTCTGATACGCTTAAAGTGTATCATTATGGTAATACAAGATGAAAAAAATTTTAATAGTTGGTGATAGCAATGCACTAGGTGAGTGGGGAACAATTATTCCTGGGCCGGGGTGTGCTAACAACAACGATCCAGAAGTGTTTCGTCCTTGGAATAAAGAAAAATATTTAAGCGGTGATTTTCCTAAACCTTTTCAAGTTGTTTGGCCAGGCTTTGGTTATCATTTAGATCAAATGGGTCATTGTACAGTTAACTATGCTTTTGGCGGAGCAGGAAATTTCGAAAGTATTTTTAAAGTTGAAGAAGCACTAGGATTAGCACCTTGCTTTACAAGTCCTGTTTTTTATAATCCTGATTTAATTATATGGATGCTAACAGAGCCTTGTAGAGATTTAAAAAGAAGTTTATGGCCAGATGAAGCAGGCTTGTATGATTTAGAGAAGTATCATAAACAAAGTGATCCGCTAGTAGCAGAAGCAAAGTCAATTAAAGAAATAAATGACGGCCTGCTTAAAATTGCACTAGACGGCGCACAAAAAATTTATGAAGAAACTAATATTCCATGGTTAGTAATTGAAGGCTGGGGAAAATTACCAGAAGATATTTCACAATACACTTTTATTAAACACGTTCATCGCGGATGGATGGATAGTATTATAGAACGTCCGGTTCCGTTAATTAGTTCTTGGGGTACAGCAGAAAATGTACGTAGACGTAGACCCGACCTAACAGAAAATGCGGCAGATGCATTACGTATGTTTGCTAGACAACGACCTGAACTAAACATTCCGGATATTCCAGAAGGTATAGAAACAGAATTTAGAAGCATTGTTGAAGATTACGAAGTTGTTATTGACCTAATGAATAAAAGTGATAAGTTTCCAGATAACTGTCATGTTGATAGACATATACAAAAACAACTAGCAGAGGATATTGCAAAATATGTATGATATAGTTTTTATAAGTTGGCAAGAACCCAATGCAGATGAAGTATATGCAAAGTTAAAAGAAAAGTTTCCTATGGCTAAACGTGTTCATGGTGTAAAAGGAATTCATAATGCACATATTGCCGCGGCAAAAAAATGTTTTACAAAAATGTTTTGGGTGGTAGACGGTGATGCTATTATTAAAGATGACTTTGATTTTAGTTACGAAGTTGACGAGTACAATGTAGATACAGTTCACGTATGGCGTTGTGAAAATCCTGTAAATGATTTAGTTTATGGGTATGGCGGAGTAAAGTTATTACCTCGGTCATTAACACTAAAAATGAATACTGAGACAGTTGATATGACAACAAGTATTAGTGATAACTTTAAAGCAATGGATCAAGTTAGCAATATTACTGCTTTTAATACAGATCCTTTTAATACTTGGAAAAGTGCATTTAGAGAATGTGTAAAATTGTCTAGTAAAATCATTGATAGAGAAGAAGATGAAGAAACTTTATTTAGACTTACTGACTGGTGTCAAAAAGGCATGGACAGACCATTCGGAAACTATTGTATCGATGGTGCTCGCCGTGGTAGTGACTTTGGTCTTGCTCACCGTAATGAGCCTGAGTCTTTAAAACTTATAAACGATTGGGATTGGTTGCATGAGCAATTTTCAAAAAATTCCATTTGACAAGATTACACGCTTTGGTCAAAAAACAATGCTTGACGAAGGCGTGTTTTCTGTTAGTTGGATACTAGGAAGATTTTGTAATTACAAATGTAGTTACTGCTGGCCTTATGCTAATACAGACAAACCAGATCACTTTAGTTTGCAGACATATAAACATACAATAGATGAAATTAAACGCCAAGCAAATGATAACGGATTTAGCAAATTTCATTTTAGTTTTAGTGGTGGTGAACCAACAGCATACAAACACCTACTTGAACTAATTCAATACTATGAAGATTTTAAAAGTCCATATTTAAGTATTCACATGACAACTAATCTATCTCCTAACAAGTCATGGTGGATGCGTTGGTTAGATAAAACCTTTGTTATGGATAGAAGAAGTTTAACAGCAAGTTATCATGCAGAGTTTGCTGACGAAAAAGAATTTGGTGATAAGTGTTTAATGCTTATGGAAAATAATACACTTGTAACAGTTAATCAAGTTATGGTTCCAGAACACTTTAACGAATATTACGATAGATGTGCAAGATTAAATGAAAGGGGAATTCATGTCACACTCAAGCCGCAATCAGATCCTACTGCGTCATTTGTGGTCTCTGGTTATACAGATGATCAACTGGAAAAATTACAAACAGGATTCCCGCAAGAAATCGACGGAGAAGAAGTCGCACAAGTTCGCCTCGAAACAAATGATGGAATAAAATACGAAATAGATCAAGCAGAACGGTTTAATGCTTTTGGATTTAATAAGTTTAAAGGGTGGAACTGTAATGCAGGATATCAAAGTTGTATTATACGTGGTAATGAAGTTAAGAGGGCATATAGTTGTAGTGACGAACCATTAGGTACACTTACACACGGTTTTACGCTGTTTAAGACACCATCTAAATGCGTTACTGATACTTGTGTTAGTAGTGCAGATAACAAAATACCAAAGGTAAAACTATGAAGAAGTTATGGGAACGCCTCAAGGCGCATGATAAAAAAGTAAAAGAAGCACAAGCAAATTTTAAAGTTTCTGATATAAAGAACAAATACGTTAGAGCATTTATGTGGATATTCATGCTTAAATTTGTATGGGATATTACTACATTATTTGAAAAATATTTTCCTATGAAAAAAGTATATAAGGTATTAGGTTTAGGTTGGACAAAGTTAGGCTATTATGTGTTTTGGTTATTATGGTTTATATTTGTAGTTGTATCATTGTATTACATATTAGGCGAAGAATTATTTGATCAACTGGTAAATGAATTATGAAAATTGAATTAGATGATATTATGTTTTGGATGGACGCTATACGCAATAGCGAAGACAAGTATCGCACACTTGAAAGTTTTTGGAAAGGACAGTTGCGTAGTAAACGTTGGTTAATAGAACAACTAGAACAATCAGCATTGCCTAGCAAAAATAGAATTGTAATACACGGAGGGTGGAACGGTGTGTTAGCAAGTATGATATTCAATAGCGATATTAATGTTGAACATATTACTTCGGTAGATATAGATTCAGAGTGCGAACAAATTGCTAGTACAATGAACAAACGTCAAGAGATGGAAGGACGTTTTAAATCAGTTACAGCAGATATGTGTGATTATAAGTATGAAGCAGATATTGTCATTAATACAAGTTGCGAACATATTACACAAGAACAGTACGAGCAATGGTTAAGCAATGTTCCACAAAATGCTACTATAGTTTTACAAAGTAATGACTATGATGAGTTAGATGAGCATATTAACTGTTCAAAGGATTTAATGAACTTTTCAGATAAATCTAAAATAAAAGTTTTTACTGGTGCAACACTTAGGCTCGATAAGTATAATAGATTTATGATTATAGGTAAGAAACGTGTATAATATAGAAGACATTAGAGCGATACATTTAGAAGTAACGTCAAAGTGCCAAGCCTCTTGTCCTATGTGTGCTAGAAATTTACAAGGCGGTCCGTTAAATCCTTTCCTTAAACTAAACGAAGTTGATCTAGGAACATTTGTAAATTGGATTCCAAGAAACATTGTACGTCAACTAGATCGTTTGTATATGTGTGGTAATTTCGGCGATCCTATTATTGCAAATGACACACTTGAAATATTTCAATATTTACGTGAAACAAATCCATCGATTAGTTTAAGCATGAATACAAACGGTAGTGCTAGGAATACAGAATGGTTTAAAGATCTTGCTAATTTAAATGTGCGTGTTCGTTTTGGTATTGATGGATTAGAAGATACACACAGTAAATATCGTATTGGTACAGACTGGAATAAAATTATAGAAAATGCAAAATCATTTATCAATGCTGGCGGATATGCTATTTGGGATATGTTAATTTTTAGTCATAATGCACATCAAAAAGAAGCGTGTAAAGAATTAGCAGATACTATTGGCTTCAAAGAGTTTTACAGTAAAAACACAAGTAGATTTAGAGATGACGTATTACCTGTATTAGATAAAACAGGAAAACAAGTTGATACACTTTACCCAACAGAAAAGAGTGTAAAACATAAAGAAAAAATTAAAGAAGTAAAAGCATCAGAAGAAATTTGCACAATTAAATGTAAAGTAAAAGAAGAACGTGCAATTTACATAGGTGCCAATGGAAACTTACTTCCTTGTTGTTGGTTAGATCATGATTACATACAACCAACATCGACAAGTAGAATTGATTTTATGAATCATTTTGGAAATTATCCTAATTTGCATAGTAATACTATGCAAGAAATCTTTTCTTCAAACTTCTTTAATAAAATAGAACAGGGTTGGAAAACTAATCCTTTAAAAGAATGTAAAAAACAATGTGGAACATATGACGTATTCAAAGAACAATTCAGATAAGTTTTGTCCGTTACCGTGGATACATTTAGCAACTCGTCCTAACGGCGATGTGCGTGTGTGTTGTACTGCTAATGCTAGTGGTGCGGGTGAAGATGATGATAAAACAGCAGGTCTTGTAAAGAAAGATGGAATTGCTATGAATGTTCGTGATCATACTATTGAAGAAGTTTGGAATAGTGATCATATGCGTAGAACAAGACTACAGATGTTAAACAATAAAGTACCTGAAAGTTGTCGTAAGTGTTTTGAAGAAGAAGCAAAGGGTATCAAGAGTAAACGTAATTGGGAAACAGAAGTATGGAACAGACGTTTAGACATTGATAGTATTGTATCACAAACACAGTTTGATGGAAGTTTGCCTGTAAACATTCCTTATTTTGATTTACGTTTAGGTAATATGTGTAATTTAAAATGTGTAATGTGTTCACCACATGACAGTTCAAGTTGGATTAAAGATTGGAAACTACAATATCCGCAGTATAAAGATCCTTTGTTACTTAAAGATCAAGACTGGGATAGTTCATATGATTATACTTGGTATAAGAAAGGCAGTTTCCTTGATACGATGAAAAATCAAGCACAGCATATTAAAGAATTGTATTTTGCCGGTGGCGAACCTTTAATGATTCCGGAGCATTATGCTATACTAGAGTTTATGGTTGCAGAAGGTCACGCAAAGAACTGTATTTTACGTTATAATTCAAATGGTACAGAAATAAGCGAAAAGTTAATAGCATTATGGGAACAGTTTAAAGAAGTAAAATTTAATTTTAGTTTAGATGCAATAGGCGAACAAAATGATTATATTAGATACCCTAGTAAGTTTGAAACTATAGAAAAGAATCTAAAACTGCTAGATGAAACATCAGATAATATTACAGTTAATATTGCGTGTGCAGTTCAAGCATTAAACATTTATCGTGTTACAGATCTTGCTGAATGGAAGTTAGCACAAAAATTTAAAAAAATTAACAAAGCACCATACGGTGCAGGACTTATAGGATTGCATTTGGTATACTTGCCAAGTCATCTAAATGTAAGAGTATTACCTAAAGAACTTAAAAAAGAAATAACAATCAAACTAGAAACTTTTGCTACTAGTTTTCAACGTGATATGGAATTTGCAATGAATCCATATGGTAGACAACGTTGGTTTGGTCTTGTAGATTATATGAATTCAGAGGACTGGAGTCATAAACTTCCTGCAATGAAAGAGTATTTAAAAATCAATGACAATACTAGGGAACAAAATTTAACTGATGTGTTTCCTGAACTGGAGGCATTATGGAAGTAGGATTTAAAATTGTTTGCGATGATATTGACCCAAATGAACTACACAAACAAACTATAATTGGTACAGACACAGAAAACGGACACTTGGTTGTACGTTCAAGTGCTAACGAACAGTTATTATATCTTGACGGTGCTACAGATGGAAAGTCGCCTATCTTTATTGGACTTTCTAAATCGCGTGGAGATCAAACTAACAAACTGCCAGTTGAAGCAGGTGATACATTGGGTGGGTTTCAAGTTTACGCAAGAACTAAACCAGGCAATAGTTTAGGTTACTGTCATAGTGAAAGTCCGTTAACAGGCGCTATCCAATTTTTTGTAGCAGACGATTATAATAAACAAGGTGCAGTTGCTACTGAAATGATTATAGCGTTATCTGACAATGACGATATGAGTGCTAGATTAAAACTTGATAGTAAAGGAAATTTAATTACACATGGAAATATTACTAGTGGCAATTTAACTATAACAGATAATACTATTGATTCGTGGCACATAGGTCTTGTAGAAAAGTATGTTGAAGTGGAATATGATGGCAAAAAGTTTGCAATGCCGTTATATAAAATTGAAAATGAATAATATTACGTGGAAAGAAGTAGACTATAAAAATAATAGTCTAAACAATATAGCAAGAAATATTACTGAATTTCACACAGGAAATTGTCAGGGAGATATTTCATATTCTAAAACAGAAGGCACACCAATTGGTACAATTTTTCTTGAAGAAAAATATACAGTTAAGGATATGGCTATTTTAAATAGTTTATTAAATTATAATGTTTACTTTAGAAAAAATACAGAACAAACACTTAAAACAGATTTAAAACCAGACTGTGCTGTTGTATTAGCAAGTGGCAATACTGTAGATCAAATTGAATCTAAGTATATGTATGTTATTGATATTAGTCCTAAGGCTTTACAAAATCATCAAAAAGCATTTAATATGACATCAACAGAATATTACGAACTTGATGTGTTTGATTTAGAAGAAGTGCGTAAGTTTTTGCGTAAGTGCAAAGGTGAAACAGGATTATTTTGTTTAAGTAATATATTTTTATATTTGCCTAATTGTATTATGTTTGATGCAAAAGCAAGACTAACAAGGCAAAATAAATTAATGCAAGTACTAGCAGAAGATAAAATTGAATGGTATGTTGATATGTGTACTGTTAACGGTATATATTTCCAAGCCCCTGCTAGAGAACTAGTTGATATGAAACTTGATGATAAGTTTAAGGTGTTACCATGGATCTAGTCGAACAGTTTAATTGGATTAGACATGAAAGCGGACTTGCTACATTACGATTAGATGTACCAAAGCCAAGCGGTGCTATGCGAGAAGAAATATTGCAAAGTTTACATCTTGCAGTACCACATAGAGAAGATTATGGTAAAGGGTGGCGTAGTTTAACACTACACGGTCATAGTTCAACAATGACCGACAGTGATCAAGCATACAAAGAAAAGGGATTTATGTTAGGAGAAAAAACTTGGACTGATGTTGCAAAGTATTTTCCTTTAACTAAAAAATGGATTACTGAGAATATACCTTTTAAAAAGTACGGTAGGGTAAGAATAATGATAGTTGACCCGGGTGGGCATATTAGTCCGCATAAAGACTATCCAAATGGACAACTGTTAGCCGGTATTAATGTTGCTATAACGCATCCAGAAGGTACAATATTTGATATTGAAAATTATGGTAATGTAGAATGGCAAGAAGGCGAAGCAAGACTAATTGATTTAGGAAGTATGCACCAGGTTATGAACAAAAGTAATGAACCAAGGATACATATAATTATACACAGCGAACCAATTGATGATTGGAGCGGTGTTATGCAACTAGTTTGCGACAGTTACGGAAAGGAATATAATGGATCAAAATGAAATAGAAAGAGCGTTGCGTTGGCAAAGCCTAGTTAATCTAGGTAACCAAGTAAAACTCAAATGGCATATTGATCATCATGCTGTTGAACAGCAGTTAGAACAGTTTAAAAATAACTGGTGTCCTTATAATGTTAAAAAAGACAAGCATAATAATCGTTGGGGATTACCTGTAACTAGTCATTCAGGTGATGTAATGGACAATTATCATCTTAATAGTTTTGGCCATATGCAAAAATATCACAATGTTGAAATGAAGGAAGAAAACTTTAATACACCTACAGAAGTGTATAATAAAATTCCTGAAATTGCAAAACTAGTAGATATATTTTCGCCAGACATCGGGCGTGTACATTTATTACGTATTGATCAAGGTGGATTTTTCCCACCACATAGAGATTTTCACGGAACTAGTCCAGAATACTTTAGACTATTAGTAGTATTTGGCAGATGCAGTCCTGAGAATTATGTACAGTTAGTTGACGGTAAACCTTTATATCCAGAAGCAGGGTATGTTTACTTCACAAACTTCCAATTAGATCATAGTGTGTTTAGTTTTAGTGATAACTTGTATAGTCTTATTTTAACAGTAAAACTAAATGAGCGTACACAAAAATTAATACTAGACAACACAATGGCAGAATGAAATTAGAGTACCAAAACAAAGCAAAAGAAGAATGGTTTCTTGTTAGTTGGACATTAAGTAACAAGTGTAACTATCGCTGTTCCTATTGTCCGGATCATTTACACAACGGAAGTACTGGACAACCCCAATGGGAAACAGTAAAACGTTTTGTTGAAAATTTTAAAGTACCAAAAGAAATCTGTTATAGAGTGAGTGGCGGCGAACCTACATACTGGAAACATTTTTTAGATCTTGCTAAACTTGTAAAAAAACAAGGTCACACATTTAGTTTTCTAACTAACGGCAGTCAGCGTGTAAAATATTACAAAGAAATAAGCAAGTACACAGACGGTTATATTATTTCATACCATCCAGAGTTTGCTAATCTAGAACATATTAAAGAAGTAATACAAGAAAGTTATTGTCCTGTATTTGTTAATCTAATGTTGTCGCCTGAAAACTTTAATGAAATGTTTGACATTGCAGAAGAACTATATTCAAGCAGTGATAATGTTAGTGTATGGCCTAAAATAATTTTAGATAAGTCTAACATAGATGCAATTACAAATACACCAGCAAACTACACACAAGACCAATTAGACACAATTAAGAATTGGCCTTTCTTTACTAACCTTCCAGACGCACAGTTACACAGAGGAGAATTGCTGTTAGATGATTCACCTGTAACTGCCAATGATTTAATATCAGAAAGTAAAAATCGTTTTAGGAATTGGAAATGTTGGGCAGGCATTGATGGAATTAATATTGATATGTGGGGAAACATATATAGAGCAGACTGTCAATATGGCGGCGCATTAGGAAATCTAGAACGTTACAAATTACCCGAAAAAGAAATTGTATGTGGTAAAAGTGTATGTAGTTGTTTGAGCGATATATACATTAGGAAAGAGTTATGCGAATAATTGTAACAGGAAACCCAAACTACGAAGGCCTTTCTAAAGGAATCTTTGAAGCATATAATCATAATAATGTTGAGTTTATAGGTAGACACAATGGTTGGGATATGACTGACTTAGATGCTATTGCTGACTATGTTAAAAATGCAGATGTGTTTGTTAATAGTTTATTAATACCAGACAGCGGACAAGAAAAACTGTTGCATAAAGTTTACAAAACGTTTAAAGGGTTACATATAATTAACATTTCTAGTACAACAAGTTACTGGCGTGACGGTTATAGTCCAGAAGGTTATCTTGAAAGTAAAACTGCGTTAGACGAAGCAAGTAAAATGTATTCAAACTATTGTGCATTTGGGAATAGTAAAGTTCGTGTAAGCAATATTGCTTTTGGTCAACTTGATTCTAAAACAACAAACAATAAAAGTGATAGGAAAAAGATTAGTTTGCTTGACGCAGGTAAACTTGTTAAATGGCTAATTGATAGTCCACGTAACATGAACATTCATTATCTTGCTGTTGATCCTATTCAAACAGACTACTAAGTTCAGGACAATGATCAAGTACGTTTGTATTGCGTAACTTATCGAGATCTTTTGTATACTGTACAAAAGTTTCAGTTAAATTTGTATCATTATTTGTATAATTTACAAAATCAAATTTGTGTTCAATGTTTTCTAAAATGCTGTTAGGTAAAACTCTTGGATTTAGATATGGCGGTTGTACAACTACATTATTAAAGTAGATTGACCAATTATCTTTTTTAACACTATCGTACCATTCTTGAATTTTATGTAAGTGTGCAATATTATACGCCATAACAGTAACAGCAATAATAACTCTATCAAAATTGTAGTGTTTTAGATTTTCGTTTAATTGCTCAAACGTAAAATTATTTCCACCTCTAATATATTCGTATAGTTTACCAGTTCCTTCAACACTTACGGTCCATTTTGTATGGCCAAACTGTTTTGCAAGTTCGTGTACTTCATCGTCAACAATGGTTCCATTAGTAGTCCAATCAAGTGTAATGTTTTTAGCAATACCTAAGTCAATAAACTTTTTAAGAATAGTTTTGTTTGAAGGTTCCATATACGGTTCCCCGCCTTTGATGCTTAGGTAACGCAAGTTCATAAATGGTGTAGGATCTTCAAATAGTTTTGCAATAATTTGATCGCTTTTATTTGTATAACCAAACTCTGGATGATCTACTGGCCTATTATAATCTTTGTTTAGTTCAGCCAATTTCAATTCTTCTTTGACCCAAGCACTTGAACTAATACCATTGCACATACGACATTTCAAATTACAGATATTGCTCATATTGAATTCCAAAAAGTATATGTCATGGAAGTTTTTGGTGTAATCGTAATTGGTATTTTCCAACATTGGATTTAGTATATCACGGAAGAATAAACGCCTGCTATGACCTACTGTAGCCTCTTTTAAGCGGCATTTATCGCACTCGGGTGGTAACTGACCCTTACGTATAGAATCCTTTGTGTATGACGCTGTAATGCTGTTTAAGACGGTGTTTAAAGACGATTCTAGCACGTTACCGTAGCGATTTGCATACACTCCGTCGGGTACAATATCACCATTAAAACGTACCAAAATACTATGCCAAGGTGCGTAACACTTCATAGTATAGACACCGTTTCTATGTCTAAACAGTCATTTAATTTTACTAAATTGGAACTGTTATCGTGCGTGTTATATACAATAGTATGTATTTCATCGTTGTAAATTACAGGTCTTCCAAACATTAAATTATCTGGATATGTTTTTGATATCCAAATACCGTTTGTGTCAATTTTATAAAGGGCACACCCTGGGGTTCCTGCTGGTAAAAAGTATGCAGACCCTTTATAAGCAATACCACTACGATATCTAAATTTACCACCATAAGATTCTTTTATACTAAATTGAAAACTTTCTTTTGTAATAGTATCAAAGATTATACCTTTATCGCTATCATTACTATCTTCATCACCGTACGGTAATCCAATAATAACATCATCAACTAATACTTGTGTGTTATATTTTTTAGCAAAGTCGTCTACGTTTAATTTCCATAATCTGTATTCTTTTGTTTTTGTATCAAACTCAATTACTTCATTTAATCCTGCTGTTTCGCCAAATGGTAAACTAAAAAGTTTGTTACCTACAACAACAGCATCAGTATATTTGCGTGATACTTTAGGTAAATTCAATTTGTGTTTGATTACCTTCTTACCGTCAAACTCTAGTATGTTTGAATAATGAACACTTTCACCTCTTGGCATACTGTAATAACTTCCGTTACAATAAACAGTACCCATGTGTGCTTTCTTTTCATTTGTGTCAACGTCGATAGTTTTAACTTTATTATTGTTAATGTAAATCAAGAATTGCGTATCTTCATAACCTAATGGAAAACTACAAGCGGTATTGCCGTGACTAGCAACACTATAAAATTGTCCTTTGCCTTTTTTATCTAGTTTATGATAGATAGGCGTTTTATCTTTTATTTGTACTACAACATTTAAGTCATCATAAATGCCATAAGGTATAAGCCATATGCTATCGTCAGTAACACCGACTGCATTAAATTTGCTAGTTGCATTTGGAACATCAAGTGATACAAGTGTGGTGTGATCTTTATAGAATGCACACATATCGTATGACGGATTGTTTTGAGTACCAAATGGAGGACTAACTAATTCGTCCTTGTTTACTTCTAGTACAAGATGTCTAATACGTGCTTCTTTATAAAAATCTTCAAATGCTTTATACATTGTTTAAGTCTATTGTTTTGATAACTTTTTCTTTAATAGTGTCAAACACTAATATAGTTTGGAAACTGTCGCTTTCTCCGTATGGAAAAGCATATATAATATCGTTAATTATAACACATTTATTATATTTTTCAATAGTAGTATTGTCTTTAAAGTATTCACCAACATCGACTGTATAGTGTTCTTCTGTATTTGTATCTACTACTAATACTTCTGCTAGGTCGCCTTGACTTTTCCAAGTATCCTCAGGCTCACATACACAGCCACCTCTTGGAATAAAATACAATTTACCTTGACTGTTTTCTACCCCAGCAAAATATTTTTTACTTTCTTTGCCTATGCCTAAATCTTTAATGTGCCACTTGTCTGTGTTACTATCAATAATTAACATTTCACTCCAGTCTTCGTCGTGTCCTGCCGGTGGAAAGAATATTTTGCCATTACTAGCAACAACGTGTGTAAAGTACTTTCTGCTAGTAGACGTAATACCAGTTTTTGTAAAAGACCAAGATTCGCTAGTAGCAAAAGATCTAGTTTTATAAGTTGCTAAAATATCAAACCCAGGATATTCGCTATACGGCGGAGCGTATAATTTTTTGTTTGCTTTTGCCACAGTAGTAAATTTTTTGTTGCAGTATTTTTCTTTATCGTAGTCTGCCCATTTATCAACTAAATTTGTTAGTTCATAAGAATTATCAAAGCAGTCATATACAATGCCGTGATTAAAATGTGTTTCTAAATCTTCTCCACGCGGCAAACCAATTATGTATCCGTCTAGCATTTGTGTAGTGTGCCAGCGTTTAGTATCGTCATCTACTTCTAAATAATTTAACTTAACTTCATTAGTATCCATATTGAAATCTAATGCCCAGTTATATGACTCGTGTTCGCCGTACGGCAATGCAATTATACGATTATCAAAAATATGTCCTTGGATATATTTTCCTCTTCCTACAACATTTAATTCAATATATTCTACACTATCGTCATCTGTGTTTAACACTAATATTTTACTTTCATTATAGGGTAGAAAATAAATTAAGTTACGGTAAACAATACCATTCTGCCATTTTTCTGTAGAGTTATTAACTTCTAAAGGAATCCGAGTTACTTGATACGTGTTAGGATCAAACTTTATCATGTAATTAATTACATCGTTTAATCCGTAAGGCGCACAATAGATAAATCCATTGTTTGCAACAGTAGGGTAACTAAAGGCTTGCGGGGTCAAATTTATCTCCAAAGGCACTTTTTAAATCGTCTTGCATTTTTTCTAATACCATGTGAGGTGGATATAAGTTTACATTATCCCAATCAACAAGTGTCATTTTGTCACCGTTAATAATAATATTACTTAGTACCCAGTCACCGTGTGCGTATGGTGATGTTTCGTTAATGTTGTCAATACAGAAGTGATAAATCTTTTTCATAAACTCAGGAGTATGTTGAAATTGACTAGCAGGAGTACCTTCAATTGGTAGCATATCAATATACATTTCATTGTCGTCACAATGTTGTCCTATAATATATCCTGGATTTACTTCTTCAACTAGATCAACGTGTTCTTCTAACCAATGTGGATCACTAAAGTGCCAGACCTTTCTATAACGGTCTTCAAGTTTATATACGCTTCTTTTCTTTTGTTTATTTTCTTTAATCAAGTCCATATGCTTTTGCCACCGGTAGTAGATAATCTTTAATATGCATATTTCTAAAGTTATCTAATCTTGTTATACATCTTTTAAAGTGTTCAATAATTTCAGGATCAGCAGGATCATTAGACCATTTGTCAACTCCTTGGAATTGCTTTTTAAGTTCGTCAGGAGCATTTTTAATATGTAACCAATCAGGTAACATTAATAAGTTTTCAAAAACTTTCCAACCTTGTTTGTCTGCATACTCTTTAATATCATCATAGAACCATGCGTTTAAAATACTAATTGTTGGACTAATATCAACTTTACAAAAGTCTGCCCAACGTAGTGCGTTACGTTCTACTTCTTCCCATTTAGAGCCATGACGAATATAATCAATACGTCTATCAGTTGCATCTAAAGAAAAACTCATAATAACCATTTTAAATTCTCTTAAAAGTTTTTCAAGTTTAGGATTCCAAATAGTGCAGTTAGTGTTAAATCTAATTGTTACAGATCTATCAAGTTTTTCTAAAAAAGTAGGCAAGTGTTTTACCATCATAGGTTCGCCACCTGTCATATACACTTCTTGTAAAGGCAAATCTAATAATTTATCAAATGCTTCTTCAGTACCCCAGTTAAAATTAGGAACTTCAAGAATACCATGTAATGGTTCAATGCCTGCTTTTTTCATAGCAATGGCTTCTTCAGCAATACTGCTACTGCTCATATGCCAACAACTAATACATTTTAAATTACAACTATTACCTACACGAATATCTAAATGACTAAGACCAGGGCCATACCTGCGTGTTTTTTGACGCTGACTTCCTAGTCCTCGTTCTTCCATATGTTGACAACGTTTACAAGCATCTGGCCATTCATCTCTTTCCATTTGCTCTCTAACGCCTCTATGGAATTCACTGTCGTGCCATTCTTGTGGAGTATGTGTACGGATGTTATACTTGTTAGGTGGTTCTAAACTCATACAACAAAGACGATACTGACCGTCAGTTCCAACATTAATTTGGTTATCTAAATATTTGCATCTCATATTGTTTTGACAGACCCTTCTGTTCTGATAAGTATATTTAACAGATACTTTAATTCAAATGAGGAAACATGACTGAACTTCAAACACTTTTTGAACAACATAAAGACCCAATTAGTGTACAATACCCTGAACAATTTGATCCTAAATGGGTAATAATGGAAAGTGGTTGGCCTTGCTTTAGGCTAAGTGCGTTAGATAACCAGCCATGGAAAGAAATGCATAAAGAAGCAGAAGCACTTACAGATAAGTTTTTTTCGCATAGAGAAGATACATATGGTAAAGGTTGGAAAAGTTTAACAATACACGGACTTAATGATGATACACAAAGTCTTGACACTTACGGTGAGCGTAGTGAAATTATTAAAGAACTAAATTGGACATACGTAGCAGATAAGTGTCCTGTAACTAAAAAGTTTTTAACAGATGTTTGGCCTGCAGAATACTTAAACCGTGTACGTTTTATGTTGCTCGAACCCGGCGGATATATTTTACCACATCAAGATAGGCCAGATACAGAAAAACGTTTAAGTGTTTGTAATATTAGTTTGAATAATCCAGAAGGTTGTAAGTTTATTTTTAAAGACAAAGGCATTGTACCGTTTGAAGATAATGGTAGTGCATTTTTAATGGATATTTCAAATGTTCATAGTGTTTGGAACAATAGTGATAAGCCTCGCATTCATATGATTATACATTATGAGTTGGGTAGACGTATTAGAGATTTTTTCTACGTGCTAAGACAAAGTTACTATACTAATAGAGGGTAACATGAAAGACTGGAATAGCATTACAGTAGACAGATACTACGAGAATCTAAACATTGATAACAAAGTTGCAATTGGTATTTTAGATATTTCAAGAGATATACCTAATAAATTTTTACAAAAACGTACATTTGACATGACATACTTTTATATTAATCGTATGTTAAAGATGGGTATCTGTAATTATGTAGGATTCCATAATAAAGTAGAAACAATACTTGAAGAAGCATTAGCAAAAGGAAAAGATTATGCTATGATTGCTTGTCAAGGGTTACTTTTATATCGAGGTCCAAGTTTAGTGCAGAAAAGTGTAGAATATGCTGAAAAGAATCCGCAGTTTTTTGTAATAGGGCATATTATGGATAAGAAAAAGCAACACTATCTTACAACAGGTGCTTATCCAGGACTACATAGACAGTATTTGTTTGTTAACATTGCTAAGTGGGTTGAACTAGGCAAACCAGCATTTGATGAAATAGGTGTATACTGGGATCGTAAGCCAACATTACAAAATTATGAACTAAGTGAAGAAACAATTCATAGCAATTACACGCCAGCCTGGATTAAAACAGGTAACGGAGAGTCAAAATATGCTACAACAGCAGACGGAAGTAACTGGATTGATCTAGCATTACGCAATAACATTACCATAGACAACTTAGATAATGATATGCGTGACTGTAAAGTATTTTTATATCCATACATAGAGTCGGATAAACTTGCAGAAGCGTGGGTAGATAAAACTAAAGACGAAGGACTTAATCAAAGTCAAGCCGCTTGGATAAGAAAACTAGCATATCAAGAAGATATTGAAAAAGATAGGGTATATGCTTTTAACACAGAAACACTTTCAGGTGAAGGTGTGCGTACAAACGGAAAGTATATTGATCATTTCTTTACTGCGGCCGCAGGCTTTAAGCCTCTTGCTATATTAAATGCCAACGGATTCCATAGGGGCACTACTGTACATTACTTTGATTGGTGTGAAGCAAGTTTAAACTATAAAAAGCACTTACTTGAAACGTGGGATGGCTATGATTTAGATAAATGGTTATTAGAACACGACTTAGAATATAACTTTAGTTCAACATATAGAGGAAACTACAAGCAATTCTGGGAACAAGAAATGAAAGAACACGGTGGCAGTTTAGCATTCCAGCGTTTATGGTCACGTTATAAAGAACTAAAACACGAGTTCCATCTTGTTGATATTGTTAACGAGCCAAACCTATTATTTGACCAAATAAATAATGTACATGGTACAAAAGTATTGTGGACTACAAATATATGGTCCAGCGAAATGTTACATTGGAACGTTGAACCAGAGCAATTAGAAGAAAAGTGGAAAGTATTTAGACAACTCATACCTGATGACCTAGTGTTATACGGTCATGATTACATTGGAGTTGATCTATATGAAAGTGTAAGAAATGGAAACGCAACAACACACCCAAGATTTCAAACGATATATTGAAACTTGTGAACCTTTAGACTTAGGATTCAAAGTTAAAAAATTGTTTGAAGTAGATGTAGAAAAAATACAAGAGTGGTATAAAACTCTTGAAGAAAATTATTCTGATTGGAAGTTTGTTATTGGTGAAAATCATCACGTATGGAAGTTTCCTATTGTAGATCCTGAAGCAAAGACAGGACATTACTTGCCAGATGATGCGGCATACTATACACTTTGTTGGAACAGTGATGAACCTGGACCTAAACCATTTGAACAAGGATGTGCTAAAGAGGAATATCGTGACAACGATAATGATGAATTAAATCCTCGTAAATGTTTTACAGGATACGGATTAGAACTTGTAAAGCAATTACCTTTTAAAAGTAAAAAGTGGTTGGTAACAATACATACCCCAGGAACAAAATTAATTACACATCAAGATCAACCTGACAAATTGCGTGTACATATTCCAATTCATACTAATGAAGATAGTAATTGGATTATTGGAGGCGAAGAATTTCATATGGAACCGGGTTGGGCATATCTTGTCAACACAACTATTCCGCATAGTGTAGAAAACAAAGGTAGTACAAACAGAATACACTTGTACGGAAAGGTATGGACTGAAGATGTTAGTAGAATATAGATCAAAAGAAAGTTTTATTACCTATGCAAAGTTTAATGACATAGACGACACAACTGTTGATAATAAAAAAGATTTCTTTATTTGTATTGAGCCGTCAGGCGGCCCACATTGTGATCCGTATTTTAAAAGACAACATTCAAACGTTATAACATTAAAGTTTGACGATGTTCCCGAGGACACTCGAAAGTGGGGCGGCGACTTTGATATGTGGTTTGAAGCAAAAGCAATGCGTGGATACCAGGCAGACGAATTAGTAAAATTTATAAAAACTATTCCTGAAGATGCTAATGTTCATGTTTATTGTATAAAAGGACAAGTAAGAAGTAAAGCAGTTGCAGACTTTATAAAAGAAACTTTGTTAAATACTGATGAACAAAAGCCTACACCAGGCGCAGTTAATTCTTATTACTATGTAAAAGAAATGCTAAGGACAACATGGACAGATACATAACAGATTACAACCCAGAAGATTTTACACCAGAATTTCTTAATAGTTATGACTGGGATATTATTGAGTTTAAAGCAACTATTGATATTTCGTTGCTTGAAGATTATTATGATGTACTAAAAACTGATCTAGCACATTTAGAATTTCACTTTGGATTAAAAGAATACATTAAAAAAGAAATTTTTGAAATGTGGACTGAAACAAATAGGGTAGGAAACTACGAAGGCAACGTTAGCGGTTGGGGAATATCTTGGCCTGCCGAACGTAACATTCCTTGTGCAGGAAAACGTCATGTTAATCCTATACATTATCCTGAATTAGAAAAATACGATTTAGATGCCGACGGTGATGGGTTTTATGCTGATTCTAAAATTATGAGTGTATATAAATTTGGTATAGTAAACAAGATGATTAAAGAGTGGGGCGAACCAGCACTAAGACAGTTACTAGCAATTAAGCATCCACCAGGCACCCGTGTGCATAATCATCATGATGGATCATATAAGAAGTTGCATATTCCAATGCACTCAAATGATCAAGCACTATTCTGTTTTGGTGAAAACGACGAGCGTAAGTATGTAATGAAGCCAGGCAAAATATATATGATTAATCCTATAGTAAATCATAGCACAATTAACAACGGAACCACCGAACGAGTGCATTTTTTAACTAGAATCGACCCAGAATATGTTACCACCTTCGCTGGGATTACCACGCATATTAAATAAATATAGTATAGAGTATGGAGAAAAATATGTCAAATGTTTATTATACAAACGTGCTTGACGACCCTTATTACATTGGAAATGGCACATTTTTGTCAGTAGTTACTAACGGTAAGGTCAGAGTTGAGGGCGAAACCGATAGAGATTACAACAAAGATGCAGGTGCTAAAGCCGGTCTTTTAAAGATTAACACTGATAACGAAACTGTAAAGTTTATTGATTTTAGTGAGCAAAGTGAAGACGGTGACAGATATCGTGCTGTTGCTGTAGTAGGCAAGTATGCTTATGTAATGCGTACACAAAAGAAACACGTAGATAGTATTGTGCGTATGGCTAAAGTTGACCTTGATACTGACACAGTTGAAATGATTCAAGATAAAGCAATTACTATTCATGGTGTTGAAACACCTAAAACATTCTGCGGTCACTTTAACTTTGGTAGACCTGTAGTTGTTGGTAAAAAAATTATTTACCCACCATTAAACAGTGGTGTTGTAATCATTTATGATACAGAATCAGAAAAAATGATTGCACGTGATGTTGCTGACGAAACAGCATCTGTACATTGTACATATATTGAAAAGACTAACGAAGTAGCATTTTTCCCATACGGTAATCCAACAGACCAATTGTTAGTTCTTTCATTAGACGATTACTCTACTAAATTAGTTACTGCTCCAGTTAAAGGTGCATTCTACGGTGCTATTAGTCGCAACGATAAAATTGTAGGCTTACCATTAGTAATGGGCGAAACTAAAGAATTACATTTTTGGATTTATGATGGCAATGAAATTACTTCAGTACCTTACGTACTTGAAGATTCAGAAAGTGAAGTTGGACAACTTGGTTTCAAGAATGGGGTTATTGTTGACAACAGATTAATTGCACATAGTTCTTGGGAAAAGTGTCAAGAACTAATTGATCTAAATTTAGATACACTAGAAATTAAAAGAACTAGAACAGATAGATCATTAGGGTCTATGCCTGTTGTAGGTGATAGCATTATGTTAATGCCTTCAGTACAGCATCCATCAATGTCTAACATTGCACCAGGTGCAGTATTTGATGTTAACGATTCTGGTGTTACAGAAAGTTTCAATCTAAAAACTAATAACATTTATGTAGGTGTTGCTTCTAAAGAAACAAATAAAGCAGTAACAGTTCCATTTAGATTTGATTTAGTTGACAATGTTCTTAAGTCAGAGATGTTATTTGTTGATCTGAAAAACAAGGAATCTAAGCAGATTGCATTTGAGTTAGAAATGGAATAATGCCTGAGAACTTTGAAGTCATTGAATTAGATAACTTCAAGTTTTCGTTGGAAGAATTAGAACATTACTATCATACAGTTCAATCAAATTTCAGTTACTTGAAGTGGGCGCCTGACGCTGATACAGACACTAAAGATCATAATGTTAGTGAAGTGTACGGTTGGGCAATCCAAAGTAATTTAAAAGATCCAAAGAAACCCTGTTCCCCATACGATATTTCTAAAGGTGATGATGTTGTAGGAACGTTTGATGTTCCAACAGAATTAATATTTGGATTTGCAGAAAAGTTTTTAAAGGCATTGCCTTTTGTAAGACAAACCGTTATTACTGCTCACCCGCCTGAAACTAAGATAAATTTACATAGTGACAATGAAGAATTTTACAAGATTCATATGCCAATAACAGCAAACAATGAATCTATGTTTAATTTTGAAGGTAAAGAATATAATTTGCAACCAGGTAAAGCATACTTGATTAATACAGAAAAATTACACGGTACATTTAATAAAGGTGAAACAACTCGTGTACATTTCATTACAAAGTTACGTATTGAAGATATGAATAAAGTGGTTAACAATGAGTACACAATATAAAAAAATATGTATCATAGGAGGCGGAACAACTGGTTGGTGGACCGCAGGATACTTAGAAAATAAATTTCCAGACATTGAAATTACACTAATCGAAAGCAGTGATATTCCTATCATTGGAGTAGGTGAAAGTACATTGCCTATGATAAAATCATTCTTTGAAAGTTTCGGAATGGATGAAAAAGAATGGATGCCTAAGTGTGATGCTGTACATAAGTTTGGTAATATAAAACAAGGTTGGGATAAACCAGACGGTGAAGAATTTGCATTTACATTTTGGTACAACGATAATGATGCATTTAATACTTGGTACAAAGAGTTTGAACAAGGTAAAGTAGATAAGCATAGTATTAATGATCTATATGATCGCGATGCTTGGAGAGCAGTAGCATATCATTTACACGCAGAAGAAGCCGGGCGTATTGTTAAAGATAATTGTAAACGTGTAAAGCACGAAATTGCAACACTAGATACATTACCAGAAGGTTATGACTTGTATATTGATTGTACAGGACTTCGTAGACAATTTGTTAAAGACAAAACACTTGCAGATTTATCTGAGCATCATCTAGTTAATAGTGCTTGGGTTTGTCCGTTTGAACTTGACGAAATGGTTCCGTATACTAGAACAATCGCTAGAGATTACGGATGGCAATTTAAAATTGGACTAACAAGTAGAACAGGTACAGGATACTGTTTTGCAGATCAATATGTTGACGATGATACAGCATTAGAACAATTTAAAGAATATACTAAAGAACTAACACCCTGGCAAGACAAAGAGCCGAGACTAATTAAATGGCAACCTGGGTGGTTAGAAAATGCTTGGCAAGACAACGTAGTTGCTATAGGCATGAGTCAAGGATTTATTGATCCGTTAGAATCAAATGCATTGTTTATGATACAGCATGGTATTACTACTCTTGCTAATTGCATTGAAAGAGGTTACGGTGCTAGAGCATATAACAAAATGGTTAAACGTACCTGGAAAGAAAACAGTGATTATATTCTTCATCATTACGGTTTAAGTTCACGTAACGATACAGAGTTTTGGAAGCATTATTCTAAACTAGACTTTTCTAAAACTTTATGGGAACACTATGCTAAGACTGGAAACAAATACACTAATTTGTATCCTGATGCTATCTGGGCAACACTTGGCTTATACTACGAAAACTTTACTTACTATCAAAATAAGCAGAACGCTGTTTAAAATATTCTTCAACATTTACCCTATACAAGTTTTGTTTTGTAAAGTATAGGTCTATATTTTCATATTCTAAACTTAATAATTTACGTTTGATTAATAACGGAGTCATCATACTAGTAAGTTTATGACTGCTAGGTGCATCGTTATTTTTATCTATGTTTGTGCTTATGTAAAGTTTTGCTTGTGGGTCTTGTTTTAATATATCGTTAATTTGTGCTTCTAATAAGTAAGTCCAGTGAACAACACTAGCATATACATCTTTACTAAAAGTATTAGGATTGTATCCTGGGAGTTGAGCACCGCGGAATAACACACGATACGAGTGTTCGTCTATGTTTAATTTATGATATCCTGCAATAGAATAAATTTTACTTTCGTCTAATGCCGCAAACCAAGTAGCAGTATCCCACTTCATTCTTTCTAAAGACTTATTATTTTGTAATCCTAATTTGTTACATTCTTCACAAAAATCTTTTACAGAAAAGACATCTACTTCAGAAAGTTTTACTATTCTTCTAGTATCGTTATTAAAAATTGTTCTTCCAAGTTCTTCCATTAGGCTCTTCTATGCGTGAGTGAAATTCCATTGTTTCAATATTAAATACATCTCCTGTTGCTCTACCGTTAATATGGCATTGACATAATTTGCCATCAGGAGTTACAGGCATAAACATTACATGATCGTCTTTTATTGTGTTTAGATCAAATGATGTACTATTATACCCAATCATTACAGGTGGCGGAAATTCTGTCATACCATACCAATTTGCTACAGTTTGGACACCACGTTCTTTAAATGCATCTATAAAACTTTGTTCTATTTTGGAACTACCAGTAACCATATAACGGACACAACTCATATCCAACTCTTTAAAGCCTTTGGTCTTTTGTAACAGTTCTAAATGGCGTGGTATTAAACTAATATACGTCGGTTTAACGCGGTTAAACAGTTCAGGGTAGGTATAGGCATTAAAGTTACTAGAAACGTGCTGTGCGCCGCTTAAAAACGCAGGAACGGCGGTGATTGTGTAGTGGGCAATAGTGTTTGCTGGAAACACATCTAATACTCTATCGTGTTTGGTTAAACCAATTTCTTTTATACTTTTGGTTGCACATTCTTTTATGTATTCCCAAGAATGGACAACTTCTTTTGGTTGCTCTGTAGAGCCTGATGTATAGAGTGTAAGTGTGCTCATACTCTTACTTAGTTGAAATTTACTTAGGAGTTATTAATGCTGAATTAATAGAAAGCGTTCCAAGCATTACCATCGTAGTACACTGGATAACTTACTGCACCTGCTTTTGATGCAGGATCCCAACTAGTACCGTCTGCGATTGCAATAATACCTTCACTTGCTGTTGGCTCTGCTGTTTGTGGAGTTAGTTTAGCAAAACCGTTAACATCTAATGTAGCACTTGCAACATAACCAACTGTTCTGTTAACTGCTAGATAGCCACGTGAGTCATATGACATAACATTAAGTGACGGAGCAGAACCTGAACCTGCGTTGTTAATGAATAAGATTTTACCATTAGCAATATCTTGTGCTGGAGTTGTATTTTCGTCAACGGTCCAACCAATAATACTTGATGGAACATAGTCACCTACATCTGGATCCCATGCTCGTGAACTTAATGCACCAATGAAGTCACCTGCTGTTGCTCTAACAGGGTTTTGAATATCACCGTGCTTACTTGAAAAGTTTACTTTAGAAATATTACCAATGTTAGTACCTGCAAGTGTAACTAAGTCTAACGGTGGTGAAGCGTCAACGTTTGTAATTCTAAATGTAGGTCCAGCAACGTCTGTTTCTTTACCAAGTGCCATATAGTCAACACCGCTAAGTTCAATTTGATTACCATCAAATCTAACAACACCGTTGTTTAAGGTTACTGTATTTCTTACAGCATCTACTAGTGCAGTAGAGTCATCACCGAAAATAGAACCGTTAACATCACCTGTTAAAGAACCTGTAAAACTTGGAGCACTAACAGCACCTGTAAATACACCTGCGCCTGCTGTTACTGCTTTTGATGTAGCATTAAAGAACAATGAATTATCTGTTGCAAGAACATCACCAGTTAGTTGTCCTGTTGCTGTAATAGCACCTGTTGCTACGTTAACAATTACTGTACTGTCATTGCCAACAACATTGGCATTAATATAACCTGCTTCAATGCTGTCTGTAACACTAATAAAGTTAGAATAAACACTACCAAATCTGTTAGTTGTAGAACCAACATTTCTTGCACCATCAACATCTGGAATTAGGCTTGATTCGATTTTAGCCGCAAAGTTAACTGTATCTGTATTTGAATCACCAACTGTGATGTTACCGCCAAGAGTGAAGTTACCGTCAACAGTCATATTTCCTGTTGCAGTAATATTACCGTCGATATTGATGTTACCTTGTCCGTCAATATCGTAACCTGATAAGTCTAAGTTTGAGCCTAAAAACTGTCCTGCTGTATCTACAGCAATACCACCAGCAGTTGTACCATCACCGATATATAGTCGTTTGGTATCTGTAGTGTATATCAGTTCACCTTCTAAAGGTGTTATTAACTGACGTTGTTGATCAGTTCCTCTGCGTAATCTTAAAGCCATCTAAAGCACTCCTAGTGTTCTTCTATTATATAGTATTTATGCCAAATAGAAAAATTACTTCTTCTTCTTTAAAAACTGTTTTGTGCGTTTTTGAACGTCCTCTTTAACTCTATCTGTGTCTACTTTGAAATCAACGTTTTTAATGCTAGAATCATAGGTTTTAAACATATCATTTAGCGATTTTTCTACGTCTTTGTTAAGCATAGTGTTAGAAGCGTTGCGATTTATAGTGATTTCCCATACTTTGCCATTGTTAAACGTAACTTGTACACTTTCCAAGTATTCAAGGGGGATTGCTTTAACCTCCACATCCTTGAATACTTCGGGCCATTTATCTATAACGTCCTGAGAAAGTCCTTTACGCTTTGGCATTGGAAGAAGCCTTTTTCTTAGACGGACTTAATTCTTCAGCCTCTTTTCTAAGACGCTCTGCTTCCTTAAACATTCTATCAGCATCTGCTCTCATATTTTTAGCAAGATCTTCATCTGATAAAGGTTGTTCTTCTACCTGTGCTGTTTGCGCCTGTGCTTCTACAGTACTAGCAGGCATTTCATTTGCTGTACCTACTTCTTGTACTGATGAACCGTTTACTGCTAGATCGTTAATACTCACGCCTTTTTGTTCAGCAATGATTGAGTTTAGTTCGGCAAGATTAATAACAGTCTGCGTATCTGGTGTCATCTCAATATCTTTAGTTGCAACCTTAGTTAGTTTACCATTAGTATGGAAATTTGCTAACATAATACTACCGTCTTGTAACGGTGTACGTTGCATAGCATCTGCTAATTCTTCAGATACTTGACCAGTGTTAGATTCAACTAATCTCATTAGAGTGTCGTGTTCGTTATCACCTAAGTTCTCAGTTTGAACTACAAGTGCGTGTTCTGGATCGTTAGGTAGTGTACGAAATACTACTACGCATTTACGACCATTTGATTTAAATCTACCTACGTGCTTAATAGCCATTATGATGCTCCTAGTGCCGCCGCCGCGTCTTCTGATGATACTGGAGTATCTTTTACTTCAGTCTTTGGAGCCGCCGCTGGCGTTGCTGGTGCTTTTGCTTGTTCACCAACTTGTTGGTTTGATACAGTAGTTAAAAATGTTTCTAACTTGTTGAAAGTTTTGCCTACTGCTTCTAGTTCGTTTGCTTTAAAAGCACCACGAGATTGTGCAACCTCAATGATAGTTTTTAAAACACTCAAGTCTTGTACAGTTAGTTCTGCACTAACTTGACCTTGTGGCGGAGTTGCCGCTTGTGGTGTTTTGTTTTCTTCTGACATTAATGTCTCCTTTTAAATGATATCATTTGTACTAATTAACATAGCACTTAATTATTTACTGCTATGTACTTATGCATACTTCAAATGTGGACAAGCCAACATGAAATAAGATAGTTCTTTGTGGCTTTCAAAACCAATTTTGAGTATTGGATTAAAGTCGTCATTCAACGATCTGCCAATATAAAAACGACCTTTAAGATTATGCTTTATCCATTTTCTTATAGAGTCTTCAAGGTTATAACGCATTTCAACTGTAACAAAGTCAAAATGTTTTGGAAAAGTTCTTAACTCTCTAATGCCAAAGAAGTCTAAGGCATTCGGTTGTCCGTTTTTCAAAACTGTCATGCCGCCTTTTCATAGTGAGCAGTTAACCCGAATGGTGCCTGCAAGTTTTTGTCATGATGTGAATGAATAACAAATACTGTATCACAGTAATCTTCATCACCCCATGAATCCCATGGATAACCATCTGTAAACATAATGAAACGCTTCGGTTGAATATCGTGTTCTTTCATGTATTTCCAGTTAGCCATAAAGTCTGTACCGCCACCGCCAACAACTTGGTAGTCGTCTAAACTTTCACCACTGTCAGCACGGAAGTCTTGTTCGTTATATACATCAGTATCAAAACACCATACTTTAATATTGTAGTCTTGATACTCTGCCATAATACCTTGTATTTCACTTAGGAAATCTTTTGCCTGATCATTACCAATTGACCCTGACATATCTACTGCAACACAAATATCAATTGTTTCGTCGAAGTTCATACCTGGTAAAATTGCATTAGTGTGCCAGGCCTTACGTGAAGGACGTTGGAATGTAAAATCATTTTTAATAGTAGATTGAATTTGCTGACGTAACAATTCACGCCAGTTCATTTTAGGTTCTGTAAGTTCTTTAATAATACGTTCTACTTCTTTAGGAATATTACCAGCACCAGCCGCCTGTGCCGCACTAATCATATTCTCTTTAATTTCGTCACGGATTTTACGTAATTCTTCTTTACTGTAAGACGGCGCCTTGCCTTTACCGTCTTTGCCATCTTTACTTTTAGATTGACCACTACCTTGATTATCTTTATCCCAATCAACGTGTTCGTCAAGAAGTTTACCTAGTTGCTCAAGTTGTTCTTGATCATACTTTTCAAAGATATCATCATATACTGCTTCTGAAGTCCAACCTTCATATTTAAAGTCTTGGAAAATTGGAATGTCTTTAGGCTTTTCGCCAATACGATCTCTAACAAGAGTATTGTTTACAATATAGTCTGCGGCAATGTTATGTATTTGCGGATCACGGTCTTCTCTACGTGTCATATGGTCAAATACACAATGCAAAATTTCGTGTGCAATAACGAATTCAATTTCTTTATTTGACATTTGAGAAAAGAACGCAACATTATAATATAAGTTACGACCGTCTGTTGCGGCAGTTGGACACCATTCATTTGCTTCTTGTAATACAAGACGTGTAGCCATATTACCAAAAAACGGATGGCGAAGTAGCAAACCTACTCTTGCTACAATAATTCTGTCTTGAACTTCTGCACGAAGTTCGTCAGTAATTTCAATTTCTGGTGTTTCTACAGTTTCTGTTGTTGCTACACTCATTGCCATGTTCTCCTTGTGCCTTATTATTTTACTATCAAATTACTATTATAGTAATTATTATAGTATATTTAACGGTAAATGTCAACCAAAGAATTGGGGGAGAATCCAAAAACTCTCCCCCAAATGCTCCAATTATGAAGCCTGTGCGGCCTTAATATACTTGCCAAACTTGTCATGAAACTCGTCAAAGCATTCAACTTCGTCTGGATCGATTGGCAATTGGTATTGAGTGAGGGCAAGTTTAATACCCATTACAACCAATTCAGTATCGAAGTTATCCATTGCAAAACGTAAGAAGTTATTTACTTTATCGTCAAACTTCTTATCGCCTTTGTCAGACGCTTCTTTAAGTTCATAACACAAAGATACTGTTAAGGAATACATGGCACTGATTTCTTTAGTATCAAGTGTTTTAGCCTTACCAGCAAGTACATCAGTTGGGTTAGGCAAGTTTGCGGCAACCTTACGGTGTGCCATAAACTTAACAGCCAAACCTTCGCCGACTGCACCACTAACCAAATCGGTAGTGGTATTCTCGTCATCATCATCCTCAAGTAATTCGGATACAAATGACCAAGAACGCGGTGTAGCAAAAGAACGTGACGGAGATTTAGGATCAAAGTCATACAAGTCCTTTTTACTAAAAGTTAAGAAACCAACAACATCGTTGTGGATCTTGTTATCAACTGCCCAAGCAAACCAATCATCAAAGTCCACTTTCATTTCCAAGTGTACAAAACGGTTAGCCAATGGAGCCGGCATACGGTAAGTGACACCTTTGTCTGCTTCACGGTTACCAGCGGCGACAATAAGAACATTGTCTGGCAGTTTGTAAGTACCAACCCTACGGTTAAGTACCAATTGATATGCCGCGGCCTGTACTGCCGGCGCGGCTGAATTCATTTCGTCCATAAACAAAACGATGGTCTTATATTTCTTAGCCATCTTTTCGTCTGGAAGTTCTACAGGCGGTGCCCATTTCATAGTGTTATCATTTGCCGAATAATATGGCATACCTTTAATATCTGTAGGTTCCCATAATGACAAACGAATATCAATTAGCAGAGAGTTTTCAAAACTGTCTGTAATTTGTTCAACGATATCGGATTTACCAATACCTGGTGCACCCCAAATAAATATGGGACGCTTTTTACTCATTGCCCTAACGATTGCTTTCTTAGCCGCATTAGGACCAACTTGACGGATTGCAATGTTTTCCATTTTGTACTCCTCGTATCTTTGTTTCAGTGCCATAGTTAATTTCTAACTATGTATATAGTATAGCATCACTAGGATAAAAGTCAAGTCTTTTTTTAATTATTTTGGAAATATTTTTGGTTTTTATTAAGAATCTTCGTGTTCTTCTGTTCTTTTGAGTGCTTTTGCCAATCCGTACTTGCGTACATCTCCGCTAAAAAGGTGCAATTCCATGCTCTTTTTTTCACTTGTAACTGTAATACTTTTGTTTGTAATATAGTAAGGACAGTCAATAAATTTATCTAAGAATATTACAACTTGGGTAGTCATTCTAAAATCGGGCGGAAATGGAATTTCGTATGTTGCTAGTTCTAATGTTTCCATCAAAAACATCATACCTTCGTCTGTAAGACGTAATCCACCCGAAGTCTTTTCTCTAGTATTTTGCCACCAAAGCGGCATATACTCTTTCATAGTACTTTCGTTAATACTAATACCGGCTTGTTTTAAGAATACCTTTGTATAGGTTTCTTTCCAGTTCATTTTAATCTTCTTTTACTATTTCGCCTTGGGTGAGTTTGACTACATCAAAATCACTGCAATTAAACATATCGTTTAATTTCTTTGCTAGGTTGTGTGCGTGTCCTGGATTCGAAAAAGACACTTTCTTATATTTTGGTCCGGGATAGTTAGTTAGCATATTTGCTGACTTTAAATTGAATGGTTTGTTCTGATAAAACACAGCCCAAATGGCTTCAGCCTGAAGCACTTGCTCAGTCCTGTATGTTTTTTTATTAACGTGTTCTAAAAGAACTGTTGGTTTTGGTCTACTCATATCTTTTCTCTCACTAATGTATTTATCCAAAAGAGAGAGTAATATGCGTAGTTTATTTCCAGTCTGTGCTACCGCCGTCGACGGTAACGTTAATGACTTCTTCTGTATTGTTCTTTTCGTAGACTAGTTTCTCTAGATCACCATGTAATCTAGACATTATAGATCCTAGTGTCAAAGCCAATGCTTTAGCATCTGCTATAGGCAATTTAACTTCAGGTGCTTTACTTGTATCAGCACCCTTAACACGATCTATAAACTGTTGTAAAGGTATAGTGTTTAATGGTTTAACGGTTGACACGACTTAACTCCGAACGCATTTCCATTTCTGTTTTAAATGGACCGCTATATTCATATTTTTCAAGTGTTACTAATTTAGGACAAAAACTCTTAACCCAACCCTTTTCAAAATGAATACAAAAATAACCTGCACAATATAAACTTTTAGACTTTTTACTTTTTGTAAATAGTCCAAACTTACGTTTTACATCATACATTTCGTTATATGGTACTGTACTAGTTGGCAATCCATAGATTTCTTTTGATGCAGGGTTACTGTCACTAATTGTAGTTTTATTCCAAACAATACCGCCTAGTTTCTTTTCAACTTGTGTTTTATTATCGTACAGATAACTTCCTGTATCGCAACTGTACATGAATCTATTGTCTGCATCTTTAGACAATGTACCTAATTTATTATCGTTATTATCTTCAATAATCCAAAACTTGTTTTTTAAAATTTCGTTTGCTTTTAAAGATGTCATACTGGATACCTCGCTTGTAATGGTTCAGCATATTGTTGTGCATTATCTGAAATTCTTTGCATATCGTAAATAGCACAGAACTTCATTAATCTAAGTCCAACCTGCTGAATAGTTTTTGGTTGTGCGTTTTCTTGTATAGTGTTCTTAATCTTTTCTTTAATGTTCTCAGGTTGTGCCCTAAGATCACAAAGTAATACGTTACGATTATAATCATCAAGAACTCTATGTTCAACGCCTTCATGATCAACCCAACGTTGTAACATTAGGTTGTTCCAATTGTATCCTTTTGTACTCTTATCTGCAAATGCTTCAAGCATACCTACTTTGTTCTTAGTACCTTTTTTACGTACACCTGGATAAGCACTAAACACGTTATCGCTTGTATCACCACGCATACATTTTTCAAATAATAGCCATTCAGGATTAGGTGCTTCTTTAGGTTCACCTGTCTTTTTATCAACAATAGGCTCTCGCTTCTTGTCGTCAAAATAACCTTCGTGTGTAATAATTGTATTACTTACACCGTTGTATTGTGTAACTTTGGGACTAATAAGTTGTGCAAAGTCACCATCAGTAGAAATAATTACGTGTTCGTCATCAGGATGATAATCAATCCAACCAGCAATTAAATCATCTGCTTCTAGTTCAGGGTGTTGTAATACTGTACAGTTTGTTTTTGTAGTTACAAAGTCTTTAAACTCGTCAAAGGTTTCCCAAAAGACTTTTTCTTCTTCTTGTTGTGATTCTGTAAGTGCATCACGAGATTCTTGTCTATTACGTTTATAAGGCTCGTAAAAATCTTTACGCCAACTACGACCTTCTAGACAAAATACAATATGATCAGCATCAAAGTCATTCCATGCCTTTTTAATGCTGTTTAATGTAATATGAAAAGCCATACCTACTTTAGTATCAAGATCGCCTCTAATGACGTGTCTTGCACGAAAGAAAGTGTTTGCTGTGTCTACTAGTACATACTTCATTTTAAACCCATGTGCTGTTAAATATTAAATGACTTGCCCAAAGCATATGATAACTTTCTTTAGGATGAAATCCGTTAATGCTACTTCTATTAAGTAGATCTGTTGATTCATTTAGTTTATCTAGATCCTTCGTCATGATTTCTGTATTGTATTCAAAGTTACCAAATCTCTTATAGTGTTGGGTCCACCAACCTGCTTCGTTACACCAGGGTAATTCAATTTGTTTACCATGCATCATAGCACAATGTCTTACCCATGGACATTTTACTATTATAAACGAATCGCTAGAAAAGTCAACCAGAAATTCGTTAAAGTTTTTCCAAATTAACCCATCTACATTTACGTATGATTTTAAAATTCGATCGAATTCTTCCAGCATCATTTGGTCATAAAGTTCAAACCATTCCTTTGTTGATGCTTTTGGATCTACTTGAATTTTACTTGTAAATAAAAAATCATATCCTTTAAGGTTTGAGTACCAATCGTAAGTTTCAGAACTATCTCTTCCTGGACTAGTTAATTGAAATATAACACGTATTGTTTCATATTTGGTATTATATTCTTCTAATAACCTATCAAGGTCGTGCATCATATTTTGATTACAGTTGCCCGGAACTGCCGACAGCAAAAGATCAGCATCGAGCATCTTTGCACAATAGCCTGCGAAACAATTATTAAGTCTATAAAAAGGATCATCTATGCCTTGCCCACTTTGTACGTGTGGAGCAAAGTTATCTCCATAAGTCCAACTTTCGCCAATACAGATTAGTAAAGTAGATTTTCTTCTTTTAACAAATAATTCTGTATTTTTTGCAGATATCCAATTTGGCTTGGTAGGACATTCTCTAGCATAAATTTTAGCACCATCTGTTACATTGGTGCTTTGATGTTTATGTCCTATACCGTTTCTTGAACCTGTATCGCTTATAATTTTAAAACTAGGATGCTTCACTTTTACCGTCTTCTCTTGAAACAATTTTAATGTGTCCTGCACCTCTGTTAGGATCATATCCTCCTTCTTGAAGTACATTTCTAGCAACGTCTTTAAACCAACCGTCTACAATTTCTTCTTGCGATTCGCCTTTATATCCTGCATCAATAAGTTGCTCAATAAATTCATTATTCCAATCAAGTTCGAAGAAGCCGTTCTTGATATCATTGTTATTAACTTGTGTATCAATTACACCAACCCAAGGTTTTTTTGCCTTAGTTGCTGATTTCTTTTCTTCTTCTAATGCTTCACGGTGTGTAAGTTTTTTATCTTTTGTTTTGCCTTTAAAAAGGTTTTTTAGTTTTTCCATCATAGTCCTGCCTTTCTTGCTTTTTCGTCTAGTGTTTCTGGCTTATGTTCCCCAGGCGTTTCCGAAGATGTCGACGTGTAGTCTGGGTGTATAGCGCCAGCCTCGCTCCATTGCCAGTGTTGCGACTCCTCTTGTGTTGAGGCTGTATTCTTCTGACCTACCCCCAAGCGGCATAACATAGACCGGAACATCGATTCCTTCTGCTCTGTATTGTTCAACTGCTTTTGTAACTTCATCCACATCTTCTTCGGTAGCCACAACAAACTTGAAATACATACTACTATTAGGTACATCGTAGTACTGCCTAGCAATGTCAGGCTTGATAGCAGTATCCCAAGGCTCTCCGCTAACGGAAAGTTTCGGACTGCACGACCAAGTGATATGAAATGATCTTTCGTTGTTGAGATACTCTCGGAAATCATCTCTGAGAGACTGTGTTGTATTTGTTTCAAACGTAACATTTTTCAAATCCTCCATACGAGGGTGTTTAAATAGGTCCATATATAACCTCTGCCACCCTAGCAAAGGTTCACCGCCTGTTAGTATAAAATGAACATCCTGTCCATTATCCATCGTCCACTTACCTTGTGGAGTAAGACTTAGCACATAGTCAACTACTTCGTCAACTGTGTGGTCTTTCATATACTTCTTAAATTCTGGATAGATACTTGCATAGGTATCGCAACCTGTATGCACAATAGGTAAATCTTCAAACTTATTTACCTTGTCTAAAATACCATCATCAAGTAATTGTTTTACTTCTGGATTATACTTAATACCTTGTTCTAGTTTTTCTGCTCTATTAGGGTGCTTGTCTAGACCAAAGTTCATACAACGAAAGTTACAACCAAATGTACGCAAGAAAACAGAAGGTACGCCAACAAAACGTCCTTCGCCTTGTACACTATAAAATGCTTCACTATATCGTAACTTCATTAAACAATCTCCTCTGCAATACCAAGGAACTCAGCAACAGCAAAAAATAATGCTAGTGCTACCACTGATCCTGTGTAAGCGGCTACTAAGCAACCTGCTAAACGTAATCCGCTTTTAATTAAACTTACATAAAAATGTCCTTTGCCTGGATCTTTAGGTGCCGGAACAAATACTTTTTCTGGAATAGGCATTAGCAGGCAAACTCCTGTTGTAATTTGATATTGTCCATAAATTCTTTCTTAGTACCTGCATCGTCTTTAAAAGCACCTTTTAGTACTGTAGTTTGTGTTAAACTACTAGTTGCCATAATACCACGATTCTCACAACAACCATGTGTTGCTTGAATATACACACCTAAGTGTTCGGCATCAGTTGCTTTCTGTATTTCACGAGCAATATCATTTGCAAGTTCTTCTTGCAGAGTACCACGTCTAGCACACCATTGTGCAATACGTGTATACTTAGATAGTCCAATAAGTTTATTAGCGGCAATAATACCAATGTATGCTACACCAGTTACTGGTTGATGATGATGTGAACATACACTCTTAAGTTCGCTACGAACTACAAGCATACCTTCATATCTATCTTCGCTATCATTAGGAAATGCAGTTGCTGGTGGAATTGGATCATAACGTCCTTGCATTAATTCGTTAAAGTACATCTTTGCAAGACGTCTTGCGGTACCTTTTGAATTAGGATCATTATGACGATCAATTACCAATGTATCAAGAACATTTTCAAATGCTAGTGTAGCCTCTTCAATTAGTTCTTCTTTATCGCCTTTTTGTAAGACTTCGGAGATGTTGTCACCTGCCCAATAGCGGATGCCAGCATCTTCTAATTTTTGTTTTACTTGTTTACTTTTGCTCAATTTATCTCTCCGAGTTATAGACGTGGATGTCTAATATAGTTTACATTATATACTTTATTTAGGTTTTTGTCAAGTATATTATACACGAATATTAAAAATATTTGTTCAATACTTCTAACTGATCATGATATTCTGCAATAACTTTCAGTTCTTTTTCAATGGCTTCCAAAACGTCCGGATGCTCACCTACGCCTGCTGAATTTTTCAAATACACTTCTACATTCATTGCGTGTTTGGCAATGTGTCCTTTTGCGTGTTCTTTGATTGCTTCAATCATGTTTTCTCTGTTATATTCTGGCATTGTTTTTCCTTTCTACTTAAATTGGTCTTTCATATAGTCTGTGCCAATAATTTGATGAATATCAACATCATAATGTTCATCATCAATTGTTTTGGTTCCTACATTAATATCTTTGTGTTGTAGAAACCAATCTTCTACGTTATCTTTTGCAACTTCAACCAAATCAAAATTAAAATAATCATTTAAGTTGTCTGGAATCCAAGTCCATTTGTTTAACGCAAAAATTTTCAGTTTCGCATTGTTATTGCGACAAAGTTCTTGTAAGATATATAGTTCTTTTAAAAACTCACGTTGTGCTTTTAGGTTCATTAACTCCATCCAAGTCTTTACAGTCATGTATGGTTGTGTTCTTAGATCGGGATCGCCCATCATAAACCTTGGATGAAATTTAACTGTAAATTGACAATTTTTTTGGAAGTCTTGAGCATAACTTTGCATAGGTATATCAAATACATCTTGTGCTTCGTTGTGTATTCGTTTAATCCAGCAATCAATATTTCCTTTTGTAGTTTCTAATTCATATAGTTCATCTAAAGGAATCATCTTTTCGTAGTGTTGTGGGTACTGCATACATAGTCTAAAACGATTCCAATATGTTTGTTGTACAACTACTTCTTCAATATCGTCATACGTTTTAAAAAGATGTGAAAGCCATTCGCTATATTCCCACCAGCCGTTTGATGGATTTGCAAAGATGGCACCATCTTTACCTTTGCTGTTAATATAAAACTCTGCCCAGTTGTTGTCGTTCCATTTACCAGAAAACTTCCAGTTTTCTAAATTCCAGTCTTGTTCATTAGGAGGCAAGTCGCCAATATGGTAACCTGATGTATGACTACACCCTAGTGCAACAATTCTACTCATTAAACACAATCTCCCATATCTTGAAATAAACTTGGTTGTTTAGGATCTCTTGTTTGGTATTTTTGTTTTGTGGGAAGAACGCCTCGAACACCACCTTTAGGATCGTCCATATCACCGTCACGTCTAAAAATTAAATGAACGTGTGGATACATACAAGTTTGGCCTGCACTAGCACCAATGTTAATACCAATGTTATATCCTGTGATGTCGTTGTCTGCTTCTACATTTTGTTTACCCATTGCTAGTGCAAATTTAAAACAACGTAGTATTTCTTCGTCTAAGTTTTCCTTAGGTACAACTAAAGTGTGTCCTGGTGTTACAGGAAATTTGTCGTTATATACTACAAAATCTCTTGTATCATAAACAACATCTGACCACGGTGCTCTACCGTCTGCTTGTGCTTTTTCTAAAGTATCCATATTATTTCACCACCTTAATTAATCGTTTTGGTCTAAGTTTAAGTGCTCGACGCATTAAGTTTATTATACCACCTTTTTTAAACTGTGTCAAGTAGTCTTTTCGTTCAAGTTCTTTTATAACTTCTGGGGTAAGTTCACACTCAACCAATTTAATATTTTCAGTTAATTTTGGTGTAGTAAACTTAACATAACATAGTGGGTCTCCTCTTTTTATTTCTAAAGTTTCACCAACTTTATTAAAAACATATCCCCAACTAATACTTCTAATCCAACTATGTATATTGTAACTACCGCCTACAACACCATCTTTATAATCATTTCGATGTAAGAAAGGCGGAGTAATTTCCATCAAGCAAGGTTCGTCTGCAATAAACAAGTATCTTAAATTAAATTGAAACATAGGTTTATTTAGATCATACATATCATTACTATTATGAAATGTAACTAAACTTTGCAAGTGTTGTGTATCTACTTCGTCGCTGTTAATTTCAATACCGTCTTTGGTACTTGTAGCAGTAAAGTTAACAGGACTTTTTAGAACATAATAAGAGTTATACCAAGAAGCAAACGATGGGCAATCAATTACACCTCGTTTATTGTAGTCTTTATTCTTTACTGTTAACTTAGGTAGTTTTTCAGGTTCTAGAATTAATAACTCTGGAATAGGACCTGTCCAACACCAACCGACTGTAGTCATTAAAACTCCTGCTTGTAAAAATAGCAATAGTAACCTTTGCCGTTAGTATCGCCACCGTCGTTGCTTAATTCTTCACCATCATACTTTATAGCATATACAAGATCTTCACCATTAGGTGCTTCGCCAATACAGAACTTTAATTTTTTTGGATCAAACAATCCAGGTGTAGTAAACCCTGCATCGAAGAATGTGCCTTTTTCTGCACTATAAAATTGACAAATATAATCACCCTTTTCAGGATATCTATCTCCATAATCGTGATTGTCATCGTAGCATTCTACATATTCATCATCAGTAGAAAACTTTTCTGATGTTTCTTCCATCCACTCACTTAGGTCTTGTCCTTCAACAATATCTTCAATAAACTTTGAACGATACTCATCACTCTCTACTTTTTCGATAGTAAGATATGCACCATCAAGTGTTGGCCCCCATGTATGATCAAATTCATCAAGCGGTTCATACCAACTAGCACCTACTTCGCCTGTATCATCGTGCATGAACATTGCTTCTTTAGGAATGTCTTTTGCTTTAACTTCTTCGTAGTGATCATCTTCATTTACTTCTTTTACTGATTTATCTTCAGCACTTGTAATGTAATGAATGGCATCGCTGTCACCATGATCTTTTGTATGTGGATACCAAAAATCAAATGCTTCTTTTGAAATACGCATATATGAACATTCGGCACCATAACCACTTAATGAAAGTCTATAGTGATGTGGACCTTTTATTTCTTCAACTAGTTCTTGTTTTTCTTCTGAAGTAGCCATTATCTTTTTCCTTGATTATTAATACAAACTGCTTGTGTTCCAGGTGGAAAATATTCAGTACCTGTGCCTAGTTCGTTTAGTAAAATATCACGACCTATAAAGCACTCTTCCATAGTGTCAAACTCGTAGTATGCTTCGATATAAGGCTCATCGTAACCTGCTTGGGCATTAAACATTATATTGATAAAAACTAAAAACCACATTAGTATTGACCAACATTTTCCCAAGGATAAACAAGCCAAACATCTTCTTCAAACTTATTAACCGTGTCGCAATGATAGTTAACACACCCATCAAACTTTGATGAAAGGTTATCTGTTAATACTGCGAAACGAACGTTATTACCCCATACCTTCTCCCATTTAGGATCGTTAGGTAAACAACCTGAACGCCAGTCGTCCTTGATCCAATTAAATGTAGCACCAGTATCGTTGATATCGTCTACAATAAGAATTTTCTTTTCTAGTGGTCCGCCTGTAACACGGTCTTCTTCTTTTTCACGATATCCAAAGGCATCTTCTGCCATCCAAAAATTGCTTTCACTTTCTCTGTTATCATCACGCAGGCTTACCTTAAGTGCTTCGCAACGAATGCCGGTCATGTTTGAAATGATAGTAGCAGGCACATTACCGCCTCGTGTAATACCTACAATGTAATCAGGCTTCCAATTATCATAATACATTTGTAAAACAATGTTATTACACATACGTTCTACATCTGCCCAACTGTAATATTTCTTTTTAATCATGATGATTTCCTCTTGAAGTTACCGCTAATAGAATATCTATCCTTTCCTGATAAATTTTTTCCTGTGTAGTGCGGTATGCTACTAGGAAAAATAAACATCGTCCCTGTGCTTGGGTGTACAGTCTTTTCATATGATTCTGTATTTGCAAATAGTTTAAAATGCAGATCACCTTGATTGTCAAGTACACGTGGATAATATACAAAAGATATATCACTACCGTGATGATTATGAAAATTAGTACTACCGTTTGGCTCAGTTTTATGAACCCAAATACCTGTTAGTTCTAAATCATCTCCATAGTACTCTTGTACAGTTCTTTCTAGTTCTGCTTGTAAATGTGTGCAACCTGCAGAACTAGGATAAACTAAATCTTCGTAATGTGTGTCATTAGGGTCATTATCAATTCTGTTATCACAAACTTCAATTTCTTCAACGATTTTATCGTGAATAACATTTGTAATAGCAGTTTCTAGTACATCAATTCTAGCAACAGTATGTACGGTTTCTTTTTGAGGCATAGGAGGAACATACTCTTTTGTCCAAGGATAGGTTTCTGGATATCCCATTCTAATAGCACCTTCTCCTTTACCATGCCTATCTGGTTCGTATTTTACAAATTTAAATGTAGGCGTAAATCTATGTTCATTCCTTAAAGGAGTAGCAGTATGTAGGATATTGCTTTTCCAAATAAGCATACGTCCTGGAATAGGAGGTATTGCCCAAATAGTTGGATAGTCGCCTGTTCCTTCTAAGTTACCTTTTTCTTGTTTGTTAATAATAAACTTAGTTTCGCCACCGTCATTGATATCCCAGTTATTATTTGCATAAAACATAAATGTCCAAGCATCATCGTTTTCGTCATCTACATGATAATATGCTTGTTCTCTTGGAGCAAAAATGTTTGCGTGTGATCTTTTTAAAATACAACCATGAACCTCTGGTACATACTTTTCACAAAACTCCCATAAAGCATGGAATATTTTTGTGCCTAAGTAATCACCAGTACTCATTCCAGTTGGCGGTAAGTCAACATTATCAACTTCACCATACATATATAACATATTCTTAACGTCTAAAACAAGTTCGTTAAGGTGTGGCGGCGACCACACGTCATCAAAAATTTTCATTCTACCATCTAGTAGAGTTTGTACTTTAGGCTCCTGCATCTTTTTCTTTCAAATACTCCTCATTATGGATCCAACGATATCCTTCGTTTCTAACCCAACGCATAAATCCCCATTCTTGAACTTTACGTCCCATAAAGAATAAACTCCAACAAGGGATTTCATTTCCGTTTTCATCCTTTTGTAATTCTAACCAATGCAAGTCGTCTGCTTTACGCATACGAAAATGCCCAGGTCCTCTCCAAACTCTTGTACTACCACATACGTGACCTTCTTGTGCAAAGATTGGAATATGTTCCCAATAACCACCTTTAAGAATAAAAGTTGCATAACTCCATGGGTGGTCATGTAGTGTGGGCTCATCACTTACAAGAACTTTGTGTAGTGTGATATTAAAAGGAAAGTGTTTTCTATTTTTAAGAAATAGGTAATAACGGATAAGGTAAGGCACCTTTCCGTCTCTGTCTGTAATTACTCGACGCCTGCCGAGTTTGTCCATAATTTTAGAAAGGAACATCATCATCTTTCCTACTGTTATAATCATCCTTACACAAGTTATATATTTCTAAAAACTTTTCATACTGTAGTTTTAGGGCAGGGTATAACTTAATCATATCTTCGATCTTATATTCTGCCGGCCAATTATCGCCATACTCTCCAAGTGTTATACTAGATGGAAAATCACCAGTATCAAAAGTTGTATCAAAACTTGTGTCAACATTAACAGTATAAGTGCCATCGCTTTGTACGTAACTTGTATCTATTGGATATGTAGTTGAATCCATTGTTGAATACGATGTAATTCCGCCTACAGTTGCACCTGGGCCTGTATAATCGATATTAGTATTATCTAGTGTAATAGTAAATTTCTTTTCATCATCGTCCATTATTAATCACCTTGTAAAGTGCTTGACCTGAAAAGAAGTCTTCTTTTAATTTTGTAACTTGTTTAAGTAACACTGGAAGATAATTGTCATAGTTTTCCATGTAATCAGTAATTCTGTCAACTAAGACTCTTCTATATTTCTTGTAAGCAAAGAAGTCTTCTGTCCATTCGCTTGGATACTTAAATTCATCTAATCCCATTTCGCTATAACTTAAACGATCCGGAACCATCGGAATAGCATTAACTAGTGCGCCTTCATACCAACTAATACCAAGTGTTTCTTGTAAGTTAGCACTAAACACTAGTTTTGCTTTACCTAGTAGGTTATGATACTCATTCTTTGTTAACGATTGTTCTTGACAAATAATAAGTTCATAGTTAGGTAAATGTTCTTTTAAGTCTCTAAATATTTCTGGTTGTTTCTCTGGAGCAACTCTATGCGGAAACAGAATAATATTTTCTTTAGGCATACCTTTGTAAGAGTCTAAACTATTTTTTAGATACTCCATAGGCCATCCTACACGATGAAATTCTGTTTTATAATCGCCATATGCATATGGCTTCAATTGGAATGCTTTTTTAAACATTTCAATATGGAATTCTGTAGCAAAGAAGTTATCATGATAACATTCTAGCATACTTTGTTCTGCAAGACGTACCCAAGGTTTATCACCAATTAGTCTGCCCAAGAAATCTTGTGGGTCATAACTACCAGCGTGCCAGAGGCCACCAACGCGAATATTAACACCAAGTAACTCTGCCATGTAACGTAGTTGTATAACTGTAGGATTCCAGGCATCGGTATAGAGAAAATAATCACCGTCCTTAATTTTACCATTGCAGAACATCTCTCCAATTTGTTCTAGTTGTTTACTCTTGTAAACATTAGTACCGCCAAAGTTAAGAAATGCCCCAGGCGTAGTAGCCTGAGGCGTCTCTCCTCCACTGATAACAGTGACTTCGCTATTAGTAGCACGTTGTAACTGCTTAGGAAGATGTTCCTTCCACTGCTTAGTATAACGTGTATCTACTGCTTCGATGTCAACTATATAAATCAATGAAACTTCCTTTTATTAAATTTTCGCTTTGGCTTTCGCGAAATTTTTGAAGGATCTAAATAACTTTGGTAAGTGCGAGACTTTTTATTATAAAGATCTGCTTCGTTAAAAATAAACCCGTTGAAACGGCAAAAGTCACGATAACTATCTAAGTCATCGAAAATTTGAACCACGTCAGGGCGTTTATCCCAATACTTGCTCATTTTAATGCTTCCTTTAGTTTCTAGCATATTCAATGTGGGCACCGTTCTCTCCATCTTCGGAGACATCGATGTGGACTTCACGTCCAGGGTGTTTAGCACGGATTTGTTCATACAAATCATCTGCCATCATTTCACAACTCTTATAATCTAGTTCAAGGGTTTTCTCCTCATAAAGTTTTTCTAACCATCTTTTGAATTGAATAAATTCGATATCTCTGTCGTTGTGTGTAACTGAGATAGCGACTTTGAAATGGAATATGTGTCTGTGGGGATATCCCAAAAACGAAACATCATATTCATCACCTGTTGCAAGACTAGGATCATCTAGTGCCGCAGGATACTTGTGGATTCCTTCCTTTCGGAATGTTACCCAAATCATTCTCTTTGCGTTTTCCATAATTGCCTTTTCGTTATCTTCTCTCATCATTCTCAACATATAATTGTGATAAGATTCTCTTACTGTTTCCATTTATTATAACTTCTTTCTTAGTCATTGTCAACCGGATTATCGTTTTCATATTTGGACCAATCTGTAAATTTTGAACGGTCTTGTAAATCGTGTACCTGATGAATCCAAACACCGGCATTAGTTGCTTTAAAATCTTTGTCGTCAATTTTGATACACGCATTATAATTAAGTTGATCAATGTAAGGAATTTTTACACTAATCTGACTAATAAAGTTTGTTTTTTCGTTGTAACCGCTTTCTAACACCCACTCATGATATTTTACATCATAATCAAGTGTTACATGATATCCTTCTTTAAGCAAACCGTAAATTAGTGTATCCCAAGCCTTGTTAGTTTCTTCTTCACCATTTGGTAAAACTATTTCAAAACTTTGATTAGCACCCAAGTAAATATGGTCTACGTGCTTTGCTTTTGCTTGTTCTAATACTTCATCTAACGGACGACATCCAACTACAAATAGTGTATCCATATCGTATGCTGGTGTTTTCTCTACTTCATATCCAGTAAAATAAACAACATCATCTTTTACAATGCCGTCTGAGTAATCACGTTTCATGATTGTAATCTCTCAATTTCCTGTTTAACTATTAATTTCTCTTGTTTCATTTTCTTAAGTGCCGCATCATCTATATAATTACTATAACCTCTTTGGATCTCTTTGTCAAGTGTTTTATGCTTGATTATTAGTGCTTCCAATCTGTTTTCTTTAGTCATATGCTCTCCTTAATATAACATTATAGTGTGTCGTTGTCAAGTCCAAATCCTTCAATATCGCCATTAAATGCAATACTAATCCTATCTTTCTTGCTCCAATTTTCTTTAACTTGATGATTAATCCAACCTGGGAAAGAAACTAATTTACCAGTTTGTGGAATAACTGTAAATCTACAACCGTTATAAGAATTGGCCGCTTGAATTAGTTTAGGTGGTAGAGCATAGTCTACGATATTAGATGGGGGGAATAAAACTAAATCTCCGCAGTTTTGTTCGGCTTGTGGATAGTATACACAGGCTACGAAGTGTTTAGGGTGTAGATGTGTTTCTACAATGTTTGATGTTTGTTCTAAAGGCTTTTGTACATTTAGCCAAGCCTGTGTGGGTTTAATTTCATACCCATCAACCAAGTTCCACAGTTGTGTGAGCATTTTAAAATGTTCTCTTACCGCTTCTACTAGCGGTTGAAGAACAGGCTCGGCTAAATTTAAATGATTACTTTGACCTCTGTGCTTAACATTCTTGTATGCAAACTTAATAAGTTCGTCATTGTTAATGTCGCTAAGGTGCTCGTCTGAGAACGGAGTAGTAAACAAGTCAACTATTGCCATTCTCTGATCTCCTTTAAATTTTATTTTTAAATTTTAAAATAGCATCTTTTAGTGCTAGTTTGATTTTCTTATGCCTTTGCAAAAGTTCTTTTGAAGTCCATGAACGATCTCCGTCACGTTCCTGTTCCATCTCTGTAACTTTTTTATCGTAATATTGATGCTCTTCTTCTAAACGTTTTAGTTGCTTATTAGATTTGCTCATCTTCTAACTCCTCGAGTTTATGTTCTTGTTCTTCAGTAAATTCACTGTCACTTGAGTCATCTGAAGTTGTTGTGTCTGCTTCTTCAAATAAATTAGCAAACTGTGTACTAGCATTAACTGTCTTTTTACCAGTAGCACCTCTAGTGCCAATAACTGACATCCAGAATCTTGAAAATTCTTCTATGACCGCATTCGCTTCGTCTCTGTTGTCAGTTGCAAATATCGCTTCCACAACATCTCTAAAAAATAACCTGTCAAAACGTTCTTCGACAAGCATCGCTGGAATTCTGCCTGCGTCATATTCTCTGTTTGCTTCTTGTACTGCATTAATGTGACTCCATACATTATGACCCATTTGGATCGCATATGAAAAACTATCCCAAGATGTTTTTCCTTCTTTACCTACTTTATTTAGATCGCCTGGTGCATAGATACAAACATCTTTGGCTGTTAGTCCTGTTGTAATAGGCGAGTCTTTAAAACTTCCGTGTTTGTTTTCACGTACAAATGCTTGACCAAACGGTGTAAGGTCTTGTGCTAAACCTTTGTCGTCAATGCTAGGTACCATTCTGTATACCCATTTACTTCTATCTTTTGTTTCAAGTTCACAATAGATTTGACCATTTGCTGTTGCTAAGAATGGACTAGCACAGTCAAATGTAATTGTAAAGTTTTCGTTATGATGTTTACGAACTGCTCTTTGTACATCAGTTAGTAGTGTTGCCCACTCTAGTTTACTTGTACCCAAGAAGTGCATAAAGTCATGTTTGCCTTTTTCAAGTAATCCATCAAAACGTAGTGCAACAATACGTTTTAATGCTAGGTGAATATCACACATATTCTGACCACCCATTGACCACCCATTAAAGTGATCAGTATACTTTTTAGGATCGCAATAGTCTTTCATTTGCTGATACCAATCTTCTGCATCAGCATGATTCTCACCTTGTAGTACATTTAAGAATTTACAATTACCATTACGATTTTTCATAAAGTAATCGTTATTAATACGTGTGGCATTTACTGCTTCTTGGTATGTACTAATACCAGTTGCTTTAACACCTTGTGGACTACGAGCAACCCAAGCCGGAATATCAAGGATCATACCGTAATCCATATATTCGTCCATCCAACGTAAAACTTGTTCACGTTTCTTTTTCGCCTTAGGACAGTTAGGATCTTTCCAATCACCTTCCCATACACCTTTACCAATCTGGAATCCTCCAGAGTCGCCAAGCAACCAACTAGTATTGCGATCTCTGTTTCGGATCATATCTTCTTTAGGTGAGTCTTTGTTAATATCTAATTCAGCGTGACCTGCGGAATACAATGACCAATTATATTGAAACATACCGTCATTGCGATTTAACCAGTTCAGACTTTCAACGTCATTAGGAAAGTTACTAGGAATTCTAGTTCTTTCAACATATTCTTCACGACGCTGTTTACCAATGAATGTAGCATAGAAGCCACTAATCGCTGGTAGGAAGATTGCGTAATCCTTTTGCTGTGCTGTTAAGTCCGTATTCAAATTATTCTCCAAATGCCTTAAATGCTAAGAGAGGAACAAGCCAAGGATAAACCAAATGCTCAACCAACTCATATACAACCAAAATAGTGAGCAACACGGCCCATAGTTTTGATGTTTTTGCTTTGTTGCTAACATATTCAAATATCCTCGAATGCCACTTTCCTAAACGTTCTATTATACCTGGTTTCGGCATAAACTCCTTACTTAGATTGTGCTGGAAGAATATAATCGTACTCAACCATTCCACTATCTACTGTGATTTGCATAGCACCTTGATCTGAAATCTTCATGTTTAATTTACCATCAAGATTTAGAATTGCTTGTACTTGTGCTACAGGCCATGCCCAAGTGTGTTGTAATGCACCAGTTACACCTGTTTGGAAATTAAACTTACCAGCGTGTGTACTGTGATCACCAAAACTAAACACTAGGTTATCACCGTTAGTTGAAACATTAAAAGTTGGCTCTTCTGAATGCGCCGCACTTTGTAGTTTCATTCTATTAATACTTGCAACAGTTGGCTCAAACTCTACTTCCCAACTTGCACCTTTAAACTTAACACTCTTTAGTTTTTCTTCAATGATTTGTTTGTTCATAAAACGATAATCATTTTGGAAGTCACCTGCTTCGTTTTCAAAGTGAATGTGTGTTGGAACAGTTTCGCCATTACGTTCTGCTTTCTCTACAGAAAGTTTTGCGTTCTTTTGATACTCAGGATTCTTTAAGTGTAGTGCTAACTTGTCTAAGTTAGGCATACCAAAAGTACCATTGAACTCGCCTACGGAATTCTTTGCTTTTGCAGTTAAGATAACACTTCTATCTTCTGCCATACTTTCGATTGTTGTTGATTGATCATCGCCACTTACTTTAACTAGATTAAGAAAACCTAGTGAATGTGTGTGTGCGACAACGTCTTGTAAAATGTCTTTCATTGGTTGCTTCTCCTTTATATTACATTATATTTAGGTTTTTGCGAAAAGTCAAGTTCTTTATTGGTCTCAATAAAGTCAAAAATATTAACTTTCGGCTTCCACCCTAAATTCTTTAAGACAGTTATATCGGCTGTATTGTCCATACGTTCATTGTCCTTAGTTGTTTGTTCAGGATCAATGTTTGCCAATTTAGTTAAATCTGTAAGTGCTACAGACGTTCCTGTACCAATATCAATTATTCCTTTGGTATCTGTTTTGATTAATAGTAGAATTGCGTTTACAATATCACTGACGTGAATAAAATCTCTTTTATGGTTGGTAACGTAGGGGACATCGTTTCTTAGTAATCGAGGTATAAACATATTGGGCCTTGTCTGCTTGTTATTATATATAGTTGTAAATCGCATACCTAAACTGTTATCTGGCGCAATTTCTTCCATAACCTTTTTAGTCATCGCATAAGGATTTAAAAAAGGTTCTTTGGCTGTGCTAGAACTAGCATACAAAATTCTTGTGTTTGGAAAACTTTGAAAAATCTTTTTAGATGCTATAACATTATTTTCCCAAAACAGTTTTGGATTATCAATGCTTCTTCGTAGTCCTGATTCTCCGGCAAGATGAATTACTAAATCAACATCAAAGTTTATTTCTAGATCAAGTATATCATTACCTTCTAGTCTATCAATACCAATTACAAAATGTTCTTTTACTAACTCTGCATATAGTTCTTGACCTACTAAACCTTTATGTCCTGTTAGTAAAATTTTCATACTAATTCCTCAGCAATGTATCTTTTTAATTCTTTGTCTTGCACATCTGTAGGTATTTCATTTTTATAAAAAAGTCTATAACTGTCAGAACCGTACTTACCAATACCGTATAATTGTGTAGCATCTTCTCCATCCCAATCTTCAAATTGTTCGCTCATTCGATACAGTCTTTCTGCTCGAACACGTTGCATACCTAACGGCTTTAGCACATCTTCAATTTCTTTTTTAGTAGCATATAGCAAACTACTATGTGTAGGCCAACGTCTAAAGAACTCTGTAAGTACAGGTTTAGTTTGACGCCTGTTTACCTGATTAAGACATATAACGCCAACCATATGTTGCCATACATTGTCGACTTGCTGTTGAACCATTAGATCATCACGCATCGTATCTCTTTCCATCAAACACACAAACAAAGTATAATTCTTCATCACCTGCGTGTACACGATGAAATACTCCGTCTTGAATTAGTACTGTATCGCCTGGATAAACACTAAACGTTTCATCATCAAGTTGCATATTACCTGTACCTTCGATAAACAAGTAAACTTCTTCTTGACCTTCGTGTTTATGTCCTGTTGTACTTTTATTAGGTCTTAATCTAGTACTACTTACAATAAGATTTTTTAATCCTTTATTATCTTTTACAGTATAGCGGTCATCTTGTTTAACAACTTCACCGCCTATATCCCAGTTACCGAATTTCATTTTTTCACTCCAAAATGTTTAAAGGTTGATTGGACACACTTTGCTTGATAATAACAATCTGCTAGTGCGTTGTGAGCCTCTTCTTGTATTGCCTTACGTGGATCACTTGGCATCATACTAAATAGAGTTCTGCTGTCTCTAATTTGCCAATAGTTCCATGGGCAAGGTTTTCCTACTTGTTTGTATAAATTTTGTAGAATAGCGTAGTCAAACAACGGACCTTGACACCAAAGTTGGTCAAGTCCAACACACCATTTATTAATTGCTTTTGTAAGTGTATCCATGTTTACTCTATTCTCATGATCACCAAATGCTTCGTCTTGAATATTTTGTTCTTGTCTACCCCACCAAGCAAGAGTATTATCATCAATTGAACGATTATACTTTTCTGATTGCTCTTCGATATCACAACGTAGATATAATCCATCATGTGGCTCTGTATCAGAGTATGGATCAAACTTAATAGCACCAAGTGTAATAACTACACTATCTGGTTCTACACCAAGTGTTTCTAAGTCTATCATTCCGTGAGTAGCCATTTATTCTCCAAAGTCAAATAAATTGTTAAACGTATTTTTCTGTTGTGTACTACTTAGATCATAATCCAACACACCGATAAGGTTATCTAGTTTATTATCAATAATAGTACCTTCCATAGCATCGTCATCAAATGGAAGTTCTTTAAACCAGTCCGGCAAACGTAGTTCATCTGTAGGATATGCAACACTTGTATACCCTAATGGATTCTGTTTTAGTTTACAAACAATAACTTTCATACCATCTACAATTTCTTGCGAGTATTTGTCACCGTTCATTTTCTTCAGTGTATTCCAATTGATACTTGCTCGAACGTGACCAGGCATATTTGTTTTGCCATCACGTTGTTCTTTTCGTAAGTATTCACCAATCTTGTTTGCACGTTTAGGCGAACCTTTTTCAAAGCCAGGACGTATTTTAAATTCAGTTCTAAATTCTGTAATACGATCTAATACTTCTTTTTCAGATGCTTCTTTTAAAACCATAAGTAATAGTTCACTTAAAAATTCCTGCATAAACACAGGAGTATCTGAACGTTTAAGATCAAGACCCATTGCTTTTACTTTACCTGGCTTGCCATCAACATCTTTACGTTCACCTTCTTCATCATATACAAGTGCCGCATAACGTTTCTTTGTAATGTATAATCCTGTTTCAGCAACAATTTCTCTACCTGCCGCAATAACATCTGAACGACTCTTTGGACAGTGAAATGCCTTTGCCATAAAGGCTTCAAAAGAACTGTTTGCTTCATCGCATACTTGGTCATAAAGTTTAATTACACTTTCTTTAGTCCACGGTATTTGACCTTCTTCAATTTCTTTCTTAAGAACTGGATATGCACTAAAGTACACAGAGTCAGTATCACCATAGATAACACTTTCGCCTACGTGATCATATGTACCTGTAATAACTTTGTTTACTTCAGCGGCCATATGTTTTGCAATTTGTCTACCTGTTAGTGTAGTTGATTGTCCTATCCTCGGGTCAAAAAATCTGCAACCAGGATTAAGAATGGCCCCGTAAAGAGAGTTAAGATTAATCTTTTTAACAAGTTGCCTTTTGTCCCAAAATGCAATTTCAATTTTGTTTCCTGCATCAATTGCCTTCTTCTTCATTGCTTGGAGTTCTTTACGTTCAGCATACCAACGTTTTAGTAGTCCTGGAATAACACCATCAAACTCGGTTGTAAGTATTGTTCCGTTTGCTGTAAGCATCCAAGGGTTATTGCTATCAAAGATAATTTTATGAACTTCTGCCGCACTATATACTTCAGGTTCTTTACCTTCCCAGTCTACAGTAATGTCAAAGTCTTTTCTCTTTTCCATAACTGCATCATATTCTAATGTTCCAAACTTACCTTCCCAAGCACCTGCAAATGATTTCTTTTGCAATGTCATTGCTTCTTCTAAGTATGCTTGTGTGTGATCAGGACGTAGTTGTCCAACGATAGTTGCTGGATCCATATTCAATGCACGAATCACAGATGGATATAGTGAATTCAAGTCCATCGAACCAATCCACTTGTGTACACCTTTTTTAGGAAATGCAACATAAGCACCTGCCGCAGGATCACTACCTGGTTCACGTTTTGTCCTGTTAGGAACTTGTAGTCCTCTGTGATGTGCTTCGTTAATAATTGCTTGTTCTGTAACTGCTACCGCACCCATTGTGGTCTGTAGCAAAACCGTATTTGCGTGTGCTAGTTCATTTGATAGGTCAATGAACTTTAGTTTTTGGTCCAACTTGTCCAGTAGTGCAACGTCTTGTCGGTTGTATTCGATGAACTTTCTGAAATCATTGTTATAAAGTTGATCGAGCGTACCTTCGTAAACAGTTTTGTTTTCGCCGACTTCCATTTCACCAATGGCATCAAGTCTGTAAGTATGTCTTTCTTCATATGTGTATTTACGATATAATTCCAAACTATCTAAATGCACTCTGCCTACTAGGTCATAGGTTTGTGCTGTTTTACCAAACTTTTCATACTCACGTTTTTTAGGAAGTTGTTTCCATAAACAAAAACGTCTTGTATCATCTTTGCTTAGTACACGAGCAACACGATTAACTGTGTAAGGAATATCATAACCTTCACTGTTCCAACCACTTAGTATATCTGCATCTTGAATAATATCTAAGAATGCTTCAAGCATATCGCCTTCGTTATCATACAAGTATGTGTTTGGAAATTCTTTTACTTCTTCTTTTGCTTGTTCCATTGTCAAACCTTTAGGCGGCATTGCAAATGTAACAAGACTATCTAGCCATTGTAAGTGTACTGTAATTGCAGTAATTGGCATAAATGGATCGCTTGGATCTGCGAATCCACGTTCTGGATCAAAGTCAGTCTCAATGTCAAAGAAGCAAACATTTAGTTTTGGAGCATCAACGTTTAAATAATTTTCACTTAAACATTGGAATATAGGATTAATATCACTTTCAAACAGTTCTTTGTTTTGATTAATAGCAAGTTCTTTTCTAAATTGCTTTGTATTTTTTGCTACAATACGTGATAACGGATCGCCAAAGATACTTTTATACTTTCCTCTTTGGTCTTTATAATAGAATGTATATTTAATTGGATATTCTGTAAGGTGTCGCTTACCGTCTTTTCGTTCTACTACACGAATAATATCTTGGTCGCGATCAAAGATTGCATCTACATAACTCATTTTTTCTCCTGTTTGTCACTTCAGGCTGACAAATACCAACTAATCGTTTACTGGCCGATAACACCATACAAATGTTTAAAAATGCCTACTAAGTATATAATTGTTAGTACGCCGTTTAAAACTATTAATGACTTCTCTTTCCAAAGTATTCCAACTACTGTCCAAATAGTAGATGCAATACCAAATCCGTATGTAGCATAAACTTGATTATCTAAAGCAGATAACGTAGTTGCCGCTAATAGCAAGACAGCAGTTGCCACCCATGCTAACGGTTGGTAGGGTTTAGTCTGTACTTCCTTGTTGTTTAAAGTATTCTTTATCATTTATTGCCTTATCATCTATCCAAATATCATAATGTGGTTTGCCAAATCTTACACTAGTAAATTTAACTCCCCAGCCTTTAAGTTGTTTCATTGTAAAGTCTTGCCAATCTTTGCCTGATACTGCACCTCGTGCAGTCCAATAATGAATGTCATGGCCTTCATCAAACAACTTATTAAAGTGAGCGATTCTATCTAAATCGGGTTCACTTTTTTCATAATTACTATCGTTAGTATAGCAGATTGTGTTGTCAATGTCAACCATATATTTCATCTATTTTACCACCATCCCATTGCTACGCCAAATCCAAAAATGTTTACACTAAGAAAGTAGTAAACCATTACTAATGGCCATGCAAGTTTTCGTCTTGTATATGTAAAAATTGCTAGTGCTGAACCTAGCATAAATCCTGGATAAACAATACGCATATCCGGGTCAGCGGCATTAATGGCTAGAGTCATACTTGCACCTATAGTAACTAAGGTACCTATCATTTCTAACCAAAATGCTAAAGGGTCTTGTTTTTTTGCTTCTTTCCAGAAGTTGATAATTTTATTCATTATAGTTTATCACGTCCTACAGTAACAATCAATGTTTCTAGGTCGTCAAAATCATCAGCAACTTTACCCCATTCACCTTTTTGTGCAATCTTAATTGCTTTGTTAATTAGTGATGGTTTAATGTTTAGTTCTTCTGCAACTGCTTTAACAGTATCTTTCAAACCTTCTTGTAAGTCTGAAATTTCTTGAAGTACTGTTACGCCTTCGTTAACCAATCTTTCTAGTTTGGCTTTTTCGTCTGCGCCGTAAGTTCGGTCACTCATTTGTTTCTCCTATGTTATAATGTGTATTATATATTCGTTTGTTCTTAATGTCAAGTCGCTTGTGGTCTTTCCATAGTCAAATTGCCACTAACAATAACTCGTTCAAAATCTGTTTCTTGAATTGGTACCATGTGTGTTACCCAACCAGGAAAAATAACAATAAGACCTGGTTCGGGTTGAATGGCTCTTTCAGCAGTTGGAAATACTAAAGGAGCACATTCTTCCGAAGCATCAACATAATAACAAAAACTCCAAAGTGCTGGATGATGGGCGTGTGGTAGGGTTTCACCTCCTCTTTTATAAATTGCACCCCAGCAATCTGTTGCATAAAAATTTCCTTGTGGTACTGGATCTAATCCTTCTTCCAAAAGTTCTATAGCAAAGTCAATAATTTTTTTGAAATGCGGATTGTCATACATAGTCCAACGTGTCATATCCGCTTTGACATTTGTTTTATGGTATTGTTGATCACCTTGTTCCTTAATACAAGAAATAAGGTCTGCTTTGATAGATTCCTTTTCGTGGAACATACCAGTAAAAATATTCGCTCGTTCTTTAAACTCAAAAGTTTGAATATGTGGTACCATGCAAATATTTATGATATGCTAGGTGTCTAAGGTTTCGTTGCGGTCCTTGTAGTGCCACTCGTCTGTGTGTCCTACACTCCACTTAGGAGTATTTTCAACTGTGTAGTTTTGGGTGCATACTTTGAAGTCTGGTGTTTTACGATCAGTTGGAACAAGACTTTGATCTGTAAACACTACTCTGTTATTTGGTTGTGCGGCAAATTGTCCGTTGTCTAATTTAATTACATTAAATGATTTGTGTTCTGGATCGTGTTCTGCAAAGTTTTGATTAAGAGCAGTTTTATCTCTATGACAATTATCAATAGTAAAAAGATATTCACCTTTATGCATTTTACGATCTTTGCCAAAAAATTCACAATCACTTAGCATAGGCTTTTTAATTACTGTAATATCGTAATCAAAGCAATCCCAAATCTGTAGTGTATCTAAAGGAAGTTGTTCGCTATGTAAGTAATCTTCTTTCCAAACAAACGCACTAAGAGGTAATTTATCGTATAATGCACCGTACTCTGTTAGTAGTGTTTCAAAATATAATGCTCTACCTTCTATACTTTTAACACTAATCCATAACCCAGGAGTAACTTCTCCGTGACCTTTTTGATGGTCATATAAGAATTCCTTCTTTACAAAAACTTCGATAGGTGGTAGGTTATGAACTAAAAAGGCCATATGTTCTCCTAGGTTAATACTAGAGTTATTTAGTTATTTTTGCTTTGAACTTTTGCTAGATAGTCACGAAACAGTGAGCCATGTTCACCGCGAATATCTTCTGGTTCTTTTGGAGAGTGCATACCGCCACCAGCGTCAGTAGTAACTGCTTCAATGTCAGCATACTGTTCTTTTGGTGCATTTGCAACAGATCCACATCCGCAATCATCGTCGGGAATTAAATCCTTTACTTGATCAAAACGTCGGTCATCATCTGTTTTGTTAATAGTAATATCTATTTTAGGTTGTTCAGCATCGATAATATCTAAAAAGCCTCTAATAAGATCTGCTATTCTCATTGTTGCCCACCCTTATTTGCTTGTTTCATTAATTGTTTAAACTTGCCCATAAGTTGTGGATCTTGCATTATAGTCATAATGCTTTGAGCATACGGTGAAATTGCTTTAAGCACATTTGGTGGAACAGTTTGGCCTTGTGCAACTTTATCTAGTCCTTTAGCAACTTGAGCACCACTTGCTGTTGATCCTGTAACACCTTTAAGTGCTGTTGCTTTTTGTGCAACCTTTTGCGTATCTGCACCACCGGCCATTCCAGCAACTTTACCTGCAAGTCCGCCTTGTTGTTGTGCCGCCGCTTTAACTTCATCAGGTGTCGCACCAGCCGCTTTTGCTACTGCACCTACAGCCATATTAGCACCTTTTTGTGCTACTTTACCAGCCGCTTTTTTTAACATTCCTACACCCGGAGGTGCTTCGCTAATAGAAGGATTAAAGTAAGGATTAGTTTCCTTTTCTTTAACCATTGCTTGACCTTTTGCCAGTGCTTTATTAAATTGTTTTAAACCTGTTTGTGGATCTTGTGTATTCTTACCGTCACTCCATTGTGTTCCGTCCCATTGCCAAGTAGTATTGCCATCGTTAAATGCACTACCGGGTTTTAGTTTACCGACATCTTTAATTGGTTGTGGTTTTGTTGGAGCAGGAGCAGGAGCAGGTTCTGCTTTTGGTGCAGGTTTCTCTTTAGCAGGTTTGTCAAAGTCTTTGCCTTTAACATAAGCATCTATATCTTTACCGTGATCAATACCACCATCTGGAACATTAGGATCGATTTGATAATTTGATGCGTATTTCTTATTAACTGCTTTATTTAATTTACTAAGCCAGTTACCTACTGCACCTGTACGTAGTTTGTTATCTGCTCTGTCTAATGATGCTTTAGGATTGAATCCGCCTGGAGGTGCTTCATTTAAGCCTTCGAACTCTTCTGTGATGTCCGAAAGTTTCATATTACTCTCCTAGTGATTCTGATAGTCTTTGTTCTAGTTTTGAAATGTAAGAATCTTTGTTTTCGTTCTTTTCTGCTTTAGCGGCGTGTACTGCTTTGCGTTGTGCATCGTTTTTGTACTTGCCTTCAGTAGCAACTTCGTCGAATTTTGTTTGATAATCCATATGATGATAAACAGAACCTAAATAGTCAGCGGCTTTGGTAATCTTAGCCTGTACCCACCCTTCTAAGCCTTCTTGCTCAGATACGCTTTTAAGCATTTCGTGTAACTTGATTGAATACTTTGCTAACTTGTATAAATCTGCACGTGCCATTTGTACTTCATGATCACGTTCGGCCATATCAGCCATGTCGGCTAAGCCTTCGTTAAGTAATTTTTCTGCTTCAATCATTAGTTTGTCCTGTTTCATACTAGTATTTATCTTTTAACTGTTTTGCCACCCATCAAATTGTTATCAATGTCGAGGGCGTTTTTAGCAGTTCCATCTGGATTTTTCTTTTGCGGAGCCTTAGGCAGTCCTTTTGAATCCTTAGGACGCTGTCCATATGCTTGTGCTGGATTAACTACTGTAGCAATAGCACCGGCACTTGTAGCACCCGCTGTTGCTGTTTCGTCTACTTTTCTATTAAATATTTCTCTTATTAGCATAGTATTATTTATCTTGCATTAAACTAATTATTTCACGCAATGACCCTTTCATTATTCTAACTTTAGCGTCTGTTTCGCCCATAAATCTAAGTGCATCATATCTGTGATGACCATTAACAATATATCCTGTATTATCAATTACTATAGGAGCATAGTTGCCTTCTTTTACACGAGTCATTTGCTTGTGTAGTTTATCCCAGGATCTATTACGTTGTACAGGTTTTATTAATGAAATATCCATATATACTTCTTCATTAGTAAACTCTTGTAAATCTTCTTCACGTACTTGCGGTGGAGCCATGCCGTTTGTTATATAAAAGTATGAAGGATCTTCATATCCAGTTTCAGTTAGATCATAACCTTCTTTAGCCAACTTAGTTGCAGTTGCATACATAACTGCTTTCCAGTTATCTCCATAACGCTTTTTAAAGTCTGCTGAACCTTTTTTCATTCCTTTAACAATACGCTCTTTGTCTTTTTCTTCGCCTTTAGTAAGTTCACGCTCGTCATACTGTGCATCATCACCTGGCTTATCAGCATCTTGTATATCATATCCAAGACGCTTTAATTGTTTCATCATGTATTTCTTTTCTTTTTCGCCACCCCAAAATTGAAGCATAATATCAGGATCGTTAGGATTTACATCTTCAGGATCAACATCTTTGACATTGGCTATATTAGTACCAAGTTTCATAAAGTCATAGTCTGAATCTGATTTAACTAAAGAAGTATTTTTAGGATTAGGAATTAATTCACCTTCGTCTTTTTTGTGTGGATCAAAGTCAGGATCTTGTATTACAATACGATCCTTTTTAACATAAACTTCTTTACCTAGTTTACGTGCAATATCCATTAAGTCTTTTGTTCTATTAGGATCAAGATTTTTAACCATATCTGAAACAAATGATGGTAGTTTAGATGCTGGAATACTTAACGCACCTTCTTCTATATCTTCAGTTGCAAATTTATCTTCAAGTCCTTGCATTTTATAAACAGCCTTAATACCAAACTGTCTAATTTTTGCAAACAATTTATCTAGTAATGGTTTCTTACCTTGGTTATGTTTTATCAAAAGCATTAACATACCAAAGTCGTTTGGATCTTTGATTAAATCTCTTAATTCTTCTGCATATGGTTTCAATATTTTTTCAACTTCAGCCCAAGCCATCTCGTGTGCATTGACTTGTTTGTTCCACCATTTTTCCATTTTGCCTAATATTTTATCAGCAAATCCAGATAGTTTATCAGTAATACCTTCGTCCATTACTTCTTCTGCAGGTTTTTTAAAGTAGTCTTTCAAATTACCAGCCGTCCTTTCAAACTTATGATCTTTGTGTTTAAATCCAACACCACCTTTTGATTCCCAATTTCTAATGTTACTACCAAAGTCATCAATTAATATGTTTGGTGTTCCATCTGCTTGTTTAGCAAACTTCCATTTGTCTGCTGTAATAATAACTTCTTTAGGCGGAAAGAAACTTAAATTATCTTTAACCCATTCTCTTTTGTGTGGCTCTGCTTTAGGATCATTTGCTAGAGGAGCACTTAGTATTTTATATTCGCCTTTAAGATCCTTAATAATATTTAGTAATCCTTTGGCGTTAGGTGTTAAAGGCAAAGACAACCAAAAGTCTTCTTTGTCTCTAATTTTTTGTAGTGCATCTTCAATATCTTTAATTTCTCTCCAATCAGCACCAACAAGTTTTTTCCAAGCAGGAAAGAAATCTGCAAGGACACCGTCCATGTCTACAAAAATTTCTGTAGCACTAGACAGTTCTTTACCCATACGTTCGTCTACGTTTTTATACTTTTGTTTGCGGGGAATAATTTTTGACTTGTCTTTATGCGATCCAGCGGCACCACTTTTGCGTAATGCTTCCATATCTTTCCAATTTGGATCTCTTGCTTTAATTGGTTTCTTTATATCTTTTTTACTCTCTGCCATTCCTAAATTAAACAATGTGTTTGGATCGCTATTCTTATGTGCTTTCTTGTGCATAGTATATAACGGTTTGCCTTGTTTGTCAACCGAATTTCCAAATTTCTTTGCTTGTTTAGGGATTTCATTAGGGCCTACATCAACAGTAGTATTAACTCCTGGTACAATTAATCCGCCGTTTTCTTTTAATTCTCTAAATCTCATTTCTTACGGCCTCTGAATTGTGGCATACCTGTCATAAATGGTTTTGAAAACCAAAGTTTAAACCATTCTGGATCACCAGGCTTAACACCCATGTCACGTTCTTTTTGTTTAATAGCAGTAGCAGTTAAACTAGGATTCTCATCTATTTTGTATTCTGTGTATCCTTTAAATTCACCAATACCTGCTAGTTTTTGTAATTGCTTTATATCGTCCATTACTTCTTACCGCCCTTCATATTAGCACACCAGTGATACATTTTACCTTTCTCACCACTGTACTTTTTAGCCTTAGCACGTAATGAACTAACACTTCCTTTACAACTTGCGCCAGCCTTCTTTACACGACCAGGACGACTTTTGCCTTTCTTTTTACCATCAGCAAAGTTTTCGTATACGGATTCTATCTCAGCAAATCTCATTTGCCACTCCGTGCCATACTAATAAACCATTCTGCTAGGTCTTCGTCTTTTTTATTAAACTTGTGTGTGAATGCGTCTTTGTCGCCTTTAGCCGCCGCGGCTCTTCTTGCTTTTAATTTATCCTGTACACTTGGCTCTTCCGGAGCACGTTTCTTTTTAATAGTTGTACGCGGAACATTGCGAGTAGTAAACCCTAGTATTTCGTTTTTAATGCCCATGCCTTGTTTAACTGCATCAAACATTTCTTTTGCTAGATTTTCGTCTCCAGCAACACCTTGTTTAAATGTATCAAAGTCATCTTGTGCGGCCGCCGCCTTTAATTTACTAGCACTCATTCCTTCTGCACCTTCTGCATCAGGATCACGTTCACCAGCATTCACAACTTCGATTACATCAAATGTATAATCATCACCGCCATTATATTTTTTAAGTAATTGATCAAAACTATCAACTCTGTCACTACCAGCAACATAAATTACTTTTGTATAACCTAGTGTGTATAGTTTTTTCATAGCATCGATAATAGTTCTAACATCGGGCGAACCAATAGTTATATCTGTACCGAAACTTTTTTGTGCAAAGTAAACTTTTTCTTTGTGTGATAAAGGATCTGTTTTAGGTTTTACAGTATGTGATAAAAAAAGAAAGTGGTCACCTGGAATAGAAGTTATTTTATCAACTAATTTCTTATGCCCAATGGTAGGCGGATTCATTCTGCCAAAAGCAAAAACAGCAATCTTTTGGTTTTCCGTAAGGTGACGAAGTAACATTAATACTCCCCGTTTCTCAATAACTCCTCTTCTTCTCCGAAGATTAATTCTGCAAGAGACATTTTTTCTTCTTTGGATAAAAGTTCTTCAGGACGTTTAGGAATATCATATTTTGAACAGTAATGTTTTACACCTGTTTCGATCATTTTTTCTAAATCAATTGGACCAATTGAATTACCATTCTTAATTTTATTTTGACAATCACACATTGTTGGATAGTAAGACTTCCTATAAAAGATAGGATCGTTCTTCATATGTGTTTGAAGGTCTTGAACTACACTATAAGGTAATTCTGTTTTTTCAGGTTTGCTATCAAAATCTACTGCTTTTACCATTTTCTACAACTCCAGTATCTTGCTTTTGTTCTTGGCCCTGGATTATCACAATTATGTCTAGCACGGAATGAACGTCTACGTGCTGGATTAGATTTTTTAATCTTCATATTAGGATCGCCAAAGTTAACTTTCTTTACGTTACCTGTTTTAGGATCCTTTACGTATACTTTAAACTTTTTAACATCGCCACGCATAGGCTTGCCTAGTTTAACTTTACGTCCTTGGTATTCTGCTTCGTCAACAATGTCATCTTCGTTAAACCACAAATCACCGTATGCTTCATAGAAGTCATCACCATCATATGTTTCTTCAAAAACGTTAGATAGTGTTTTTAATCTTGCTAATTCGTCTGACTCATTTTCATCTTCAGGTACAGCCTCTGCCATTTCTTGACAATCAGTACATCTTCCTACACCGTCATAAACATCTGCAATAGCCGCTCCGCAACAGTTGCTTACCATGTCTGGTTCGTTCTCATCGCCTGGAGAATAAGATTCTTTTTTAGCCCAGTCGCCTGAAGAAAATGCAAGTCCTAAATCGGCTATAAACTTATCAATAGCGTCTTTATCAAGTGGGTTACTATCTGGAAGGATTGTTGTAAATTCTTGTCCAAAAGCACTAGGTTCTGTTTTCCAACCTAGTTGTTGAGCCGCTGTTGGTATTTTAGTATTATTGCCTTTAACAACTACCTTGGAATAGTTTCCTTCGCCTAAGGCTACTTCAGCAAGATAATCTTTAAATGTTTTATTAGTCATATGATAGCACCTTCATAATACGTATTATAAAGTATTTATCAATAATTGTTAGATGCTGATTTCGATATCGAAGTTGCTGTAGCCTAGATCAAACAGTTTGTTTGCTACTCTTTCTGCTACAACATTAGATTCTGACTCTGATAGTGCTTTATGTAGTCCTACAGTAAGCACAATACCGTCATTTACAGTATTATATGACTCATACATAGTTTCGTCTTCTAGTAATCCTTCGTCAGCACATTCAAGAATAGCATCAACGAGATACTCGTCTACTTCTGCTACTTGCTTTTTATTCCATACAATGCTAATAAAATTTTCCATGTTACTTCCTAATGATTTAGTAAGACGCTGTTTATTGTACCGTCTGTCCAATTTTCAATTACTGCTCTAACCCACACAAAATTACCAGTAAAATTCTTAAAATCTACACCATCTTGTGAGTATGTTGTAGTAATATCAGTACCAGTAATGTCAAACCAATCACCTGCAACTGGATTGGTAGCAAGTGTGCCTTGCAATTTAACAGTTCCTAAGAACCCTGTGTAGTTAAATTGTGCTGTGTGAAAGCCGTCTGATCTACCGTAGTAGCCATCACCCTGATATTTGTCACCCGTATGAGTCTGTACAGAACTGTCTCCTACGTGTGTTTGTGCTGATAATATTGTAGTACTTGTGGACATAGTATTATTTATCTGTTTTTTCTATTGTTAGGACTTTGTCTGTACGTAGCACATTCTTGTTTAAAAATAGGCTAATCATAGTAAATGTTTGCTCATCTTTAACAAAAATATAACGTCCTTTTAGATTATATCCCTTTTCAATATCTTCTAATACTGCATGACCAACACGTACTTTATCTGGATTCTTTTTACAATAATTTGCTAGGTTAGGGTCAGCAGTACCGTTAAGTGTAATCTTTAGTTGGTAAGTATCGTCCTCGCTAATAATAGTGTTAGCATCAAGATCTATACCTTCGGGCGGTTCAAATAGTGTGCTATTTGGATTCTTTAATTTGCTATCTAAAAGTAACAACCAATCTTTGTTATTAGAATAAACTCCTAAATACGAACCTTCGCAACGTAATGAGTATTCTTGATCAGCAAACGTAAAGTGATTAAGAAGTACTTTTAGATCTTCAACTTGTGAATCAGTTAAAGGCCTTTCGTGCATTCGTGTTTTTAAAAAATACGAGTTACCTTGTTTACTATTAATAATATTATCAATAGCAGACCTAGCATATTCTAATTTTTTATTACGAAAGATATGAGCAATAGGACAGATTACACCTAATTTGAACTTATACTTATCGTAGAATAGTTTATTTGTTGTTTTATACTTCATTGGTTACGACTTCTTTGCTTTTGATATTTAACAAGAATTCTCCATCTTTAATATCAATATTTAAGTCGCCACCGTTTTTAAGTTCACCAAACAACAATTTTTTAGATAGTGGTGTTTTAATCTGATCGTCAATAACACGTTGTAACGGTCTTGCACCCATCTTAGCATCGAACCCTTTGTCTACCAATAAGTCTATTGCTTCGTCTGTAATAGTTGTATTAACATTTTTCTCTTTTAACATATTTTTAAGATCAAGCAAGAACTTGCCAACAATCTTAAGCATAGTATTTTTATCTAGTTTACCAAACAACATAATTCCGTCAAGTCTGTTACGGAACTCTGGAGGGAAAAACTTCTTAAGTTCTTTGTCTTCATATTCTTTTTCAAGAGTATCACCAAACCCAATTGAATTTTGTTCTGCTTCTTGTGAACCTAAGTTAGTTGTTAAAATAAGAACAACATTTCTACAGTCTGCTTGTTTACCATTAGATCCTGTAACAAATCCGTTGTCCATAATTTGTAATAGCAACGAACTTACATCAGGATGTGCCTTTTCAATCTCATCTAATAGTAATACAGCATTAGGATTTTCTTGTAACTTAGTAATTAATAGTCCTGCGTTTTCTTCAAATCCCACATAACCTGGAGGTGAACCAATTAGTTTAGCAACTGAATGCTTTTCTTGATATTCTGACATATCAAAACGTATAAGTTTAACACCCAAGTTGTCTGCTAGTTGTTTTGCAGTTTCTGTTTTACCTACACCAGTTGGTCCCATAAACACAAACGAACCAATAGGTTTATTTTCTGTCTTAAGTCCTGCTTGGGCAACATGAATTTTATCAACAATGCTTTCTAACGATGCATCTTGACCAAATACAACTGCTTTGAGGTTCTTTTCTAAGTTTGCAAGATTGCTTGTTTCTGTTTCAGCAATTTGCTCTTTAGGTAGGTCGACTGCTTTTGCAAGTTCAAATTGAATTTCTGCAACGTCAACAATTTTTTCTTCTGCTTTTTTCAATTTAAATCTTGAACAAGCACAATCAAGTAAGTCAATTGCTTTATCTGGAAGTTTCTTATCACTTTGATATTTTACACTTAATTTAATAGCAGAGTCAACTGCTTCTTCTGTAATAACAACACCGTGAAATTCTTCGTAGTATTTCTTAATACCTAGCAAAATACTCTTAGCAATTTCTTTACTTGGTTCGTCTACGGTTACTCTTGCAAATCTACGCATTAATGCACGATCTTTTTCAAAGTACTTGCGATATTCTTCCCAAGTAGTTGATGCTACAACTTTAATATTTCCTTTTGTAAGAACAGGCTTTAACATATTAGCAAGATCGTTTGAACTTTGGCTTCCGCCAGCACCAGCACCACTAATCATATGTGCTTCATCGATAAACACAATAGTTTTGCCACGCTTCTTTAACCCAGCAATAACTAATTTAAAACGTTCTTCAAAGTCGCCTCGATATTTACTACCAGCCAACATACTACCAATGTCTAAATTATATACCGAATACTCTTTTAAGAATTCTGGTACAGCACCGTTTACAATATTCCATGCAAGTCCTTCTGCAATAGCAGTTTTACCTACACCTGGATCACCTACAAGTAACACATTGTTTTTACTACGGCGACCTAGTGCAAGTGCAATACTTTCTAGTTCTTCGTGTCTGCCAATTACAGGATCAATTTTACCTGTTTCGGCATCTTTGTTTAAGTTAGTTGTGTATGAACGCAATGCTCTTGCCGCCATACCTGCCATTTCCTCATCTTCAAATGACTGTTCAATTTCGTTATTCAAGTAATCTGCAAACTTCTCTTTTTCAATATCTGATTGTGCAATATAATAATGTGCCCAAGATTTCTTTTCACTAAACATACTTAAAAATACATCTTGTATTTCAATAGTACTTCTTCCGCTAAACAATACTTGTGTAAATGCTCTGTTAAGAACACGCTCTACTGCTTGTGTCTTTTTAGGCTTGTATTTTTTATCAGCGGCTTCTCTAATAATATCTTCACATTTAGTTTTTAAATGATGTTCAACATTCTTTTTGAGATACTCAGGATCTGTTCCAAACCCGTTTACAATATTAACAAAACCGTCATCGCATAACATAGCAAACAACAAGTGCTCCAATGTTACATAGTCATGATTAAGTTTCTTAGCATCGTTAACTGCTTTGTCAAAAACTCCTTGTAAACTTTCGCTAGGTTCTACCACTATACATTACTCCTACTAAATTTCTTTATTAATTTTTGTTGTTTCTTCTTAGCCAAATCAAGTTTTAGTTTGCTTACTCTGTCAATATAATTAATTCCATATAGATGATCATATTCATGACCAAAGATTCTTGCATTCCAACCTGTTAATTCTATTGTACACTCTTTTCCGCTAGAGTCAAGACACTCTGTTACCAAACCAAATGGTCGTTTTACTTTTAGATATAGTAAAGGAAAACTTAAACAGCCTTCTTCACCTTCAATCATCTCTTCGGACACGGCTGTAATTTTAGGATTAATAATTGCAAAAGGTTTTTCATCTTCGTAACCTTTTAATCCTGTTGGTTTAATAATAAAGATTTGTCCGTTAAACTCGACCTGATTAGCCGCCAAACCTACACCCTGATGCTTTTCCATAATTTCAATCATATCTTTTTCAATTTGTTTAGCATCTTGTGTTTCGAAGTCAAAAGGATCAACCCTTTTCTCTAAGAAATCATTAGGATAAGTTATCAGTTTCATTCTTAATCTTTCTCAATTGTTCAATAATGTCAGTATCTTGTATCTTAGGAGTATCACCATAAATCTTAACAAATAGGTTACCAGTTTGCCCAGTACGTCTATCCGGAAGACCCTGTCCGTGCATACTAAAAGTTGTTCCACTATTAGTTCCAGGAGGTATTTTTAAACTTACTTCTTTGCCTTGGATAGTACGTATGTGTATACTAGAACCAATCATAAGATCAAAAACATTTACTCTCTCGTCTACATATAAATTTATGCCATCTACGGTATAACGTGGGTGCCTTCTGACTCTTACAATTACAAATAAATCACCTCTAGGAGCATTAGGAATTTGGTCGCCGCCCATTCCGGAATATCGTATTTTATCTCCTGGTCTTACGCCTGACGGTAATGTAACATTTACACTTTGTTCTTTACCACTAGGTAGTCTATACGTAATTAAAAAGTCTTTACCAAACACAATATCTTCAATATCAATATCTGCGGCCAATGTAATATCTTGGTTACGCATTTGTCTTTGTCCAAATGGTGAACGATGTCCAAAAAATGAACCAAAAATATCTTCCATATCACTAGCATTGAAATGAAAACTCGAACCACCATGCCCTCTTGCGTGTGCCTGTTGAGGATCAGCAGTTCCGTATTGATCATACATACGTTTCTTTTCAGGATTACTTAGTGTTTGGTATGCTTCGTTTAACTGTGTAAACAATTTATGATCACCACCCTTATCGGGGTGCTGAGTCGCCGCCTTTTTTCTAAAGGCAGTTTTAATTTCTTTTTCGGATGCGTTTCGTGAGACGCCTAATAATTCATAATAATCCATAGTACTATTATATACTTAGTTTAGGCGAAAGTCAACGGCTACTTGTCTGACTTTTTACTCGAACCTGTATAAAGACCGAACCAAGCCGCACCAGCACCAACTACAATACTAACCAACCCTGATTGTTCCATAGTAGGATTTGGAAGTGCCATATACCAAACTACAACTTTGTATAATAAAATAATATATGTTGAAATAAAGAATCTTGGGAAAATTCTCCAACTATCAACGGCACGTGCCATATGAATCCATTTTGCGTATGGATTAACTCCTAAGTCTTTTGCTGAAGCATCAACTTCTAACTCAAGATTAACTTTCTTTTTATGTTCTGTACTTTGAACTTTTACTTCTGTATCAGCCATTATTTTTTACCCTCTAATTTTCTGATTCGAGATTCTAACTCGTCAATCTTCTTAGTAACATGGGGATATTTTGTACGCCAAGCATTAGGATCGTTTTGTAACCAAGTCCAGCCCCAACGATTAACTAGATATTCAAGAGTGGCATCAAATTTACCTACCGCCCATATTGCCATTTTTGTGTCTTTAAACCAGAACAAAAATGCGGCACCAAATAAAGATCCTGCTAAGGCTGTGTAAATCCACAGTCTATCGGATGCCATTCTTTCTATCATTTCCCACATATAAATCCCTCGTTTTGTTTATATGTGTATTTATTAGAAATTACAGCGAATTTCGCCTTTGGGTATTACTTTTTCTTGGATGGTTTCGCCCTTGCTAATGTTTATATCAGCGCCAGGGTGTGCGGTACAATTAGATCTAGCAGAACAACTACTGACTATCAGTGCCGTCAGTAGCAGTATCGCCTTCGTAATAGTCACGATATTTCTCTATAATCAATTGTTGCTGTATCATGTACGCACGAATTTGTGCAAAGTTTTTAGCAAGTGTTTCGTAGTCGTCATCGCTTAAACCAAACAGCACAGGATCTTTACCTTGCTCTTTCATTTTAGCAAACACTTCTTCTGCATTGTTGCTGTGTATGATAATGAACTTTAGTTCTTCCATTTTTGGAGTCGCAGGATTCTCTAGATTCAGAGGTGCTCTTTTAACCTCAGTCTTGAAAATATCTAACTTGGATACCGTACTACAACTAGTAAGGAACGTAGTTAGGATTAGCAAGGCTAGGACATTCTGAATTGATTTCAGACTTCTTAGTTGCATTTCGCTCTTTCTCCGTTAATGGACTGCCCATGGCAATCTCTACACATCTCATTGCTTTCTTAGATGCATTGTTTATAATACGTTCTACTGCACGATCTTTATCAATGGCAAGTTTGCCGATATCTCTAACTTCACCTTTGCCATTAATTTTGTTAAAACGTTCATCAAGCGATTTAAATTCTGCTTGTAGAACTCTATTTTTCTCTTCAAGTTCTTTATTTGCGGCTAGTATAGCAGTAAAATCTTTTTGCTGTTGTTCTATAACTGCTTTTTGGTCTGCTACACTTTCTTGTAATTTAGCATTGTTGGCTTCACTAATAGCAAGATCACTTTTAAGTGTTTTTACATACATAAAACCACCGCCGGCACCTGCCAACATAAACAATACTAACGCAATTTTAATTGAACTAAACATTTTCTTCCTCTGTATAACGCGGTTGTTCGCAAACAACTATGTCGATAGGCTTATTGTCACCATCTGTGAAAGTTTCAATTAGCCTACCTTCGTGTTCTCTACCGCAGTTTAAACAGGTTTGACTCATACCATTTTAAGTGCGAGTTCAGTAGTTTCTGTTACTCTGCGAGTCCATCCTCTACCGAAAGTTTCAAAAGTACTTAATTGTTCATAGTATGATTGACGTGCTTCTTGGAAATTTTTAATAGCAGTCTCAACACCTTCTGAATCAACATAAGTTGCTAATGCTTTTAATGTATTTGGACCAATACCGCCGTCAGCAACAGTACCAATCATACGTTGTAAGTACTTTGCAGAACGACCAGTGCCTGCATTGACACCAAAGTCAAATACACATAAGTCAAGACCTGCTGGAATGTCATCGCACTTCATACGGTCCCAATAATTTTTTCTGTAAATGGGAGCAACATCTTCAACTAAAAGATCTTTCATGTCTTTAGTTCCGCCCCATTCTTCGTAAACCCTTTTTGTAACACCTAAGTTAGTTTCCCCACCTGGATCTTTCGGATGGTTTACATATCCGCCTTCGTGATGAAGGATGGTTTCTAAACACTTATCGTAGTTTTCACTTGCCATATTTTAATAATCCTATCTTTTTGTTAACACTAATGAATAATCATTGTGTTCGATTAGAAACTTATCACCGTATTTTTCGATATCAAAGTCTCCAATATATTTAGTTAGGAAAACTATTTCAGGAAAAGAATTGATATTGTATGACTCGGTAACTGTTTTATTAACATCTGATGATTTACCAAAATCTACAATATTAAATTTTAATGTATCAGCATATTGCTTCTTCATTATAAGGATAGTTTCGTTGATAATATCAATGCTATCAACATAACTTTTGCTAAAGAAGTTTTTAACATTATCCATATTACTTTCGTTAACTTTAACTTCATAAGCATCTTTGTCTAACGGAATAGTTTCACCTAATTGCTCTTCTGATGAAGGCAAACTTTTAAAACTCTTATAATATCTAAACTTCATATCTTCAATGCCTGATACTTTTTTCACACCGTCAATAATTTCTAAAATTTGTGCAGGAACATCTTTCATTCTTTCTAGTTCAACAAACACTTTATAAGTACCATCGCTTTGTTCACCTGATGTAACATCAGCATCTAGTACAAATGGATATCCTTTTTCAATAAAGTTCATTAAATCTCTGCCTGAAGTTTCAGTCATAGTGGAAAAACTTAGGACAACAATATCTTTATCTTCTCCCATCTTAGATTTAAATGAATCAATTTCGTAAATTCTGTAAACTAGATCTTTAAGATCGTCTGCTCTTAGTCCCATTATAAGCCACCTTCTGCCGCAACGTCTGCTTCTTGTGGAGCCGCCGCATCGCCACCTGGATTAGTTTCAGCAACTGCTGGTTCTTTTAAGTAATCTAGTTGTTCTGCGTAACCACTGTAGATGTTAAGAATTAATTCTTTAGGCATTTTAATTTTAACAACCCAAATAGGATGTCTATCTAGTTTTCCTTTTTTAGTACCAGGACGAACATCGTCTGGTTCTTTAATTTTTCTTGGTTTAATAATCTGTGTTTTTTCGTATGATACTTGACAATCATAATCTAGTAAACGTTTACCACCTTGTGGATCAGGCATTCTATCTCTAGGCCACATAAACGAGCAACTAACCCAATGTCTTTCAATATCAGGACCTGAAACTAATTCACCGTCCTCCCAATTATCATATACATATAGGTCTAGTTCATCTAAAACTCTTTCAAAGTCTTTTAAAACTGAAAGAGCAGAATCACTATCGTAAATGTTTTCAATATTTTTAACTAGATCTAAAACGTCATACATATTATTATCACCTATGCTTTATATACTTATTTATCCGGTTTGCGTTTATAAGTATGCAGTTTTGTCTCTGCAAAATCGACTAAATATTTTTAGTAAGCACTAAAACAAGTGTGTTTACGGACATACTAAGTGCCTACTATGACTACTTATAACTCATGAAGGAGGACTTAATGGGTGCAAAAAGAGCCAAACGGCAAAACTACTCTAATAACGGTTCAAATGTTATTAGTTTTAATCAATCTAAAAAACAAGTTAACATACTTCCAAGAAATAAATCACAAGAAACATATATGCTAAAACTGTTGGATAACAAGAAGGACATAGTCTTCGGTGTAGGTCCAGCGGGAACCGGTAAAACGCTTCTAGCAGTACAGGTGGCTATTAAAGCATTTAAAGAAGGAGTTGTTGACAAGATTGTAATCACGAGGCCAGCAGTTTCTGTTGATGAAGATTTAGGGTTTTTACCAGGATCAATGGAAGAAAAAATGGCACCGTGGACCCGACCGATCTTTGATGTATTAAAGGAGTACTATAATAAGAAAGAAATAGAAAATATGATTTACGATGGTGTTGTAGAAATTGCACCACTAAGTTATATGCGTGGTCGGACGTTTAAAAAAGCATTTATTGTTGCAGATGAGATGCAAAATGCCACACCTAACCAAATGAAAATGCTACTTACAAGAATAGGAGAAGGTAGCCAAATGGCAGTAACGGGTGATTTAGCACAGGCAGATAGAATTAAGAGTAACGGACTTCTTGATTTTATTAAATCATTAGAGCATCACCATGCAACTAAGCACATTGACATAGTCAGATTTCATCAAAATGATATTGAGAGACATGAAGCAGTTAAGGAGGTGCTTGAAGTCTACGGAGACGAGTAATTAATTATCGCCAGGAAGGTCTGTATCGTTTCTATCTAAGATATAGGTCTTCTTGGCGTGTTGCCATTTAGACCAGCCATTAAAAATCATTTTTAATTGTTTGATAATGGCATTGTGCCTGTTAACGGCAGTTTCAGATAAGTCGCCTGAACGGGCAACTACGGGTTCTCTTCTAATTGGAATAACCTGTACTAAAGGTTCACCCATTTTAATTTTAGTTAACTTAGGTTCTTTTAACATAATATTAATAGGACTAATAAGAGCACCTACATCATGATCAATAACCCCAGGAATTGCGTCCCAATTCTTTTCTTCATGAAACCACATTGGTTGATATAGTAGACTCCAACCTGGTTTACTATATATTTTCCAAGGACAGTCCAGTTTTACTGCTGTTCTTACACCGTATTGTTTAATAAAACTATTACCTACTTGATCGGCAGGATGATAAGCACCGTTGTAATCGGGGTCTGAATATCGAGTTTCAACATATTGTCCGTCTGGTCTTGGATTTATTTCTATATCGCACCAAGCAGGAATAACATATCCCATTTGCATATAGTCTCCGATACCTGGACAAGCACGAACGGTTTGATCGCTATCAATTTTGTGTGTTTCTTTTTTAGTAAACACAGGAATATCTTTCCAAGCCTGTGGTAAAAATTCTTTTGCAGGTAAAATTGGAGCGTGTTTTCTTACAGCCCAATTTTCTGTTTCAAAGAATATTACAGGTTCTTGTTTACTCATACTAATTCTTCTGCTAATGGAAAGATTTTTGCAATAACTTTAGCACAAGCATGAGCAATATCCATGTGTTCTTGCTGTGTACCGTTAGCACCACGTAATTCAATGTAATGAATCCAAGAACGTAATGTACCGTTCATGTACAATCGTGTCTTAGTACATCCTTCTGGTAGTACAGCACGAGCCTGTTCTTTAGCAATGCCGTTATCAATTGCCCATTCGTATGCTTCTTTTGCGGCATCAATAACTTTTTGTTGTTGTGATTCCCAATCGTTAATTAGATTCATCTCTTGTTGTGTAGTACCTAAGCCAATTGAGTTTTGTCTATTCTTTTCATCTTGTAATCGTGCTTCACGTAGCACAAATTGATTACCAAACTCAGCAGGATCAGCATAACGCTGACTAAACTCTTGGAAACTAAATGAACGATGACGCACAATTTGATGTGCAATATCACGTGTAGTATTAATTTCTAAACAAGCACTAACCATTTCTAGTGGAGACCAATGTGCGTGTTTGATCAAATACTTTATAAGTTTTTCCGAAGTCTCCTTGTTCATTTGATTGCTAGGATTTGAAACTCTTGCACAATAGGCAATGAGATCCTGCATATTAGTTAAATGCTGTGCAGTTAAATCTTCAACTGGTGTTGAGTATGATACTAATTTTACATCTGACATTAATTTATCCTGTTCTCCATATTACGTGTACACCAAAAGGTGATACTACTGGGTGTGGTCCTAGTTCTCCAACTGGAATATTTAAACAAGCACTTGAAAATTCAATAGCCATTTCAGTTGGATCAAACCAACCAAGATCACCACCGTTTGTTTTGCTTGGACAAGCACTATTTTCTCTTGCCATTTGATCAAAACTTACGCCGCCGCGTTTTAATTCAGCGGTAATTCTTTCGCCTTCTTGCATAGCGAAAGCAATACTTCTACTATGTGTAGAGTTTCTTGCACCTTTAAATGACAACAAGATATGACTTGCTCTCATTTTACTTGGAAACTTAGACATTATTGTCCTCCTGGCTTATCACTAAAATATTTTTCAAATTTACCTTCAACGCCTTGCCATTCTTCTGCATCTTCAGGTTCAGTACCTTTAACAGTAATGTTAGGCCATTCTTGACTGTATTTAAGATTTAATTGCATCCATTTACCGTCATCCTGGCTTTCAGTGATAATTGCTTCTGCTGGACATTCTGGTTCACATACACCGCAATCAATACATTCGTCAGGGTTAATTACAAGCATATTTTCACCTTCATAAAAGCAGTCTACCGGACATACTTCTACGCAATCCATGTGTTTACATTTAATACACTTGTCGTTAACTAAGTAACTCATTATAACCTCGCAAGTTTAATTAGTGTTGCTGACAAGTTAATTTCTGGATCAACAACTAGTGTATGATCTACAAGTCCTTGTTTGATAATTAAAATTGCTTTATCTTGTGTTTCTTCATCGCCAAACAATTCAATATTGTCATACAACCAACGATAAATTTCTTCCATCTCTTCTGTACGAACTGTACCACAAAGAAGTTTACGTGCTTCTTTAATTTTGCCTGCTTTAAACAGTTCAACCATATCAAGTTTCCAGTCTGCTTCTGACTTATCACTTTCATTTGGTGCAAGTAACTTTCCATCTTGAGAATTCATTTGTACCATATTGATACATTTACGCAAGTCCGGATATGTTGCTTTTACATAAGTGTCTAATGTATCTAAATCAGGTTGTACACCTTCTGTAATTAGAATTTCTGCTACACGAGCAGTAAACTCTGTTTGATCTACTTTAGCAATATGGAATCCTTGACACCTACTGTGAATAGCAGGAATAATTCTGTTTGGGTAGTTACAAGTTAAGATAAAACGTGCAGTAGTATGATATTCTTCCATTACACCACGTAGTGCCGCCTGTGCGTTTGGACTCAAGTAATCAGCCTCGTCTAGCAGTACAACCTTAAACTCACCAAATGGAATCATTTGTACAAAGTTTACAATCTTATCACGAACGTCATCTACTGAGTTTGTTCGCGATGCGTTAATTTCTAGTATGTCTAAGTCGTTAATTTCTAGTTCATTGAAAAGAATCTTAGCAAGTGTTGTTTTACCAATACCTGCATTACCACTAAACAACAAATGCGGAATTGTACCTTCTTTAATCCAGTTCTTTACTTGTGATTTTTGATGTTCATCTCTGAACACATAACCATCTACTGTTTTAGGACGATATTTTTCTACCCATAGTTCTTTCATTTATTTGCCTCTTCTTTTTTCTTTCGACGTTTTGTGTAAAATCCGCCTTTGTAATCTATATTATCAGAACGTTCGCCCGTTTCGCAATATGTAATCTTACCACCTTTAGCCAAATATTCATCAATCATTCTTTGTGTTTCGTCATCTGTTTTACGAGGTACTGGGTTCATGCCTGTTCTATCCTTTTTCTTAGTCCACTTGTACTAAATGAATGTTGACGTTTATTATAGTATATTTCTATGCCTTTGTCAACACAAATCTGTTTACCAGTAAAGTCATTATCTCTGTATTCTTCACCAATAAATCGTACATCAATTTGGTATGTTAATAATATATCAATTAAATCTTTTTCTGTTTCATAGGGAATAATTTGATCAATGTATTTGCACCCTTCAAGTTGAACGTAGCGTTCAAAAACACTTTGGATTGGTTTATTCTTTTCAGGCCGATCAATAGTTGGATCTGTTTGTAGTCCTACCATCATGTAATCACAGTTGTTACGTGCTTCTTTTAACATAGCAACGTGTCCGCTGTGAAATAAGTCAAATGATGAAAAAGTAATTCCTATCTTCATTTTCTTTTAGGTGCCTGTTCTTCGCCTATACCCATAATAATCAATAATACATACAGCAAAGGCCATGCCCATCCTGTTAAATATCCTAAAATGTGTAAGACCATTAATGCTATACCGGTTGCACCAGCAGTACCAATACCAGTATTTTTATTTTGAAAATACATATCTTCTCCTATTGTATAAATTATATAATAAAACTAAGGAAAAGTCAAGTCTAATTGTGATTAGGAAATATCTTTTCTTGTTGATCTTTGAATATTGGCATTACAATATTTCTAGATTGTGCAAATGGTGTTGAACGACCACTAAAGACAAACCCAACACTAGTTCTTGGTTCTATTTCTTTTGGTGGAATCCCTCTATGAATAAATTTACTTGGAAAAACAATGCAACGGCCTTCTTTATATAATACAGACTTGATCATTTTACCACCGTTATCTGGGTTATCATCCCAAAAATCCATTCCACTGTCTCCGCTGACTAGATATACCATAGTATAAGCAGGTACATCTTCGCCGCTGTCGACGTGCAATCCACCGACTAGATTCTTAGTTGTAATGTTTACTTGTACTTGATTTAATTGTAAGTCACCAATGTTATCACCTAGTTTATCTTTCTGTCCATTGAATGCACTCCATACTGCTTTTAATTGCCATGGAGCATTTTCAAGTTCTTGGTGTGTCCATTGATTACTAAAAAATTGATGCCCTTGATACGGACCTAATCCTCTATGTCCAAATGACACCTTAGTATGTGGAATTTCTGCAACTACTTCGTTATGCAACCAACTAGGTACAATATCATCTAATACTATAATGTCATCTGGATTATATTTCATTAATTACAAATCGCCATCTTTACGATTTTCACTGTAATAAACATCAAACTCGCCACCAGGGTAACGTGCTTTAAGTTTGTTTACGTTTTCTGCAACTACCTCGTTAGGGTCCAAGCCAAGTGCCCTACAAGAATTAATCCAATACCACATAATATCGCCAAGTTCTCGTTTGCAATGAAAGACAGTTTCATCATCCATTGGTTTACCTTGGAAGATACATTTTTTAACAATTTCACTAAACTCTCCTCCTTCGGACGCAATACCGATTGCACCTGTTAGCAATAATGCTACATTAACATTTGGGTTATTTGCTTCAATGTCTTTTGCCCTATAAAACATTTCAGACAATTGATTACTTTCTTTTGATGTGACTTGTTCTACAAATTCTTTGTATTTGTTTAAATCTACGTTACTCAATTTAACCTCTTTTATCTTGGTCTGTCTGCAAAGTCCTCAGGACGAGGACCACCGCTATTAAAGTCAGTATTAGTTCCGATTTGCAAATCTTCTGGCTCTTCTTCTTGCCAGGCTAATATTGCATTTACATCAATTAGTCTAACTTCAATTTCTCCCATATCGGGATCATCTAAAATGATACCACGTGACCAACGTCCGTGTTCAACATAGATCCAGTTACCCACAGCATAGGGGTCTTTATTTTCATGTCCGATAGCATAAATTTTACACCATCTTGGACGGATGCCTGCTTCTTGGCCGTCATCACTTGCGATAATAATACCACCTTTAGTAGTACGTTCTCCAAAGTTCATGTCATAAGCAAGTACGCCATCATGTATCGGTCTAAGTTTGCCAGTTGCCCTAGTTTTTAACTTAGGACCGGCTCCTAACATCTGCGTATCCATCATTTAACTATTCACCTTTCTTTACAAAGTTACCAGCATCGTCTTCAACCCACTCTGTACCAGTTTCTTCAGCCTCGGCATCAATATCTGCCATTTCTGCTTCTACTGAATTTGCAGGCGCTTCTTTCTTAACTGCTTCTACTTTAGGAGTAGGAGCCGCCGCTGGTGTTGATGTTGGAGTTGCTGTTTCTTTGCGAGGTGACTCATCTGGAACTGCTTGTGGATGATCTCTATAATATTCGTCTAGAATATCATCACGACGCCTAATAATTTTACCACCTGGGCCTAATTCATCGCCACGTGCATTTACACGAGCATTTCCAACCGCAGGAGTAAGTTCATTTTTTTGACGTAGTAAGTCCATGTCAACTTGCTTACCTTGCATTGACTTATAAACTTTACGTCCAGTTTGTTTCATCGCCATATTATCTTCTCCTTAATTATGTACGTATTTATCTTAGGAACTCACGCCAATCGAGGTCAAAGTGGATTGAGTCTACCCTATGAATTCCAATAATATATAGCACATAACTTGCTACACTTGATCCTCTTCCGACACCCCATACAATATTGTTTTCACGCATATAATCAACCAAATATACCAAATATTGTAATAATGGATACATTCCTCTTTCAAAAAACTCAGTTAATTCTTCGGTAATACGTATCCATTCCTTTGTATCACGTAATGCTACTGGATCATCAATTTGTAATTTTTCCATTAATTTTGCTTCAAGCCATTTGTTTGGATTTAATTGTTTATACTCTTCTGGCATAAACCATTCGCTTTGACAAACATTATCAAATTCTTTTTGTTCTACATCTAATGGAATATATTTTTGTAATGGATTCATACCTTGTTCTTCCATTACTTTATTAAACTTATCAATATCGTCACTAGGGTCGCAGAGAACTACATGACACTTGTCAATGTTTCCTGTATAGATCATTTCTATCAGGTCACGATTAGAAAATCGTGGTATTCCTAGAGAATCAGTTTTCATAAGCATATAGTATATTTTAATCGATATTGATCAAATTGTCAAGATCTTTATCAGGATTATTGATAGTTTGTTTTACCAATCTGTCTCGTTGTTCTAATTTTAAATGGTCAAGAATGATAGTGATTTGACGTTTTGCGTCAGGATTTCTAGTTTGGAAATATTTTTTAGTTAGTGTGCTGATGTTAGCATCTAGATCTGCATCCGATAGATTTTCGGCGTTATTAAATAGCGGATGATCCATAAATTACCTCTTATGCAAACACGCCGACATATTGAGCATATACAGTTGTACCACCGTCATATGTCCAAAAGTCGACAACTACTGGATTTTCGTTGCTGTTTACAACAAATGGTGCTGGGAAATCCGGTCCGTATTTAATTGAACCGTTATCAGTTGCCCAAGTTACTGTACGTGCAGTACTATCACCTAGTGTATCTAGTAGTTGAATTCTAATTTTGCTTAGCCTATCTTCTGCAGGCCAATCTTGGAAAGTTAGTGTAACGTTATTACCAATAGTAAATGTTTGAAAATTACCATTATTGAAACTAATATTTTGAGGAGCAACAATAGTACCACCTGCGTAATGCTTTTCAGTATTACCAATTAAGTTAGCACCTGTTACGTCATTGCCAAGAAAGTTGTTTGTGGTGTTTAACTTTGCAGTATTTGTTTGTAGTTCTTCAATTTCGTTTTTTGCCGCAGTAAAGTTATTCTTAATTGTGTTAAAATTATTTCTAAACCCCTGCGAATCATTATCCTGTCCTGCAACAGGAAATTGTGCATCAATACTTGTATTATCAATATTACTTGGCATATTAGTTCCTCTCTAACTTAATATATTTATCAGATTACACATTATATCTGTAATTTCCGAAAGCGATATACTGCTCATTACTGTTGTTTTCAGTAGCATCGATAATATATCTGTCAATTTCGAAGTCTATTTGTTTAAAATCAAACCCGCTATTCTGAATATTTAACAGTATTTGCTGGCTTGTCCCTGGCTTACAATAACACAATGGAACAGCAGTAACATACCCTAGTTCTTGTACACCGTCACCCTGTGCAGTTGCCATCCATAACGGTAAGAAACTTGCTTCTGTAATACCCACCTGACTAATATTTTCACGCATATTGTCAACACTACTTAAAAAGCGTGTGTTGTCATTTGGATCACTAATTATTACAGCATCGCTGTCTACTTTAAGTGTATTATAGTCAGGTCTAAATCTAAATGGATCACTGCTTGTAGTAGCAATTTGACCTACATTTAATTCTTGCCCATTTCTTAGTGTTACTTGAATGCTTCCATTAGCATCATATACAACAGTACCGGCTCTTGTAATAATTTCCAAGTCATTACCTAATGCTCTAACTTGAATAAGTTGACCAATACTATTTCTAATTTCAAATACTGCTAGACCAGCACCTTCTTTAGTTACATCGTCTCTTGTTTCTAATTCAATGCTATCAACAGTAATTTTATCTTTGTTGGCTATGCTAATTTTTGATCTTAATTTGTTTTCATTTTCTATGTTCTTTAACGGATCAATTACATCAACATAAATTACTTCATATAATGTGTCGGTACTACCGATGTTTTTAGCAACAGCAGTTCTTAAAGCACCAAACTTAAATCTTTTTCTCTTATGATTCTTTCTACTTGCAGAAATATATTCTCTAATGTTTCTTGTTTCAATACCTGCATATACTAACATTTTAATATCTTTTTGTAAACCAAATTGTGAGTCGTTTGGTCTGTAGATCGACCCTGGTAAAAAGATATTACTGTCACCGATAAAGTTTTTGTAAATTTGTCTTTGTGTTTCTTTTAAGAATGGTTTTACATATAAATTTGAATATGTAATATTATCTGGATCTGTTACAACAATATTAAATGTTTTCTTTGTAGCACTAAAGCCAAATCTGTCTCTTGCTTCGATAGTAAATGTAAACTTACGATCAATAGTCGAAGTACCGCCATCAAGTGTAAACAAGTTTTTATCAATTGTTGTCAAACCTAAGTTACCGTCATTAGCAAACTGTCTTACTTTACCAACAATTTCGCCGTTAAGATTAATTGATAATCCCGGCGGAAGTCTACCTTCTGTCAAGTTGTATAATAGTGTTGCATTAGGTACGTTAGTTACAGCATTAACAGAGAATGTACTTGTAAAGTTTGCTTGAATAGTTCCTAAGTCTTCGACTGTAGTCCATTGGATAGTACTTTCAACTTCACCTAGTATTTTTACTGTAAATGTTTTTTTCTTTTCTGCTAAAATATCACTACCGATATCTGTATATCTAATAGCGTTTACTGTAAACTTATATTCTTTTGTAATTGCTGGTTGATAAGGAATTCTACCTGCAACTTCTCCACTAATAGCATCGATGCTCATTCCTGGAGGAAGTATACTAGGACTTCCGTCATCATTAAGTGCTTCTAAATTGTATTGTAATTCGCCTAAAATTGTTTGTGGGTCAAATACTTCTAAGTAAATTGTAATATAATTGTTTGCTCTTTTGTATCCAAGATCTGCTGGTGTTAACCATACAGGTGCTCTAAGATACGTGTTATCAGCAGTGAATATTCCTGTACCTACTTGCATTACTGTGTTGTCTGATCTTAAGAAATCATCACCTACAACATAAATTTGGAAGGTACGTTTTTCAATAGTGTCACCGTCGCTTACACTTACTTTAAATTCATAATAACGATTTAGTTTTTTACGACTTTGTGTTGCAATAGCATAATCATAACCTTGTGTGTCATAGTAGTAACTTTCAAAACCATTAGCACTTCTTAAACCAAAGTCAAATGCATAAGCGTCAAACTGTGTTGTATCATAAAAGCCTTGTCCTGCATTTTTATCTAATGCTAAAATAGGATCGATAATACCTACAAGTCTACCGTCAACTGTTAACTGTGTTCCTGGAGGTAATTCGCCGTCGCCGTCTGCTACATAATATTCTAAAGTGTCGCCTGCTGGTAAATCAGGATCAATTGCCGCAAGTTGAAAATCAATAATACTAGAATCTAAAACATAGAAACTGTTATTAGTACCAATAGGAAGTAGTCCTTCGTTCGTTGACCATACCGGTTCATCTGGACCTTGTACTTCAATAATGAATGTTCTATCTCTAATACCGTCCTCATTAGTTGCTCGTAGAACAAACTCAAACTCAGTATTTCTAGCAACTTCAAATGGAGTACCAATAATTTGACTGCTTGACAATCTCATTCCATCTGGTAATTTACCACTAATAAGTGTAATAACATCTGTGTTAAGTGTAATTGATGTTGCTGATCCAACATCTAAGTATACATCTTGTAAGTTATCTTGTGTATAAAGTAAAAAGTTAGAAACAATAGTTTTTTCAAAATCTTCAATAGTGTGTGTAGTACCTGTTTTATAATGTAGTACTTGCCCTGACAAATATGAGTAATAATATGTTTGGAAAGCACCATAAAAGATACCGCCAACATCAGGAATTACATTTCCGTTATATCCTTGTGATTTTGCCCAATAAAAGGTATTGTCTTGTGCTGGATAATAGTTATATCCGTCGGATGAAATTCCACCATTATAATCTATTGTTGTATCATTAATACCGTTAATAGTTAAAATTCTTCTTCCTAAGATAGGTGAAGTTACAGTATCATAATTGGCATCGTTTAAACCAGTTGATAGATATGAACTTGGTTTATAAAACGTGTTAGTTCTAAACTGTGGATCAAAGAGTGCAGTTTTTACAAATACAAAAGTATCTACTGAACTATCGTCAATTTCAATTAATGCTCGTTGTGCTAAAGCACCACCGTTGCCTACACCTAAGATTCTAATTTTAGTAGAGTCAACGTTTGAATAATTTTTTAGGTTAACAATTAATTCTTCAAGAAACTGTATATCAGGATGTTTGCTTTCAACAGCAATATTCCAATCTTGGTTAATACCTGTTGGAGCAATAAGAATATGATCACCTAAATAGTTTTGCCAGTCAGCAATCATGTTACTACCACTACCGCCATTATCGTGTAGCAGTATACAAACCGGAACAAGTTTATTGTTTAGTGCCGGAATTGACGGAATTCTAATACTAATATTATCATACACGTGATCAGTTACAGGATCATTTGGTGTATTAATTGTAATAGTTAAATCTGTTGTGTTAGTTACTTTAGGTACAGGATCTAAACTTAATGCACCTGTGCTAGGGTTAAAACCGCCACCTGCTTGTGTGGAAGGATCGAGCGGTAAGTCAATTGTAGTTGTTACCCTTTCTTGTAGGGTCGCTAACTTATATCCTGATTTTTGTGTCCAATTTGGTGCTGGCATTATCTATCCTCTAACTTAGTAGTATTTATCGGATATTAATGTTATTAAATTGAGCGTTGTTGTTTAGTTGATGGTCCTACAATATAAGGATATACAGGCTGTAAACTAGCATTTACTGAAAGGTGATATGCATAAGTTCCATTTGGATATTCTGGAGTTTTTGCAAATCTACCATTATATTCATCTAGTGTTCCTGTACCAACTTGATACTCAAAGTCGTTTACAAATGTTCCGGCAGTTTTTTCTGCATATAAATATCCTCGGCCTGGGGGTTCACTTGAATAAAATTGATATGAACTAGTCATTCTAGTAACAACTGATAACGGATCATTAAAATCTGAATAACCAAATGGACCGTAAATAGGATAACCGTCAAAACAGTAACCTAATATTTTACTGTGACCATCTGCGTGTCTAAAGTAATCACCACTAAAGTTTGTACCACTATAATATGTCGGAGTAGGTGTAGCAATAGTTGTAATCATATTGTCATCCCATGCCGCACTTGCTTCTGAACTTCCTGTTGGTAGATTTAAAAACATACCAGACATATAATGATACTGTCCATTTGATTCAGGCCAGCCACCTGCATCATCACCACCGTAGTTTGATCTAAAGTTTACTGAGTTATATTCAAAACCTGTTCCAGGAGCATCGTCTTCAGCATCAAGACCCGGCGGAACTTGACCAATACCTGCATTAGGAGCATAAAATACTACACCGTTATTAAAAACACCAATTGGAGATAGTGATGCAATTAACTGCGGATTGCTTGTATTTTCTCCACCTCTGTAAGTAAATGAAAAACTATAGTTTTGTGCTGTTGCTGTATTAGAACTTGGTGCAAATTGGTTTTGCCCAAATGGTTTTCCAAACTTTGCTGGATTAGGTAAACCGTTTGATGTAATTGTTAATGTTGCCATATCTTATCCTATGCTAGTAACCCCGAATCAAATGTTCTATCATCTGGTAGTAACATTTGACCAAAATCAATATCTGTTTCGTATATTAACCAGTCACTTAGTCCTCTTACGTTGTTATCTAGTGTACCAAAATCAAAACCTGCTGTGTTTGGTTCAATACTACGAATGTCAATTCCATATACCAAACCGTTAACATTACCAGTTAGTACACCTTGTAAATTACTTGCTGTTAATGTATTTACATTAAAAATATCGTTACCCGCGGCATCAAGGTTTGCACTTAATTCCGGAGATGAATCTGTTGAAAGTACAGTTGCTACATCAAAAATAACATCACTGCCAGCAACTCTAGTAGTTACTCCAGTACCACCTGCAAGTCTAACGCTATCACCGTCAGCAAGTATAACACTTCCAGCATCTGATACAACAACTAATTGCTGTAATCCACCTGTAGCATTTACAGTAATACCTTGTGGTGAACTTGTTAACGAAACGTTTGAACCTGCAACTAATTTTTTAAGTTGAATTTCAGCACCAACTTTTTGTGAGAAAAGACCTTCCCCAATGTTTCCTACGTTGGTTACTGTAGTTGATTCCGGCGCTCTAAGATCTAGGTCATCAAAGTTTTGATTTACTTTAATAAACGCTTCACGGAGATCGTCGCCAGTTCCGTCGTTTGCAAGTGTTCCAATGTTAATTGTTTGTAAAGCCATTATATCTACCTTCTATAGTGTATTTATCCTTATCCTTTAGTGAAGCCACTTGAACTTGTATACTTAATTTTATCAGGTGAATTTAAAGGAAAATATACTACCTTATTTGTACCACCATATAACCGTGGTGTAGTATTTGCGTACACATAATCATCTGGACCACCTGTGTCATATAATTCTTCTTGGGCTATATTTTGTAACCAGTCTTTAAATTGTTGAGCAGTTGCACCTGGATTTGCCTGCATATACAAACAACAAATTCCTGCAATTTGAGGAGCCGCCATGCTAGTTCCACTAATTCTTGCAATATAGTGTGCATTGCTTTCCGGGTGTGGTTGTTTTGTGCTATAAGTTGATTGTGTACCTGTGGCACTTGTAATTTGTGTACCAGCGGCATTAATATCTAATCTTTCGCCACGTTCACTTGATTCTGCTAACATTTCTTCACCGCCAAAATCTGTATTATCAATGTTGCCAACCCATACAGTATCTAATGAATGTGGTGAACTAGGTCTATTATAATATATAGGGTTACCTGCTACAATGTAGCCGGCCCATGATTCATTAAGTGTGTAATAACTGTTATAACGTGTACTACCATATTGTCCTGAAGCCTGGCCAGCACAAGGATGATATCCATTACCTGCGGCTTTAATGCAAATAACACCAGCATCAGTTAATTGTTCTTGTTCAACATCTGCTGGAAGATATTCCATAGGGTGCCTTGAACCTGTACACCCATATTGTGCAAATGTTGCCGAACTAAATGTTTGTGGTGCTATGTTTTGGTTAACTCCTCTAAACCAAATAGTTTGAATATTTGGAGGAGTAAAAAAATCTCCGTTATTGTAGTACCAACTGTAGCCCCAACTTTGATTTACTACTGTAGGACGTTTATAACCTGTTTTAGGATCTACTGGTTTTTGTTCGTGGAATAATCTTATTAGATCGTATCTATCAGTATCTATTCTATAACCAGTTCCGCCAAAAATTCTCATGCTGTATATAGTTGCGTTCTTTGCCCAGCCATACGTTTTACCTGCGGCAATACCACAACAATGGCTACCATGTGCGCCACCTGGGTTTGAGTCGTTGGAACCTGGCGAATAAAAGTTCGCAGGCATTGATCCTGCTAATCCGGTTAGTTCATACCAATCAACTTGTTGGAATCGTGTATTACCGTCTGCATCTTCCCATTCAGGATGTCCTGTTGGGTCAACACCGTCGTCTTGAATAATTAAATCAACGCCAGTTCCGTCCAGTGTATATGTATAGTCTGCATTATTTGTTGTTGAAGTATCGTCAACAGCGCCTAGGGATTTTTGAATATGTCTCCATAATCCCCAGTTAACACTATTTTGTGCATTGTTAGTTGATCTTTGAAAATTTCCTGTTTGTGTTGCATAAAGTTCTTGTGTTTCGTCTAGTGGTCTAGTTGATACAGATAAAATTCTTGGGTCTGTTGAAAGTGTTTGTGCTTCTTCGTCAGTCAAATTGTAGTGTGTCATTCTGTTGTTAAATTGACGAGCATTTACTACATCAACTGATCTATCAGGTATTGCATCTGAAACAGAATCGTCCATTGAAGTATCACGTTGTAGGTCTGCATCTAACTCTGCAACGTCAACACCTTTTACAGTTACTACAATATATTCTTTTTCCATAATTTAAATTAATCCTGTCTTAATGCTCTATGTCCTGCAAAAGGAAAATAAGCAATTCTATTCACACCGTTATATAAACTTCTTGTATTTGAGAAAAACGTAGACGCATTATTTTCGTCGGTATCACCTTGGAACATTAGGCCTTTAATACTACCTTGATTATGCCACCACTGTCTTGCTTGTGCTGGCGTCCACCCTGGGTTAAGTTGCATCAACAAACAAGTCATTCCACTAATTTGTGGTGTACTCATACTTGTTCCTGTATAGTTTGCTACGGCAGTCGGACTTGAATTATATGCACTAACAATATCAGTACCAGCAACCCACACATCAACCCTTGGACCTTTGTCGCTTGATGTTGCAGTTGCTTCTTCACCGTTATATAATCCACTATCTAGATTACCACAAACAATAGTGTTTGGACCAATGTTGCCTGCACCTCTGTTATAGTAAATAGGACTTCCTGCTGTAATGCCGCCTGTTGTAATACTTCTAGTAATATAGTTGTTGTAATCGATGTCTCCAACGGAGCATAATTTTTGTCCTTGGTTACCTGCACTTTTTACATATATTACTCCAACCTCTTCCATTTCTTCAACTTCAACATTTAGGTTATAAAGGTTAGCGTTAAATCTATTTGAAATATCTCCAATCATTCCATATTGTGATGATTTGACTGTGCCTACACTACTGCCTCTAAACACAATATCAGTTATGCTTGTAAAGTATGCTTTGTATCCCCAACTAGCACCAACTATGGTCGGACGCTTAACACCAGTAATTGGGTCTGGTGTTTTTGCTTTGTGAAATTCTTTAATAGCATCAAACCAAGCACTTGAACTAATAGTGTTCATATCTAAGCAATAGATATTTGCATTCTTTGCCCAACCGTAATCTTTACCTACAGCCGTACCACAACAGTGGGTAGCATGATAACTTGATCCTGATATGTTGTCATAGTCCTGTGTTAACTCAGCACCCATGTTTGGAAGTGTGTTCCATTGGAATCTTTGTAAACGACTATTACCGTCTTTATCTTCCCATTGTTCATGATCGTATCTAAATTTAGTTTCTTGGTGTACATAATCAACACCAGTACCATCTAAATGGTAATCATAAGTTCCGCCAATATCACTAGTTACATTTGAGCCCCATGGATTGCTTTCATTTACGTGTCTAGTAAATGCCCAATTATCTCTAGTAGTGCTTGTACCATCTCTTTGGTTGTTTAATTCTTGTTGATAGTCTGCCCATTCATCGTCCCAAGTTAATGGTTCGTTTACACCACCTACCCTTGGATCATTCATTAATGCTTCTGCTTCAGCATCAGATAATTCTACTTCAAAAATACGTTGACTTGACGGACGAGTATTTACATTATCAACTTGTCTATCAGGAATAATATTACTATCAACCCAACTGTCGCTAGTTGTGTCTCTGTTTAGTTCGTCCATTATTTCTGATTTATCGTATCCTTTAACTAAAGACACTACATAATGTTTCATAGTTACTCCTTAAACAATAGTTAAATTACCAAGCATGGCTGAGTGAAGTGTACATTGATATACTAGTGCTGTATCACTTGGTTCATGTGGTACTTCAAATATTTGTGTTCCTGTTTGCGATCCGCTTACTCCTTCACTAAATGTACTACCACCATCTTCTGTTCTAATTGCAAATGGATGTGAAGAACCTGTTGTATTTTTAAAGATATATGTTGCACCTCTGTAAAGTGTTAGATTCGGATTATCAGTTGTGTTGCTTACACCCGGACCTTCAAGTCTATAAGCAGTTGTACCACTGTTTGTAACTGTATAATGATAAACTGGTCCGCCAACAGCAACCCAGTTAGTGCCATTGTAATATGTCATGTCACCTTCACTAGGACCAGTAACAACAACACCGCCTGCAATCGCGGCATTAACTGTAATATTACCTTCAGCGTCACTAGTTGTTGAAACGTTGTTACCACCAATAATTTTAATGCTTTCTTTATTTTCAACAGTACGCATTGTTGAATCATCTGCGCCAATAAAGAATGAATATGGTTGAGTTACTCCTTCAAATTGGGAACCGTTCCACCATTGAATTTCACCAACTGATGAGTTATAAATTATATCACCTTTTTGTCCTACAAGAAGGTTAACACCGTCAGTATCAAAAATACCTAATCTTAATGGTGCTCTTTGAATTACAACAGCATTCGCGGCATCTAGTATCAAGTTACTTGCACTTGTTAATGTTGGAATACCTGTGCTTGATGAAACAATCTCATCTGCTGAAATTTGTGTAGCATTAATATTTGTAACTGCAAGTGTGTTAGTGTTTGCATCAAATGTGAAGTCTGCATCACCTGCTAACGATCCGCCATCATTATATTGTACTGTTCCACTAATACCACCCGGAGTGCTTCCACCTCCTCCAGTTGATGTAATTGTAATGCTATCTGCAACATTATCAGTTGTTAGTGTAATTCCAGAACCTGCAACAAGTGTTAGTGTATCACTAATAGAATCTGCGGAAACTGTGTTTTGTCCTGCAACAGCAAAATTAACAAACGTATTTGTGCTTGAACTTACTGAAGTCCAAGATAATGTTCCGCTACCGTCTGTTACTAAAACTTGTCCGTTAAGTCCATCACCATTTGGTAAAATAAATGTTGTATTACCACTTAGTGTTGCCGGTGCTCTAAACGCTGAGTAGTTTTGATTATCACCAGCATAATATCTTACTTCACCTGCACTTGAAAGTTTAACATTATCATTAAATGTTACTTCGTTACTAGTACCACTTACATTTCCGTTTACAGTAATATTTGTGGTAGTAAATGTTGTTGATGTTAGTACCTGTGTTGCAAGTGTGTTTGTACTAGGATTATATGTAATACCTGCGTCAGTATGTAATGTTTGCCCACCTGCACTACCTTGTGAAACAAAAGTTATAAACTGTGAAGTTGCAGTAGCATCAAACTGTGTGCTTACAGTTGCCGCATCTAAGTTGTTTAGTGGTCTTGGTCTCCACTCACTATTACCGCCATTCCAACTTAATACATAATTGTCTTGTGGAGCAACAGTAATAACGTTTACATCATCTAAGTCACCAAGTTCTGCAATAGAACTAGAAACTGTACCCGGTTGCCATCTTTGATTTAAGTTACTCCAGATAAGTGCTTGTCCGTTGTTTGGACTTGCCGCATCTACATCTGTTAAATCATCTAATGCACCAACAGTAATTGTAACATTACCTTGTCCATCAGTTGTAGTAGTAATACCAGTACCACCTAAGAAACTAATTGTTTCATTGCTCGAAACTGTTTTTGCTTGTCCGTCATCACCAGCAGTTGACCAACCAGCAAACGCTGAGGATTCATTTTGTAAAGGAACCCAAGAACCGCTGTGTGCAAAATATCCTTTGCCTGTTGCGTGTACATGAGCAAACATACCGTGGTATGTACTTGCATCTGGTAAATCTGCTTCTTCTGCAAATACGTTTGAGAAATAAACTTTACCAGTTGAATTAATATCTAGTTCAGTTGTATTACCTCTGCTTAAAATACTGTTTAGTGTATCTGCTTCTGTAACAACGTTAGTTAATTTAAAGTTTCCTGAAGCATGATCGTAGTATAAAACTTTTCCATCATCTGTTGCACTAACATTATCAACATTAGATAAACTTGATAACGTAGTACCTTGGATCCGAGCATCAACTCTAGCAGTTGAAAAATATAAGTTTGACAAGCCTTCATTAACTTGATCAGTAGTTGTACCAGCCGCTAAAAATCCTGTGTCGTTTGCAAACGCACTTAACGCTGTTGGTACAGTAGGAATAATTGGTTTGTTAGTAAGATCGTTATAGTCACCACTAAATGGATTGTTAAACGAAACTCCGTTAATTGTTACGTCAGTTGCATTAATTGATCCAACGTTAGTAACACCAGCACCACCTAGATCTAAATTATCACCTACCGGTAGTTCTTTAATTTTATTGTCATCGAGCGTGTCGACTATAAGTGGTATTCTATTTGCCATTATGTTTTCCTATACTCATATTTATTTTATACTGCATTTGCAATTTCTCTCCAAGCACCATTTAAGTAAACTACCATAGTTTGAACACCATTAGTCATTGGATCCCAACCACTGCCGTCTGCTATTGCTACCATACCGTCTGCTGGTGATGTCGGAGCCGATGTTAGTACAGATAGTTTTGCTAATCCAGTTATGGAAACACCATATGATACAGTATCTAATTTAACATTATTTTGATAACGTAATTCTACACCTTGACCAACAAGAAATCTTGCAAGTGTTCCACCACTTGTTCCATCAATAACAAAAGAATCTGGTGTTCTAACATATATAAATCCTCGTGAGTTCTGTAATCTTGCATTTGCTCCGTCATGATAAAAATCTAAGTCACTATCCGTTCCTAAAAACAAATGATCGCTATCTTGAAATATAATGTCATTTCCATTGGTATCTAAGTTTCCACCAAGTTGTGGGGTTGTGTCTGAACTTAATTCTACAGTTGTTAAATAATCAGTCCCTGCAACCGCCTGTGAAATATTACCAGCACCGTCTGCTTTTACTAATCCGTTAATAGCACCTACAACTGGATCTGTTTCTACAACACTAATACCTGTTAGTGCTGAACCATCTATTGCAGGTAAAGCACCTGATAAGTTTGCCGCTGGAATCTTAGCATTGATAGCATCTACAAGTAGTGTACTATCTTCTGCAAAAACATTTCCGCTAACATCTGTTGCAACGTGTCCATCTTCAAGTGCTGTAAGTTTTGTATAAACTTCTGTAAAGTTAGTGTTTACTTTATTAAAGGCAACTCTAATTGGATCGCCATCACCCTTATTTGCACTTGACCCAATGTTTATAGTTAGTTGTGCCATTATACTCTCCCTACCACTGCTTCAATTACGCCATGTCCGGGATCGTCTTTGGCTTCTAGTGCTTTACCAATTACAGTACCTACCTTAGCATTATTGTTTGCTATTGCAAATCCTGGAATACTTGCTGAAACTAACAAGTCTCCTTTCTTAACAATACCAACAACCTTAACTGGAGTACGTCCTTGTAAAGCAACCGCTGTAACATGATTACCTTCTAACTGGCTGTTCATTAAGTGTGCAGGATTTTCTGAAACAACGCCTGCTACCCTTGTGTCGTCTTTCATCTTAGTAGTTGTAATTTCTTCTTCACCACCAAATATTAATACAGTACCTACTTCGTAATCTGCATCTGCTAGATAGTTCTCAGCCAAGTCAGCGTATCTTGCTTGTGTTGATGTTCCATCATAAACACCTGCGTAAAGTGTATTGTATCTTAATGAAGCAGTACCAATATTGTATGTGTTATTCTGACTTGGTTCAAATCCTGATGTTGTAGTTCTAAGAACCATTTCACCATCGGAAATTAATCCAATTTGTCCTGCGGCAGTATAACCTGTATTAGCACCAACTGATATACCTGTACTTGTTGCATCAAGTTCTCCTGGTGCTTCAATAAATGAACTGTGTATCCAATCTACAGCAAGTCTACTTTCACCTGCTAGTGCAGAGTTAGTTTGGAAGAATCCTTGTGTAACACCTGTGTTACCAATATTAACGCTTCCTGGAATTTCAACTGTTGGTGTAACTGTACCTGCTGATGAAAGGAATAATGCACCACCAGGTGTAGTAAATTGAATTTCAGTACCACTAGTATCTGCAATCAAGTAACCATCAATCTTAAGTCCTTGCATATCAGCATTACCTAAGTTGTCAGTTTTAATTAATGAATTAATTGCACCAGTTGTTGTAACATTCTCTTGTACACCGCCACCTTCGTTAACGATTGTAGTAAATGGAATTTCTGTAACATCACCTGAACTTGAATCACCACTTGCTCTACCTAGTGCAGTACCATCAGCAATATTAATAATTTTTCTGTAGTCTAATGCACCATTGTCAATAGTAATCCAGCCATTATCTGCTGTAAAGATATCACTATCGAAACTAGCAACACCTAGGTCATTTTGTGTAATGCCTGTTGCGTTTGCTCTTGTACTTGCATTGTTAAGAGCAAGTTTAGTTTGTTGAATACCTGCGGCAGAATTAACGTCTGCATCAATAATACTGTCTGGTGCAATTCTGTATTCTACAGTTGCTCCATTAGCATCTCTCGATACTACAATGTTAATATCACTTGCGGCATCTTCAACTAAGTTTGCCCATTCAAAGTGTGGACCGTCTTCCATCTGTGCCGAAACACCGCCGGTTGTTGTAATAATATCTTGAGTATTAAATGTTCCACTTGCAGGAGTGTAAACTAACAAGTTGTAATTAACACCACCTACTGTAACATTTTCTACTGTAAGAATTGTACCAGTAGCATTTGTAAAGTTACCTGTAATAACATCGCCTGCTTGGAAGTTACCACCAATTGCTGGTTGTGTGTAAATTCTATATTTGCCTGTTGAACCAATTAACTGATCAACATCTAAGTTGTTAAATTCAGTATCAACTAGTTCGCCAATTGTATCACCTTCTTTAATTAATCCATCAACATAAGATTTAGTTGCGGCATCCTGAGCACCTTGTGGATCACTTAGTGATTCAATTCTGTATCCACCAGCATTCAAGTTACCTGTCATTGATGTAGTACCATCACGTGCTAGTACACCTGGACCAATAATATTTGGATTTATATTTCCACCGTGGTCAAATCCTAAACGTCTAGTAACATAACCACGCACCGCTGATTCAACTGGAACTGTATCAGTTGAGTTGTCAGTCATGCCGTCATCGGCACTAAATTCTGCTACAACAACACCACGTTTAAATCCAATACCGTCCAAGTTACTTAATGCAATTGAAGCACTAAATGTAACTGTACCAGTACCTTGGTCAACTGTAAAGAATCTACCTACGCGGAAGAAACCATCTTGGTCAGTTGATACGTAGAAACATCTACCTTTATCTCTTTCATCAACTTCTCTGTCTTGGTCTTTAGGTTGTGTTGCTTCACCTAGTACAACGTTCGGGAAGTTAGAAGTATTATAACCACCAGTACCAATATTTAGGAAGTCGTGTCCTGTTGCTCTACATAGTGAAATGTTAACAGTAATGTTACCACCTTCACCTGCGGCTAAACCTGCTCTTAGTGTTACGTTATTAGTTGCATTAACAACAGTACTGTTTAGACCTGTACCAGCATAACTAGCATTAACGTTTGTACCAGCAACATCAGTAATTTGAATAGTACCATAACCAACACGTTGAGTATAATTTGTAATTTGATGTAGTTTACCATCCCAGGCAAAAATCATATCACCTGCGTTCAATCTATCAAGCACAGGTTGTGATAAGATACTAACAACAGCAATAACAACGTCACCCTGTGTAGCACCCATTGTTGTTCCTACGCCTGCATAGGTATTAGTTGCGGCATTAGTATTATCAACAACTAGTTTAATGTATTCATATGGCGAATCAAATCTAGTAATCTTTTCTGTTCCTGGTAATGCATTACCTAACGCATCTGTTGTTCCAAATGATAATGTTCTATAAACTTTACCTGGGTTTTGGTCAAATATCAATGCTGAACTTGGTCTTGAACTTACTGACTCAACACCATCAATATGATGCGACAAGTTCATTCTAATCATACCAATTGAACCATCTACTGGAACTGCTTTAAGTCCTGTTGTACTTGTACTATCTGTACCAGTTGTAGCAAGGTTTAATCTATAAACTGTGCCGTCAATGTATGCACTAGATTCAATCTGTCCTGTGTTTTGTACAGTTGTAATTTCGTAACGTGTTGTTCCTAATTGTCCACCATGGTCAATTTCAACTTCTGAGTTTGCTAGTGGTACAAATGGCAATTCGTACACATACATATAAAGTTGATCAAGAGCGTGTGTATAATCAGCACCGTCATCGTAAATTCTGATAGGACGTACCATGTCATGTTTAGTAGTAATAATGTCTGGTACTTCGTTTGGATCAGAGCCAGTTGCAACTAAACCGTATTCACCATATGCGTTAGAACCGTTTAGTGATCTAATTTCACCACCTTTGTCTGCGTAGTAAGCCGCTTGACAGTAGTAAGTAAATTGTGATACAAGTTCTGATAAACCAGTGTTAGTAACAACAGTACCGTAACCTAAGTCGTTAACCTGTGTAAAGTCGTTTGCCAACATTGATCTATTACCTGGTGTTTGTAATACAATGTGTGTTGGTAGTGGTTCACTAAATCCTGCACCACTGTTTGATGTTGGATCAAGTAATAGTGTAGCAGTACCTGCCTGCTGATCGTAATTTGTAAATGAGTTAACTTGGTAACGTTTACCTTGAATATAGAACGGACAAGGAACGTTTGGTTTCTTAATTCGTAAGCCTTCGCCTAATGCACTCTGTACGTTAATGCTGTATGCATTGTTAATGCCAGTTACAACAGTTCTCAAGTTACCAACGAAACCGTCGATAAACATACCACCAGCAAACGTTTGTTTGTTTACTGATTTACTAAACGATGTACCAGTTTGCATATAAGGTGATTTAGTAAGCACAATACCTTCTGGATCTAGTACTGCCATAAATCCACCGTGTCCAGTAACACTCATATTTCTTAAGATAGTTGTGTCGTTCATTAAGAACACATCCATCTCATCGTTGTTCTTAGGTGGATTATAATCACTATCAAATGCGTATAATATTGATGTAATAAAGTTACTTACGATTGTTTGTACTGCTGTCGAAGATGCAATAACATTAGTATTGATGTAAGTTGCAATGTGTTGCATACCAGAACGACAGTCTGCGTCAATACCTGTTTGATTCCAGAACTTGCCTTGCATAGTAAGAACATTTTCTCTACCACCTTTGCGTAAGTCTGCAACAATAGCATCAACAATGTACCCTGTATCTCTTCTGCTCTTTGTTTCTTCAGTACCTGTTAGAACTCCAAGTGCATTAATGTGTGTAACAACAGCGTCTTGGATATCTGATTTTGCTTCTGCAATAGCACTTGCTTCTGTATTATATCCGCCAGCATTAGTATATGAAGGACCAATGTCTGTTACAGAAGTATGATCTCTTAAGTAATGATAACCATAACTAGTTGAATCGAGTGCAGGTAAAACAGATAGACCATTTTGAATAACATTACTAATGATACCCATTAATGTATCTACTTGTGTAGACGCCGCCGCTTCGCCGTTTGTACCAGAAATTGTTTGTGTAGTTTTAGACTGTAAAGATCCGTATGCAGTATTTGTTAAAATATAATCTGTTACTAAATCTCTTGTAAAGTCAATTGCCGCCGCAGTTTGCCCTTCTTGTCCATTAATTAAACTTGAAGTACCTTCATAATAGCGTGAAGCATTAAAATGTGTCTTTTCATTTCCACCCCATTTTAGATCATAAATGATACCATCTAAAATAAGTCCTGTATCTCTTTCACATTTCTGTGCATCGTACGTAAACCCTGACCAAATTCCTGTGTTTAAAGATATTTGGTAATTAATCCAAGCAATAGTTTCGTCTTTAATATATTCTTTATTATCTTCTAATAGTGAAATAGCATCTGGATTGTAAGATGCTTTTAAATCCAATCCGTCAAACTCGGGCTCTCTATAGAAGTATGTTTCTGCCCAACGTGACTGTGAAACACCATCTTTTGGTTTAACAATAACACGTCTAAATTCGTCACCTTTTAGTGAAACACCTACTGGAACTTTAATTGGGAAGTGTTCAAAGTAAGTTCCACTTTCAATGTGGATACTAATATTCTTAATTGTTAATCTACTGCCATATTGTAATTCTTCACCAACAACAAATTCTTTTGGTTCTAATAATTCAAGTTCAATAATATCAGCAACACCAACATCACCGTCTCTGTCAACAGACACAATTCTACCAACTGCACCTGACTGCTTACCAATAATAAGTTTACCTGGAATTAAGTCTTGGTTTGTAACAACGTTTTGATCAACATAACCTTGTCCGCCATGTGAAATGTGTATTGTCCAAGTACTACCTTCAACAAGTTGTGGAGCCGCTGTTTTATAATCAGGACCAACAATAATAGTTTTAATAATATCCCATTTAGCACCAACTGATGTTTGACCAACTAGATCGACAGTTTGGTTAGTGTCAACTTGTTGTGTATATGTAGATTGGTAAAGATTTGTTTCTAGTGTATTAGTAATAATTTTTGCGTGTAACTGTTTTGCAAAGTTAAGAGAAGCAATAGTTTCTGTTAACTGAGTTCTTCTTGCAATTTGACCACTTGCTGAACTGTAGTATCTTAAACCAGCATTTCTACTGTGGTAGTTTGCAAGTGTGCTATCAAGAACATCAAGAACAATACCATCTGCAATAAGTCCTAGGTCTCTGCGGCATAGTTCTCTATCATATAACAACGATGGATATGTTTCATCGAGATATGCAATAGTTTCTTCAATTAAGAATTTTCTGTTTAGGTCTGTTAGAATTTTAACTTCTTCGTAACCGCTTGATGTAGTAACACCCGAATCTGTAACAAGACTTTTTCCTGCACCATTATTGTATGTAATGTCTTGTACATATGGTCCAACGCCCAATGGTGAAGTATCAATAATTTCTTCTGCTTTAGCACAGGCCGCCGCCAGTGTTTTGTAAGCATAGTTCCATGCTCTACCTTCTTGACCAACTGGAACATTAGCCATGCTGTCGTCACCACTTGTTGCAACATATAAATTAGCAACGGATGGAAACGCACTATTGTCTACATAAAGTTTTGTAGCCGCTTGTAAATCTGTTTCACCATTTGGTGTACCTGCACCTGCAAATGAACCTGGATGATCATGTAATGTTAATGCACCAACCATTGTGTCGCCTTGTCTACGAACAACACTTTGTCTTGGCATTGCTTCTGTACTAATAAAGAAGCCTTGTAAACTTGAATCATACTCGGCATCAGTCATTGACTGCGTACCAGTACCTGTTCCTGTAGTTAAACTAATTTTAACTCTAGTTTCGTCGTCGTTATTTTGTGCTTCATCAAGAGTTGTATGAACACTTAATTGTGTGTCACTTACAAAGCGTAAGTAATATGTATTACCACTAACTAAACCAGTTGCATCAGTTCCTGTTGAATTATACTTGTATGCAATACCATTTGATGTAGAAGTAAATCCGTGTCCACCATTAACAACAATATTACCATTTGCGTAACTGCTAATTACAAAAGTATAACTTGAAGCATCGGCAGGCTCTGTACGTACACGAACTTGTCCTTCAGCACCTGGTGACCCAGCACTTCTTAAAAATCTACTATCTGCATACCCTTTGGTAATTACAAGATCATCAATATCAAAGTTAGTACCATGTGCAGAGTTTAACGAGTTTACAGCGGCTTGTGAAACTGCCGCGTTAGCAATAGCCTGGTTTGCCGCATTTAGAGGACCACCTAAACTTGGAACACCGTCTGTACTAACAACTGAACTTGTATTTGAAATAACAATCTGTTCTGGACTTGTTGTTTGGATTGTCATACCTTGGCCAGCAACCAAAGTCTTCATTTCAATTGCACTACCTTGTGCGTTTGCCATTGGTACTGTATATGGTGTTAATACTGACGGAACATCACTTAAACTTGTAAAGTTAATTTGTCCACCGATACCAAATACTGCGTATAGTTCTGTAAAGTTTTCGTTTACTTTATTAAACGCTTCACGTATCGCGTCACCGGTATTATCGTTACCCTCTGTACCAATGTTAATAATCTGTTTTGCCATTTGCTATTCCTAAAGTCCTATTGATTCCCCACAACCGCAACTTGATGTTGAAGCAGGATTTGTAATGTTGAAGTAAGATCCAAATAATTCTTTTTTGTAATCAACTGTTGATCCTATCAAATACATAATACTTGTACTATCTATAGCAAACTTGCCATTTTCTAGATCAATTACTTCATCGTTATCTTCTAGCGTGTCCTCTAATGACCAATCATACATGAATCCTGCACAGCCACCACCTTTTAAGGATAGTTTTACGGCTGGTTTTTGATGCTCTTTAAGCATACTGTTTAGATGTTCTTTTGCAGAATCAGTTAATGTTACTACTGTCATTTTTAAAACCTCTCATTGTTATTTACCTTTATTTCTATAATCTTAATGTAATTATAAATATATGTGTTATGTTTTTAAGAACCGAGCAAAAAATTCAGTACTACCTACGTAAAGGTAAGAAGGGTCAGCACCATCCTTATAAACGTAAGAAGACGATTGTGTTCTTCGAATGTGATAATTGTCACGAAGAATTTACCCGTGACAAAGGACAAGTAGATCCTAAACGTTTAAATGATGATTATTCACACGTTTGCCCTAAGTGTGATCCTAAAAGATTTGCACAGAAAAAAGGTGTGCAACAACGAAAGAAATTAAACTTGCCTGTAGATAGTATGGACGTTGACATTAGCAGTCTATAACTTTTTAATGCCAACTCCATTTAACTAATTATTCGGACTTCCAAATAGTCCAAGCACCGTATGCGATTGCCCCGTATGCGAATAGAGCCGCGATAGGTTTAAAAATAAGAAAAGTTAGTCCGGCTACTACTAATACTACACCGTCTAATGTTGTACGCTCTTTTAAACGAGCATTAATCCATTTTTGTAACATAAGTATCTCCTTTTGTGTAGAAATATTTATATTAGATAGATTCGTACAATTTAATGCTGGCTAAGTTTTTGGCTTTAGATTCTACCATAATATCTGCACGATCACGGAATGAAAGAGCCCATTCGTTAACTGCCGAATTCCACATAAAGTCGGAGTGAGCACGTAGTTTCTGCTTCTTATAACCGTTCATAAGCAGATATTCCATATCAGGCATTTCATCTGTAGGCCATTCTGTAAGTAGATCTTCACGTGATACTGAGTAGTGAATAACAGGACGCACACCACGCCAACTATCAATTATGCGATCAAATCTACGATCGGTGGGTTGAATGTATTCTCCACTAGCGACCCAGTGGTGGTGTATGTCAAGAACGAGTGCGACGTGGTTGGCAAGTTCCAGGCTGGCGTCGATGCCCCAGGACATTTCGTCATTTTCAATTGTAATACAGTTTCGTGCTTCTGGAGACAGTCTTGGAAGGACGTCGATGATACCGGCTGGACCTTGTCTGCCTGAGATGTGGACGTTACACTTGAAGTCTTGCCAATTGTTACCGTAACCCATCCACCTGGCGATGTCAATGTGATACTCAAATTCTTCTATGCTCCGTTCAACGATATCAGGATTATCTGACGCAAGTACAGTAAACTGACCAGGATGCATAGAAAGCCTAACATCCAGTTCACGAGCCTTTGCGCCGACGTGAGCCAAGTTCCTTTCACAATATTGTCGTACATCAGGCTTGCGCCAGAAATAACTCCAAGTAGGCTCAGTATAAACAGGTAGGACGTCACTTCCCAACCTAACCATACGTAATTCATTCGGTAGTCCTCCTACATAGTTAACAAGGTTCCAATAACTTTGTATGTTATGAACCATAATGTCCCATAGACGCTGTTCAGCAACATCACGTGTTTGCCTATTCAACCAAGCAACAGTTGTTGCTTTTGTATTTAACGGTCGTTGAATCTCCTCTAGCAGTTTCTTCTTCTGCGTTTGATCAGGATGCATATATTTGCAGGCAAAGCCTATACGTTTCGTAGTCGATTCCATGTGTCTTCCCAGTTTTTAATATTATAGCAAATTCCTAGATCGTTGTCAATGATTTGTTTTTTCAAAGGATAGTCATTTCCTTCAGGATACATAGCATCACCAAAAAAGTGTAGTGTATCATTTGGACTAAAATCTCTTAAGATTTGTGATTTGTCATTGCCTTTTGGAAAAACATCAATGCCTGTTTCACCGCCAACCTTAGCACTTATCTCTGGGAACATAGTTTCGAACGCTCTTGCTATTCTATCTCGTTCGTTTATCCTTAAATCATGCTCTACATATAGTTTACGTTCACCCACAGTAGCATTACGTCCTACTACACTAAAATTACACATACCAGGTCTATGCTCAAAGTGTAGTCCTGTACGTAGTGGGAATTCGCTTTCGTTCATGCATTGTGTTAAAAACTGTTCTGCTATTTCAGGTAATTTCCAATCTGTTGTATAAACATTAGTTCCTGCTTCGTAAACATCACTGCCTGAACAGTTGTAAACTTTTTTAACATTTTCGCAAATGTCAGAACCAATTTGTTCAACAGTTTTTTCGTAATCACTGCCTGTTACAAGATATACATTATTTGAATATGTAAATTCTAAAAACCAACGTTGAAACTCAACGTTCATTTTTTGACGACTCGGAGTCAGAGTACCGTCCACGTCAAATATGAATCTTTCCATTTACTGCTTTTTCCTTACTTGTGGCTTAGGTTTACGTTCTTGCGGTTTTTCTAAAATGTTACGAATTGTATAAAGTTGTTCAATAACATCTTCAACTAGGTCTATGTCACTTGGCTTGTCTGTATCAAGATCAAGTTCTATTTTAATTTTCATTTTGTTGTCCGTCTAAATATATATGAATTTTCTTTGCTCTATCTTTTACAAGTGTTGTATAATCAGGATTAGTACTCCACTTGTTTAAAAAATCTATTTGTTTATCTATATCAAAATTGTGATCGTTAAATTGTTTTACACGTTCTGCTCTAAATTCTGTGTAAGCCGGATGGGTGTTAATAATTCTAATCATGTCTTTAACACTTGCACATTTACTTCTATACTTTTTAACACCAAAGTCGGCATCAGGTAAGTCAATCGGTTTTAATTGAGGTACGTTAGGATCCCAGGTTCTAATGCCAAAAAGGTTATTTCCATCTCTTGCAAATCTACTTTTGCCATAGCCTGTTTCAAGCACAGCCATTGCTATAATAATATCTCTATGAATTCTTTCTCTAGGTTCAATACCTAAGTTCCAAAAGTCAACACAACGAGCAACACCTTTAACAAATTGTTCGTCGGTAGTATAATCAATTGCAGGTTCTAAAAATCCAAACTCAGACCATTCGTTTGCAAATGCTTTTTGCATTTTAGCAGTCCATTTGTCTGTAATCCAATGATTAGGAAACCAAGTGCCTAGCCCAAATGTAGAAATAATCACAACTACACCTGCAAGAAAATATGTTATTTGTTTTTTGACTTTTTTACTAATCATATGACTATATTATAACTAACTTTGTTTGAAAAGTCAAGTCCTATTTCCAATTTTCTTTGCACCAAGGATCAATGCAATCTTTTGGATTCGGATCACCATGAAAAACTGCAACACTTGTTTCGGGTAGAATTTTTGGTACGCCAGGAGAGACAAAGTTGCGTTTACCTGTAATACGTGTCATTTCGGGTCTGCCACGCATTTCCCATTTATAACTTTGTATCCATTCGTCAGGCCAAAAGTTAAATTCTGAACGAACATTTTCATATAGCCAATCTTGATCTCCATGATATCTTTTTGAATGATATCCAGGCTGTTCCATAAACCTTTGATATACAACCTTGTGTTGTCCTGTTTCTAATCTAAATATACTAGAGTTCATTCGAGACCATGTCGATTGCATTGATCTATTAAAATCTCTAATAACACAGAACTCACCTGCCTTATATGTAAACAGTTTATCTATGTTATCAAAGATAATAACATCTAGATCAATATAAAGTACTGTACCATGTATTCCTAAATTAGGATTAAAGAACATAGTCTTGTACCACCAACCATTAATTTCAGGATGCTTTTGAATAGGCATAACTTGTATGCCCGGGTTAATTCCTGTAGCATCTTCTGTAAAGCAGACAAAGGTATGAGGTACTGTTAGATTACGACTAACCATACTATGCAAAGTGTTTACATACTCAGCACTATATTTGTTACCGTATTTTAAGCAAACAACATAGTTAGCCACTGTGCCCTCCTTACATTGATGTATTTACTGGACCGTATGATTTAGTATTCATTGCTTTCATAGGATTAGCACCCAAACTTAACGTTACCCTTGGACCTATAATCATAGGTTTGTGATTTGTTAGTCTTGGTAATAAAATTGCATCACCCGGATTTAGTGTGTAGATTGTTTTTTCTTGAGTATCTTTATCAGTTACTAAGTAAGCAACCTGTCCGTATCCTTGAATTAGTAATACAGTTTCATAGTCATTATGAAGCATTAAACTATTGTGTGTGTCACTCATGCTGTAAAATAAACTAGCATTGAAGTGAGTTTCAGTTTCGTGTCGATCATAGTTTGATTGGAAGTCAAGCATATACTTTTGCAATCTCTTATCAGATCCAACATCGGGCAAGTGCGATCCGCCTCTTGCTAATTCATCGACATTAGTAATTGTTGCTTTGTATTGATTTACTTCTACAAGAGTTTCAAAATTAATATCGTTTTTTGCATCGGGAAAAGCATTACGATAAACAGCAACGTTTAGATTTTTACGATCTTCGTTTACTTGACTCCAATCCATCTTACGCCTCGTAGATTGCAGAGTTAGCACCGTGTTCTGCACATTCTACCTTAACGCAATAACAACGATTATCTGTCTTTTCTCTAATTAGTTTGTCTGCAAAATTAAATGCGTGTTCTGCAAACTTCTCTGCACCAACACCATCAAATATTCTTAGTTCTGCTAGACCCAGTGCTTCTAGTTTTTGTAATTCTTCTAAAAATGGATCTGCTCGATCTACTGCTACCTTGTGATCAAAACTATCTTCTAGCCAAGCCTTTAGTGGTTTTAGTCCTCCAAAGTCTACTGCCCAGTTTTTGTTATCTAGTTCATCACAACCAAATGTGAATGTAAATGCTAGACTGTAACCGTGTAGTAGATGGCAATGTGAATGATCTGCGTTTGGTTGTCTAAAGACTGCCGATAGGCCAATATTATGACCATAATGTTTTGTACTGTAATGTTTACCCATTATTAACTCCTATATATAATGGCGGCAGAATTAGAAGGGGTGACGCCAAGTCCTATATTAAACATATTGTATAGTATATACAATTTATTTGCTTTTGTCAAGTCTTTTGTGGTACGTATTAAAACTTATAGTTACTCGTTTTGTAGTTGTGTTTGGTGTTGAATAGTGATACAACCAACTAGGAAACAGTATTAACAGTTCGCTTCTAGGTTGAAACTCCATATTATTAGTTGTATAATACGTAGCCTTGTTGTGTATTTCAGCCATTTTAGGTCCAAGTATAGGACTTTCAAATACTAGTGGCGCACTACCTTCTTCAACAATTGGATAATATGCTCCGCTAATAATTGATAACTCGTGCCTGTGTTTGTTGATTACACCTTGTTCCTCTTGTATGTTAAGCCAACTCTTTCCAAGTTCTACAATGTCAAGACCTGCATCTTCACAATACTCGTCAAGACAATCCTGAATGCCTGTTCTTACTTTTGTTAATTCTTTCGAATGTAGAAAGTTCATTTCATGTTGGCTAGAAGTTTTACCATTGCCAATATCATCAGGCCATACAGTTAGGTCTTTGTAGTTGTTTAGATATTCTTTTTCTTCAGTGCCAAAAGGAACTTGGTACACCTGTACTAGTGTAGGAAAGATATCATATGTTGCTTTTCTAAACGTTCCGTCAACTATCGACGCTCTCATGCTTTTCCATCCTATAATCTCTTAGAGTAGAGTAGTAATCTCTGTCCATGTGTCGAACTGTATTAAAACTAATTGTATATCTTTTTTGTGTAGGATTTCTAGGAACACTATGTCGCAACCAACTTGGGAAAATAACTAATAGTCCTGTCTTTGGCATACATTCAATTTCGTAACGATTATAATTTGTAAGGTTGATACTGTTAGTGTTCATAAAGTTTGCTTGAATAGGACTTTCAAGAATTAAAGGCGAACTGCCTGGATCAACATAAGGATAGTATGCTCCACTAATAACACTTCTTTCGTGTCTGTGAGCATCAACTAAACCACCTTCATACAAACAATTAAACCAACTAGTACTAAGCAATGTATAATCAATACCTGCTTCTTGTGTATAAATGTCACAGCACTCTTGAATTGTTTTCCATAGGTCTGTTAGTCTTTTGTCATTTAGGAATTGTTCGTCACCTTTAATATAACTACTTTGGCCTTCGTGAACTAATCTATGATTTCCTGTTGCTTCGAACTTTTCGATTAATTCTAAAACTGTTTTTTCATCTTTGTGTCCTTCTAATTCAAAAGTTGAGATTAGAGTAGGAAAAGCCTGATGATGAACAAAATCAATTGCTGACATTAAAAACTCCTATATCTAAATTCTTTAAGTTACTGTACTTATCGGGCCAGATTTTTTTATTGTAATTCCTGAACTTAATATTGGGAAAGTTCTCTATTACTTTGCCTATTTGGTAAATCCAATAACTTGGATCAACAGGCTTTTTGGTTTCGGCATCGTAGTTTTTAGTTCCTTTATAAATGTTGTTTACAAACTTTGTTTCGCTATAAAGATCAAATCCGATTAGATCTACAGTATCTTTGGTTAGCATAGCACCAAGCAATACTGCATAAGGTCCGCTACCCCAATGCCACGGGTCATCTGGCCTAATCCATTCTGATCCACTATAAGGTAATTGCGGTAGTGTATGCACTTCATTAAATTGATTACTCCAGTCTTTCCTAGTCCAGATCACGCCTTTATAACCACCAGTTTGTGCTTCAATAACCATGCGTTTATCACAGCATACTAGATGATCAACAGCATAGTCTCGATATACTGCATTACATCCTACTTTAATACCAGTATATTGTCCTATGTCAATACCTTTTCTAGACTCTCCGTTGCCAATTACAAGCATAGCAATATTTAATAAATACAATAGTTACAAGGAATAATACTGAAATGACAGCGGCATATTACGATTTTTTTAGACAAATAAGACTCTTTAGTCAAGATGGTACTCTACTGCATACTATGGAAGCAGATAGTACTACAGACTATGTAGATATCCTACCTGGTGAAGGTGTACGTTGGAACAACGTAAATGACTCAACAGTTGATGGGTTTGTTCTTGATGTCCAGTATAACTTCGAAGTACCCCTTGCTTCAACTACTTTACGATTGTCAGATGTAAATGCAAATGCTAAAGATATTGAATTAGTTGCAGGAACTAATATTAGTATTGTTCGTAACAATAGTGGTAGATTAACATTTTCAGCACTAGTTGGTGGTGTTAGTAAAAGTATTCAAACTATTACCACAACAAATCCAGTTAGAATTACAACAGTTAATCAACACGACTTTGCGGAAGGTACTCCGGTAACTATTGTAGATGTTGTTGGTACAACAGAATTGAACGGTAATGAATACTTTATGGACATTATCGATTCAACAACATTTGATTTATACACAGACGAAGATAGAACTGTTCCACTAGATGGTACAGCATTTACAGCATACGTTTCGGGTGGTGTTGCTACTGCTGACTATGGTGGTGCAAAACAAGCATTTAAAACAATCGCTGTTACAGGGCAATCTCCTATAGTAGCAGACAACGTTCAAGACACGTTAACAATCACTGGCGGCGGAGGTATTGATATTACAACATTCCCCGGTAGTGATGCAATGACTATCGAAATTGACACAAACGTTATTACATCAACAGGTAGTCAAACACTAGTAAACAAAACACTAGCATTCCAAAACAACACGATTACAATGTTGTTAAGTGAATTAAACACGGCAGTTACTGATACAGATGTTGTTGGTATTGATGAAACACAAACACTTACAAACAAAACACTAACAGCACCAGTTATTTCAAGTATTAGTAATACAGGTACGTTAACACTTCCAACAGATACTGATACACTAGTTGGTAGAGCAACAACAGATACACTTACAAATAAAAGTATTGACTTTAATGATAATACTGTTACAATGACGTTTGCTCAGTTGAATACTGCAATAAGTGATGCAACAGTTGTTGATCTAGATGATTCTCAAACACTTACAAATAAGTCAATTGATGCAAGTAACAATACACTTTCAAACATTGCAAACTCGTCATTAACAAACAGCAGTATTACTTTTAGTGACGGTACTACTACAGACGCAACAGCATTAGGCGGAACATTTACAGTTACCGGAGGTACAGGACTTACGTCAACTGTAAGCACTGGTGCAGTAACACTTGCTATTGATACTACAGTTGTTACATTAACAGGAACACAAACACTGACAAACAAATCAATTGATGCGAGTCAGTTAACAGGCACAGTTGATAATGCTAGACTTGACCAACAATTACAAGATGTTGCAGGAATGACTCCAACAGACAGTAATTTTATTGTTGGTGACGGTACAAACTTTGTATTAGAATCTGGTGCAACAGCAAGAACAAGTTTAGGTTTAACTATTGGTACAGATGTACAAGCCTGGGACGCAGACCTTGATGCACTTGCTGGGTTAACTTCTGCGGCAGATAAAGGAATTTATTGGACTGGTGCTAATACTGCTGGTACATTTGATTTTTATAACATTGGTAGAACATTCTTAGGTGCAACTAACGTAGGTAATGCCGCTGGTTCACAGCGTAAGTTATTAGGTTTAGATAATGACGACAATGTTACACACGGTAGTTTAGGTGTTGGTACTACAGCAAGTGGTACAGCAGGTGAGATTAGAGCCACAGATAACATCACAGCATACTATTCATCAGACATGGCACTAAAAGAAAATATAACAGTTATTGATAATGCACTTGATAAACTTAAACAGTTAAACGGTGTGTTCTTTGACTGGACAAAAGAATATATGGATAAACGTGGAGGCGAAGATGGATACTTTGTCAAGAAGAAAGACACAGGTATTATTGCACAAGACGTAGAAAAAGTATTACCTGAAATTGTAAGAACCAAACAAGACGGGTTCAAAGGCGTACAATACGAAAAACTTGCTGGATTACTAATCGAAGCAATTAAAGAACTAAACGAAAAAGTAGATAATTTGAGGAAGTCATAATGCCCCTTCCTACCACCGGCGCACTATCACTAGACGACATTCAACAAGAATATAAACAGGCCGCAAGTGGCACTGAAGTTGCTCTTAATGATTATAGAGCCTACTATGACACATCAAAAATCTTTGTATTTTTAAGCCTTACAAATGGCAAACTAGCAATTGGTAGTTTTACCGCAGATCAAGATGTTTATTATCCATTTAATCGAATTGAAATAGTTATTAGAGCAGATTCTACACTTACAGGCATTCCGGTCAGGATTAGCAGTAGTGACGAAAATGGCAATGCTGATCTAATAAGTTCTACAAATGGTGTAACAAATAACAATGCAGACACAGGAAATACTATGATTGCTGTTGACGGAACAAACAGTTATTTTGATAGTTTAACATCAGCCGGGCCAAGCACTAACTCTTTTTATGTAAAAACTGATACTGCTAGTCACGGATCTTTTAAATTTAGATTTTATCCTGATGTTCCAAGTGGAAATTTAGTATATAGGCACTCACCTAGTTGTGTAATTAATATTCCAACAAACATTCTCGGAGGCAGTGAACTTACTTTAGCAAACAACGGTAATTATTTTGCTATTGATAGTAATACTAGTTTTGCTTCAATGTTAAAGAATGGAAGATCCTGGTCATTCCAGATGACGTGTGATCCTATTCCTAGTTTATATAGTGGGGGATCATATCTTGCAGTATACATTGGACCATTCTATCTTGCGACAGCAACTGGCGCGGCACCATACACATACTCATTTGGCACAGCATTTAATATGGCTTGGCGACAAACAGGCAGTTATGTTGGGGGCGGCGGATTAGCCAACAACGCTAATAACGTAGCACAGGTTATTGCGGCTAACACAGGCCAGGCAACACTCGGTGGTGCTGTTACTGGAATAACGCTATCATGGACGCGAAGCAACTCTTTATTAACCGGCACTATTACAAACAACAGTGGAAGTGATTACTTGGTTGGAAAATATACAGGAGGCGGCACTAATAGATTTATGCCTTGTACTGTTGCTTATACCGATGCAAACACAGCGAATACATTTACTAATAGTAGTACTACTTGGGGAGACCCTCATGTTAGACAAGCATACGGAAGTTCTTTAAGTTTTCAAGTCCAATTAACATATACCGATCAAGGTAGTCAACAAACTCAGTATGTTAGAACAGTTAATTGTCCCCATGGTGCAACATTTGGTACTGTTAGAACAACTATTAAAGAAGCCCTTAAAGAAGTTTATTATACCGGTGATCCTAGATCAATAAATCCGCCACAAGCAGATTATCCTATTTTTGATTTTGAAGATGTAGCAGGTGGATTAAAAGTAACAAGAGTTGGTGGTAGAGGAACACTAACAGGAACAATAACTTTTATTGATACAAGTCTTGCAACAGTACAACTTTCAAATGATGTAACAACAGGCGCGGCAAATACCGGCATTACTTACACAGCCGCAGGAAGTCTACAAGCAGACGTTACCAATAACAATGTTGAAAGATCACTTTTAAATATGTCAGTTGAAGATTATAGGGGAGGTGCAATTGATGTATAACAAAGAGCATGAAGAATTTTTAAAAGAAAGAAAAAGAATAGCAGAAGAATCTAAAAGAAATCAACCATTCCTTCCTCCATTGCTACTTCCTGATCAAGAAGAATCTACTTCTTCTCTTCCCGCTTCAGATCTCGACGAATAGTTTTAAGTTCTTTAACAACTTCAAGAAATTTTAATCTATTATCTTCAAGCATATCTGTTAAACTTTTTACAGCATAGATAACCCACCACCACCAAGTAAAGGCAGTAACGCCAAATCCAACTGCTATAATGAGTAATACCCAATCGTAAAAATGTGCTATGTCAAAGATTAGTACTAGTATTAGTGCGAAAAGTGCTGTTAAAGGAAGCACCCGTCCCATCCACGCCCATATTTTGACGTGCTTTTCAAATTTGTTCATTCTATGCTCCTATTGTGCCAAATGGTTTCCATTCGCCTGGGGTTCCTTCGCGAATGCAAACCCAACCAACATATCCTGTTGGGGTTGGATGTTCATTCCAAACAATATCGCCTCTTGCGTAGATACCAGTTGACGGAGCCTCATTTCCAATTTCGAATTTTTTACCTTGAAATTTAATAGGTCCACCTACACTTAGTGGAGCATCAGGATTGTTTACGCCAATCCCTAGTTTACCTTTTACAGTAACCTGTGCTTCTACATCTGTTCCTAGTTCAATCTTTCCGTTAGCCTTAACTTTAATTCTAACTTGATCGTCTGTAACTATTTCCAGATCGTGTGTTGTGTATGTTCCTGTTTTTACACTATTGTAATCAGGGTCGACAATGTATTCAACTTCATTGCTACAAACACTTAATTGACCGTTAGCGGCTTCAGTACCAATACCAAGACGCATACCATCTCCATCATAGAAGATAAATTGATCAATTATTAAGTTGCCTTCAGTTCTTAAGTTTCTTAGTGTGCCTACTGATCTTAGGCTACTGTCTTGAATAGACTCACCTAATGCTGTTTCACTAATTGCTGTTTTATTGTTAATTTTGTATTCTTTACCCTCACGTAGATCAAAGTCTTCAGTAGACCATAATCTATCTGGGTGAGCCTGCATTACAAGTTGCCTAGTGTAATCTACTCCAGTCCACATAAGGCCCTTGCCGTATAAACTTTCTTCTTCACAGTTAAAAGTTAAAGGACTAGTTCTTTCATTACGGACGTCTGCTTGGAGTTCGTTTACTATCATCTTCTGAGCGTGTACAGTACCTACAACGTTTAAGTTACGTTCTACTTGTACATCTCCAAGAAGTTTAACAGTATCAATACTGTCAACTGAAATCTTACCATTCTCAACAATCAATGACTGCTGACTAGCACGGTCCTGAATACCTACACTAGTAAAATGGCTGATCATACCACCGTGTACCCAATCGCCACTAATTTCATCATTAGTGAACGTTGCCTTAGGTGGCTGTCTATTCGCTAGGGTGTCAATTGCTTGACCTAACTGCTGAAGGCCGTTTTTAACGGCTAGGATTTCTGTTTCTTGAAGATCATTATTGCTCATATTATTATTTATCTAGATTGCTACAGTATGGCTTTTAGCAAAATAGTTTCAGCATTAATACGGCCGTTTAGTTTGATGTCTACTGCATTGATTTCATCTAAGAATGTAACTATTTTACGTTTACCAGCATCTTGAAACTCTTTAAGTTTCTCTTCTGGTTTACGTAGTGTTTTTTGAATACTCTTTTCTTCATCAAAGTCTTGTATAGTAGTACCTTTAACACTTAATCCACTACCTTCTCTTCCTTGGTGTAATGGATCAATAACTCTAGCAACATACTTGCCTAGTTTACGTGTTTTAATGTTAAACACCCACAACTCACTAGCACCAATAATATCCTGTGGATTGATACTTACTAGTTGGAACTTGTCATCATTAACTGCATACTTCATTTTAGCAACCATCTTTTCCTTACTACGGATACGTTTACGTGGTTTTCTATTTGCTTTAGCAGTATTGATAATAACATCTAAAGCACCGTTAAGTGAATCTAGTGCTTTAACTTTAACTTGAATTTGTTTTTTAGGATATACAGAGTATGCTTCACTAAGTTGATTCCAATCTTCTTGTTCATCTTCGCTTAGTTTAGCAATGGCCGCTTTGGTAGGAATATCTAATACTTTTTGTAATTCCTCTTGTTCAGGAATATAAAACTCTTTCATCTTACGAGCGTGTGCCTGTGTACAGTTTACTTCTCGCAAATGCTTGGCAATATCAAACCCTTTTGGATTAAACTTAGCAAAATCTTCTAACCACACTTCTAGCCATTCGTCAATCTTTTCACTCATTTGATAAGACTGGAGTCGGATACGATCCTGTATGCTCATTTTTACAGGTGCTTCTTTCTTTTCTTTTTCTTCTTCTGCTTTTTTAACTTCTTCTACCATACTCTCCGCTTGTGTATATAACTCGCTAAGGAATTTATTTACCGATTCTGATAGCGGTTTAGGAGTACCCATAGTTCCTGCAAGGCTTTCCCAGTACTTATTGTATGCCTCGTGTACATCTGGACATCCTAATGTGAGCATATGACACAATCCACCAACTGTGGAACCAAAACGACTGTCAGGCAGTTTGGATAATGTTTTAGCCTTTGATTTCCATTGCTCGTTATTTTTACACCATTCAAGAACCCAACGTTTGTAGTCGCTACCCTTGTACTCCAAACGATAGTTGTCAAACGCAGATTGCTTTAGTCGACCATATGCTTCGCCACTAAGTTCGGCCGCACCAGAAAAATCAATATCAAAATTCTTATTGGCTCCGCGACGTGCAACAGTTCTTTTTTTCTTCCTAGGGGATCCTTTTAATAGGTTCTTACCTGCCATTTCATCTCCAATACTGTGTGATTAGTTAAAACTATATAGCCTAATGTAAAAAAGTCAAGCAGAAAAAGAATGTTTTTTGTTCTTTTTATAATTTTTCACCTACATCAAAGCCGCGAAATGTTTTGAATCTTGGAAAACGCAAACTGTAAGTACCGTCCTGATTTTGTGTAATTGCGTCTGCTCGTACTTCTACAATATTGCCAATAAGTGTGCTACGATCATTCCAAAAATTATCACGATCGCTGTCGCTAAACCCACTCCCAACATTAACTTTGATATCTCTTCCGTCATCAAGTCCTTCACAAACGAGTGCACCAAGTTTACCAACATTCCGTCCTGTTCCTTCTTCGACATCTTTTACCTCCAATGATACCTCAATAAATGGTTTCATCTTTAACCAACTATGAGATCGTTTACATTCATAAGGAGCATCAACGTCCTTAATCATAACTCCTTCATAACCACCGTCTACAGCCGCTTTATTTAGGTCTACAAAGCGTTTTTCGCCTTCAGGAGTACTTAGGTCTACCTCTTCCCAGTCCAACGCTTGTACGTGCTTTAAAACGCTACTATGCTGGTCTACCCAAGCCTTAACTGCTTGGCTTCTAAACGATTGTGGTTTGTCCCAGCCACCTTCCAAAAACTTATCCAAAGGACACATATCAAATAAATGGAGAACTGCGTCTGTGGCATTGCCTCCACTCTTTCTGTGTACCTGCTTCATTAAGTCTTGGAAGTTAGCACTCATTACTTCTCCGTCTAGCACAAGATCGTATGGTGCAGGGTTATCCTTTAATACTGTTTCAAGTTCTTCAATGATGTGTCCAAAGTTGTGAAACTGTTTACCATTACGGCTAAACGTTTCAACTTTACCATTCTTGCATACTGCAAGAACCCTAACACCATCTAGTTTGATTTCGATCTGTTTCTTGCCAACCATTTTCTTTTCATGCTTGGCAGAGTCGTGTGCGAGTTGACAAGTAAACACAGGAACACAACCTGGTACTATTTTGTTTACTGTCTTTTCACTTACTCCACAACGTAAATCTTTGATAAGAATTCTACGATACCAACCATTCCATTGTTCTGCTGTTGCAACACTCATAGACAATTCAATAGCATCACGTGCCGCATGACCGGTTAGTTCTCGATTTTGTAATTTTTCAGCAAGTTCTTTAAACACATTCCAAGCAAGTCCTTGTGCTGATAATACTTCGTTCTCTGCTTTTTCTGGAACTTGTTTCACACCAAATGTTACAAGTGCGTCAAGACACATACGTACACCATCAAAGAACTCTGGTAGTCCTTCATCGTGTGCTTTTTGTAGGATTGCTTCTTTGCCCAAACGTGAGTTGTCTGCTTCTAGTTGAGCGATAATATCTTGTGGTTGTGTTCTCATACTTGCCTCTCAGTTGCCTTATTAATAGTTTATATTATATATTAAACACATCTAAAAGTCAACTAAAAATTATCCAAAAATTGTTCTTGCATTTTTATTTTAGCCTCTTTGTAGGATTCTACTTCTACATTTTGAATTTGGATATCACTTGGCAAAAACACATACGTAATAATTGAACTTGGTAATTTACTAGTTTTAAGTCCGTCACCTGCAGATATACAGTATTTGGTTAGTGTTTGTTTATCAATTACTGCGGCACTATTATTATCGCATATAAGCAAGAAGTCTGCATAACTTTCTGGTAAATCTCTACCCTCACTTGATCCTCTGCTATTCATAAGTTGTAGATCTGATACGTGCTTTTTTTGTTTCTGTGTTTTGCTGGTAAACAAACAATCTTGTGTGTATTTCATTTCAACTGTTGTACCGTCGGGCAATACATGATCAATACCTTCAACATTAATATAACGCATTTGACCATTGCTGAATTTTTCTAACGATTTTTCAAACAAGTCGCTTTTATCAAAACGTAACTTACGTTCATTTAGTTCATCACCGACTGTTGAAACAAGTGTGCAGAACCTACTCCACTCTATATTTGATCTAAGCCAATCTGCTAATTCATTAGTGTTCATTAACTACTCCATCCACTAATTACTTATTTGGCGCACTCGAAGAGATTCGAACTCCTGGCCTCCAGTTCCGCAAACTGGCGTTCTATCCAACTGAACTACGAGTGCGTAATTATTATACTACAATATTCTTTGGTGAAAGTCAAGAGAAAAAAATAGGCGACATAAAGCCGCCTACTTTCTTTAAGATTGAAATAAGGATTTAGATTATACTAAACCTTTTGCCATTGCTTTGTAACCAGCGGCTACAACTGCTCTTGACGGAGTACCTAATCTGTACTTCTTAACACCTTTTTTAGTGTTTAGGTACACAGGGTATCCTGCAAATCTTAGTGATTGAATAACTGCTTGTGGGTTACCAGCACCAAATTTAGAAGCAATTTGCTCTGAAGTTAGTTCTTTACCGTTTTGTAAAGCAGTTAATACGCTATCTTGAATAGTAGTTTTCATTAATTTTCTCCTTAATTAAGTTTCAATTAGCAATGAACAGGGAAAGTCTCCATGTTCTTTATATATAATACACTAAAAATTTAATAAAGTCAACGACTTATTTGCCAATTACACAAAATCGGGTCCATGTACCCATCCAACTAATGACTTTCGGATGCCTTTAGTTACAGGTGTTACTTTGTGTGGCAAATAACTTGGGAAGAAACAGATTTGATTGTATTGTAGATCACAGTTAATGCCTTTGTAGTCTACATCAAGAATTAGATCGCCACCTTCAAACTCGTTTGGATCGTTCAATAGCAAACTAAAACTTAGTTTTCGTGTATCACCATTTTGTCCTTTAAGGGCACCATCGCAATGTGTTACATAATGACCTTTCTTTTCTGCGGTATATACACTATACTGGCAAGGTTCTAAATAGGTAATAGCAAATTTGTATAATGTATTATTTGCATAATGCACAGCATCGCCTAACCTTGCATAAATTTCTGGAAAACGGTTTGTGTCAATCCAACTAATATCAGTTGATCGAACAGTATCGTTTGAGCCTACTGCATTGTCATCCTCGATAAATCCAGCGGGTTCTAATGGGTTCTCTTTGTTCACATAGTCAGCCAATTCTTGTATTTGTTCTGGTATTAGAACATTGTCTAACTTAAAATGCGGAAATGGATTGCTGTTAATTAATGGTGGAACTAAATTATACATTTGTTGCTCTAATCTGTAGTGTTACTCTTGTCTGTTTTGCCCACGGAGTAATACTAGTAACCGAGTGCATAACAGGCTTTTCCATTCTATTAATCAAGATCATTTTGTTGTAATTTGGTTCTTCGGCAATAATTTTTCCTAGTGTGCTATCTCTATATAAAAACAATCCACCATCGTTAAAATCCCAATCATGATTAAGATAAACTGTTGCACTAGCACCATACCCCATATCATCGTGCCAATCTAGCATACTGTTTCTATTCCAAAGGTACACGTATGATTTAAAATCGTAATCTTTTAATCTTGGATCTACTTCAACAATAAGTTTTTTAAGTTCTTCGTTAAACTCGTCAATTAAAGTCATATTAAAACTAGTTGAGCCTTCGTGAACAATGTTATCAACACTATGGCTTGTCATCCAAGCAAATGAATTGCTTTGAATTTTTTCTTTGATATGAAGAGCAATATCTTCAATCATTTTTTGAGGTAGAAAGTTTTCTTTAATTGTAATCATATTATTGTTTTTATAAACCCTATTCCATCTATTCCTAAGTATATAACATACATTAGTGTGAAGCCGAACGATTTCCGGCTATATGCGGCGGTCATTAACAATACACTAGCCAGTATAAAAAACAAGTAGGCCCAAAACATAGGTGGGTTTGGTGAGTACCACATTAAGATTAAACTAGCAATTAAATTGCTAACCATACCTACAACTTCGTAGGCAAATCGTTTTGGGTTTGATCTAAAGTCTTTCTTGATCCAGTTTAATGTATCCTTACGACCTATACGACTCACACCTGCCTTTCTGCAATGTACTTGTTAGAGTTTACTTGAACAAAGTAACTTCTAGCAATCATATCGCAAAAACGTTGGAATTCTAATCCAAGACGAGCAGTAGCAGTCATGTATCCTGCTCTTGTTGTTTTACTTTCGTTAATAATTTGATATTTGTATCGAGGATTGATTAGATACACACCACCCTCAATCATTGGCATTGATCCGCAGTTTTCAACAACTAGTTTACAATCTTTGCCAGGCATTCTAACAGCACAAAGAATTGGTAATGCATCATCAAGAAAATCAAATGCATTGTTAATATTATATTCTTTATCCTGTCTTGGCTCTATTGAACTTTCAGCATCCAAAAATTCATATTTAATCCAACCAAATCTTTCAGATGGGAAACGTGTTTCCCACCATTCTCTTGTGTATGGAACTTCGTATGTTGTTGCAGGTCTATACTGTCCATTGGTTGCTAAGAACACTTCGTTTCGTCCTGGAAACTTTTGCTCAATCTTTTCTAGTTCAATACGTCCTCGGTAGTCTTGTCCTAATGGAATGAATTCTGGACTGTTAACAGATCGAACAGCAAGATTAATCCATCCAATGTCCTGCTTTATCATTTGTTCCAAATACCATTTAGCAACGTGAAATCCTTGATGTGGGTCAACGTCCTCAGGTAAAGGCGGAAAGATTATTTCTTTATCTTTATGTTCGTTATAAAAGTCTGTCATTTTTTCTAGCACTTATAAGTTGCCTTTGCAACCTAAATATTTCTTCCTTAACTAACTGTTGCTTCTGAAACTTAACATTACGCTTTTGCATTTTAGTAAGTTCATTAATCTTTTCTTGAATCCTTTTTTCAAGAGCGTTTATTAAGTTCTGATCCATACTATATTTAATACAATGTTTGGTGCCCAGTGACAGAATCGAACTGCCAATAGATGATTACAAATCAACTGTTATACCATTTAACTAACCGGGCAAAATTTGAACTGCTGTAATACGATCGTAGCGGAAACTACGGAAACCTTTTGATTCAGTGGCCCATACAGCAATTACTTTATCTGAAATTTCTCGGACTTTCTTTTGAGTTAACGGCTCGTCTTTTTTAGCGGGTGGTAGCATACTAGGAATTAGTGTGCAAGGCATTACACGTTTATCGCCGTCTAGTTTAGTAAAGGTTACTTCAACTACGTTTTCCCTTAGCATTTTCAGAAGATCGTCCTTTGTCGGAATCCCCTTCATTTCTGCGATCTTTTTTTCCAAAGATTCTGTCGTATCCTTCTGCGTATTTTGCATCGTCTGCACCTTTTCTTCTTCCACTACCTTTGCCTCCGTCACTCAATTCAACGTCCTCTTATTTTTAAGTTTATCTTCTTCTGGAATATCCCATGCCATCTGTTCTTCAATAGCATAACGAGCACCTTCGATATAATCTCGATCTTCGTCGTCTAACGCACTCCAAAACTTACTTACTGTTTGAATGTGTTCTTCAACAACTTCAGGACGTTTTAAATGATAATTATCCTCCATCCACATTTGGAGAATATCCATACGTTGTTTAATTTTTTCTCTTACACTCAAATCAAAATCCTCGACCATTTGTGATCTTGTATTCCTGTGGTCCAGGTGTTGTAAACTCCATGCCCATTTTATTTCCGACATAAACTTTACCATTCCATTGCATCTTGATTTGATTTTGCACCATGAATACTTCGACAAACTTTCCTTTTTCAAATCTGTCTACATCTGCTGTAATAGTCTTGTCATTATCTGTACAAGTTACTACACACGTTTTATCATGTTCTGTTCTAATCATGTTATCTCCTTTTTAAATTATTATATTGTAAGTAGATCAAAAAGTCAACTATTAAAAAATTAAAAAACAATCCTGTAGTAGTAAGCATCACTCCAAAAAGCATAGGGATAATAATTAGGAACAATCCTAGTTTAATAAGATAATCAAAGGCTAATTCAACCGGAACTGTCCAAAACAACCAAGTCATACAGTATACTCGAAATTATTTGATTCAGTGTTTTCACTGACCCATTCAGCACCATTGCGTAGATGAAACTTCATTGCCATTTCAGTCTTAGGACTAAGAGTAACATATCGTTTAACATTCTTAGTGTTCTTAATATGATCCGCGGCACGTAATACCATGTCACGCCCTGCACCTTTTGCATAACTCCATACTGTATAGAATATTGCAATATCACCATCAACTGTACTAAACTCTGTTAGTTCTTGTTCATTAGTTGGAACTTTGTTTGCATAGGCAACACAAATAACCGCTTGTATTACACTATCTTCGTTTTCGAGTGCATAAACTTCTCTACCATTACTAATTCGATATGCTAACGGTAAGTGGCCTCGAACAGGATCGTCGGAACAGTGACCAATGTTCCAGTCATCTTGAATTTGAATTAATTCCATTATTTGATTCCTAATATCAGTTTGACCCTGCGTAAATCACTTTCTGGATTGCACACAGGAATTCTATTGTACTTTTCGTAGTACTTAACCATCAAAGCCATCTCATGATCTTTGACCTGACTGCTATGCATTGGCAAGTATGCTTGATAGCAATGATCGATATCTGCTTTATCAAAGTTTTCTTTAAATGCTGTACCACAACCGTAAGGCGAAAGCCTTTCGTTTCGTACTGTGCCTTTAAAGTCTGTACGGCGACCGAGCATACAATTACGTGTTACTGCTCTACTTTCGCCAATATAAATTACACCTTCATGTAGGAAGTCTGCAGGACCAGTTGGAGGACCGTCCTTATATAATCCGTAAACATAACAACCAGCATCTTTTTTATCAAAACCCCAATTAGCACTCCAAGATTCGTCGATGTGATGCCATTTAGTAAACTCTAAACTCCAAGGGTCAACAAGTGTCATTTCTTGGGTACTAAATGCATCTAGGCCACTAGTTGTGAAAACTTTCTTGAACGTATAACATAGTTCTTCAAGTTTATCTTCGTGTTGTGTAAAAATGGACTCTAGTACTTCTTGTTTGAGTCCATGTCCTCCACTAGCCTTTGCAATGTTTTCTGCGAGTATCTTCGCTTTCATGTTACACCTTACATCTTTGCTTCGCGTTCTTTACGAGCCTTGTTTGCTCTAGCAATACCACGCTTCTTGTCAAGTCTTTTTTGCTCACTTGGCTTAGTATAGTATTGACGTTCTTTAAGTTCAACTAGTAATCCGCTTTTTTTAATTTTACGTTTAAGTTGTCTTAATGCTTTTTCAACGTTATTATTTTTTACTATTACTTGCATACTCCTCCTTTCCGTGTTAATGGAGCGTTCTCATTGCTCCTTCATCATTTAAATCAATTCCAAAGTATTCTTCACAAATTGTAACGATACTTTCTGGAACTAAATCTTCTTCTTTACCTGCTGGTATATACAAGCCTTTCAAATCTCCATCAGCACTAATAATTAGTGCCCAGTCATCATCTTCCATGGCTTCACCAAGTTCAAAATATTCTTGGTTGTCTTGCATTGTACACTCCATAACTAAATTATATACTATTACTATTTAATGTCAACCTATTTTTACATAATTGATCATTGTTTCGGGGTATTTGGTAATAAAGTTTTTACCGTGGCCTTTTACTTTGCCTTTTATTTTGAACGTAGTATCTACTTTTGGCAGTTGCTTAGTTTGATCAAAGTTTTTAAAGAAACTGACAAGGTTACCATCAAGTGATCCATTTAATACATGGCAACCGAAACGTTCTACAAAACGAATTTCATTAAGTGTAAACATACCAAACACTTGTTCACCAATACGCCCAATGTGTTTACTTTCACTAAAGTCGTTTTTAATCTTTTTCTTTAGTTCTTTCTTTTCGAAACTATCAAAATATACTTTTGGAAGAACTGCTACAACACCAAAGTCGGAACGTTTCAAAGTACTTTTAGTAATAGATTCAAGTAGTGACTTCATAAAGTCGTTTAACGAATCAGCAATTACGGCAAATGCGTTTTCTTTGTGCAAATACTCTACACTTTTACGAGCATTCTCACGGTCTTCATCAATTACTGTAATAGGCTGGAAGTCCGGAGGGTTCATACCGTACGGTGCTAATTGGCATAACATTGATTCTTTATTAGAGAAAAGTGTAGGATTGTCTTCTGAAAACCTACGTGTATCTCTATAATAGCCACCGTTGTGTCGATGTGTTGCAAATGCAACAGACAATACTTCTAGAGTATCGTATTCTTTTTTCTTTGTATTCGCCACGGGTTTTACCTTGCCTTCGTTTCTAAGTTCAAATGCTAGTTCTTGTGTTTTGAACTCTTTCTTTGTCATATCGCCTATCATTAGAAGCCTCATTACCTAAGTGTTATAGTGTTATAATAACACAAAGTATTATATTTGTCAACCAAAAAAATATTAAAATATGTGATCTGCAATACCTAAATCAACCATTTGTTTGGCTGTGTAATATTGATCACTTGGGTTCTTAATAAATTTGTTACGTACTTCTTGGATTGTCATTCCGCTGGCATCTTTTAATATTTGTAAACAACGCATTTCACAGTTTTGGTTTTCTTTCATCTGTGCTTTCATGTCGTGTACTTTGGCTTCCATTGAGTCGGAATGTTGATGATTCATTGAACCTGCATTTTTACCAACATAACGCTCACCCTGTTTGCCACTAGCAAAAATTAAAAAGCCAGCACTCATAACAGCACCAATACCGATAGTGCTAATGTTATGATAACTGTTCTTCATTACATCAATCAAAGCAAATGCTTCGTATAGGTCTCCGCCATATGTGTTAATGTAAAGTTTAAGGGTACGTTTTGGTTTCTTGTTTAAGTTTGCAGAAAGAATCCATTTGATTGCTTCACCTACATTTTCACTAGCAATGTCGCCGTGCAGATAATGGATATCACTGTCCAACAGACTTTTATCAATGGCGTCACTTGCAGTCCAATTATCGTATTTTGTAGGCATATTTTATTCTATTAGTTATGTACGTATATTTATTCGATTGCCCAGGCTTTGTGACCAAGATCGTTTTGCTCGGCCCATCTAACAAATAGGCCTATTTCACGACCCATTGCTTCAATTTCCCATGGATAATCCCAGTAACTCATTTTGTCACGGTTGTATTCTACTCCGTCAAATTTAACATATTGACGTCCTTTCATCAGATCCTTCATTTGACCTGTTGCGAACTGTTTGACGTGTACCATTTCGTGACACACTGATTCTAGTGCTTTACGTAGTGGTTGTGATTTGTCAATTTCTATAGTAAATTCCTTAGGACGAGTATTATCATCTTCCCACATACAAGTACCGCACTCGTTGTGTTTTTCATACATATCTTTTGTGTATCGTACTGTAACTTCTAGTGAGTTTGTCATTCGCTTAGACATAAGCATATATGCACAGAAATGAACTAGGCTTTCTGTGTATTTCTTTTGACTGCGATTAGCATTTACTACGGTAACTTGCACTATTACTTTTCCTCTTGTTTAGTGTATGCACTTCTGTCTTGTGAAACCAGATAACAATCGGCTTGTATCTGTGCAATTAGATTATCAATTTCTAAATTTGAACCCTTGACTGCACCATATTTTAGTTCTCTTAATCTGTCGGCATCTTTTTTAATACCATCAATCTTGTCGCACATTTGGCTAATTTTATGAAGCATTGATCCCTCCTTATTTTTAAACTATAAATAGTTTAACAGAACGAAAGGCAAAAGTCAAGTGGAAATTTTCCTATTTTTAATGATAAAACACGCTATTGTTGACCTTGGTTTTCAACCATTTGGTCTCGGTAGTTCCAAAAAATATTATTTTGGTTGGCCCGCTCACAAACAACATTATGTCCCACACGGACTCTTAACCGTGCTTGTAATGGCGTCTTACACGCACATAAACGTCGCTGTAGCGTTGGGAATACTAGATTATATACTACACTGGCATACAGACTTTACTAAGACTAAAATACGTAATTATTTTGAATGGACTAGCAAAGACAGACAGTTTTGGATTTTGAATGCTGTAGATCAAATACTACACTTTACTGGATACTATATAATTGTGTTGATTGCTACTTCACAAATTTAAACGCAAACTTACCGCCAATACGTGAACTATAATAATTCTTAGAACCATCTAGTGCAACAGTACCTTGGAAGTTTGGAGGGTAAACAGCCTGGAAGCCAGTTACACGAATGTCGTCACCCTTCTTACCAACTTTGGTATAAAGTTGTATAATACTTGCTGTGTTTAATAATGAAATTGCTTCTGTAGAAAATTTTGGATTTTCGTTTACCTTGAGTGCAACCTTTTTAGCCAACGCACTTGTGATAGCATATCCGGTATTAAACCCTTGAACAGTCATATCAAAGTTAACACCTTCAACCATTTTAGTTGCTTCGTCACTCATGTTTTCAAAGTCTTGTTTACCTTGCTTCATATACTCGTCTGCTTCTTTTCTTAGTGCAGGAGTTGATAACTGAAACTTTTCGCCTAAATCAAAAGGTGCTTCTTTTGCACTCTTAGTTGCAATAGTTGTAACTATGTCTGCAACAAACTTTGTATTTGACATTAGTTCGGCATTGTCTTTGTTCTTTTGTAAAGAGTCATACAAGTTCTTTGCACTAGCAGATGCACCAGCGCCACCTTTAGAACTAATACCAATCTCTTTGCCGTCTGGAGCAAGGAACACGCTATCGACTAAGTTGTAGTTCATTGCCATAGGCCAAAAGATATTAAGGTCTTTCCAGTTAGCGCCACCGGCTAACTCTTGTCTTGCCTGTTCGGCGTCACCTTGTACAAGGCCACCCATCATAGCAACCGGACCCATAATTTCACCAAAGTAATCTCTAATAGATTCTAGTTTTTCAATCTGCCCTGGGAACTCAGGCATTTGTCCATTAGATGCTGATTCAAGTGCAGTTACAAGAACTTCACCTTCCTGGCCAGCATTAGTTCTTACAGTTTGAATAATCTGTTCTGGACCTTTAAATTTGTTTTGAGATTTAATTAGTGTTTGTGGATCTAAACCAGTATCAATCTTTAACGCACCCTTGGTACCTAATTTCCAACCTGATGGAATTTGACTGTTACCCCAAACACCCATTAGGTCTGCACCTACTTGTCTAAGATATCTACCCCAGTAAATGTCTTTACCATCGCTAGTTCTAATCTGTGCAATACCAAATGCTAGTGTTCCTGCGTTAGCAGTATTAACCCATTCAATTTTAGCATTGTTATTTTTTTCAAACTCTGCAATGGCTTCGTCACGTTCTTCTGCTGTAGCAAATTTACCACCTTGTGAAAGATCTGGAATTGCAATCGCTTGTACGAACTCTGCCTTTTCGCCATTGTCGTGGATATATGGCTCTCCAGGTTTACGCCCGAAAATGCCTTTAGACTCTATTACTTGTGTTTGTTTAAATTCGAAAAACCTCATAGCACTAGTATTTATGCTATTTTTGGAAATAATGCGTTAGTGCAGAATTCGTCAACATCTGCTTCATTAAGTCCTAATGACTTCATAACTCTAGGTGTATGTGGATTTTGTTGCTGGTTATGGCAGTAGTAGTTTTGAGCACCTGCTGTAATATCTACACTAGCATTGCCTGTATACTCAGGAACACTATCAAACCATACACGCAGGTTTTCTAAAGCAAGATCTACAATAGCAGTTGCTTCTTCTTCTGTGCGAACATTACCTGCGGCAACCATTCCTGGTGAAAAGATGTTCTGTGCCCATTCGGGTAGTTCACGTTGTTTACTAGGAATAAAATCTTTAACAGCATCTAAGTACCATTCTACAAGAGGATGTTCTTCACCGCCTGAACTTGCTGAAAAATCATGAAATGCACCTGTCATTTTATTCTTACCTGCAATAACATCAAAGCCGTAAATAGGACCATCATTTGATAACACAGGAAAACAACATACGTGCATCATCCACAGTCCGTGCGAGTCTCTTGCGTCTACAACATCAATGTGTGCTCTGCGTACATGATCATTTGCCCATACTCTGTTGATCCAACCGTTCTCAGGCTGATTAAATTTGTTTAATCCTTTTTCTTCTATTTCAGTGGCTTTCTCATCAAAGATGTTTAATATTTCATTTTGGCATTCAATTAGTTTATCCCAAATGACACTCATGATCTGTTTCCCCAATCTCTATTATACATACCAGGTGTTGTCCAATCAACATCGTCTTTGTTCATCTTTTCTAAAAGTTCCATGGCTTTGTCTTTTTCTAATCCTGGTGATGCTGTTTTAATTCCTGTTGTGTTAAGCCATAGTTTCCAATTCATCTCAGCAAAGATTTCTGTATTACGGGGGAAAAACTGATAGTCATCGTCCCACATAACTGTAGGTGTATAGTTATGTTTAAAGTTTGTTGCAATCTCTGTAAGTTTATCTGTTTCCTTAAAGTTTTTATAAACGTGTTCCCAAAACTTACCTTTACGTGGATTATTAAAATAATGTAGTGCTACAAAGTTCATAGTATCTTCATAGACTGCTGTCATATCTTCGTTAAACTTTAATCTATCTTCTTCAGTATAACTTAGTTTTTCTAAAACTTTTAGGCCACTAGCACCAATTGTAAGTAATGCAAGTCCTGTTGATTCTAACGGTTCAATAAATCCACTAGCAAGTCCTACACTAAAACAGTTGCCTCTCCAGTTGTTTGCATTATATTCTGGCTTGAAAGGAACATGATTAAACTGTCCTGTTCTTAGTCTGTGTTCACCCCAATGCTGTACAAAGAAATCTTCTGCTTCTTGTTTAGTGGTAAGTTCACTGTTGTAACATAGTCCACTACCAATACGATCTTTAACAGGTGTTTTCCAAATCCAACCTAGGTCACACGCCTGTGCAGTAACGTATGGAAGTTGTACTTCATCTTCTGTTTCGTAATCTATTTGACTTGCTACTGCGGCATTAGTAAACAGCATATGACTTCTGTCAATCCATTTACTGTCGGGCAATGCATTTGAAAGTAAACGTTTAAAGCCAGTACAGTCTACAAAAAAATCTGCTGTAACTTTTGTACCGTCATCTAATGTTACATATTCAATAACACCATCAGTAACCTTTGGAGCATCAATGTGTTTTTGAATATGTGTTAGTCTTGGATACTTCTTATTAAGATAATCAGATAAGAAGTTTGCTAGTTTAACAGCATCTAAATGATATCCTACATGAGCAGTACCACCGCAAGGTGTTGTGTTATTTGGAATCTTTTTATCTACAACAGAAACTTTATGCCAAGCAATATATTTTTCTAATTCAACCTCATTAATGCCGCCGTCACGAGCAAGGTCAATGCTATCAAGTGTTCCGTGTTCTGTATGTGTTACAGGAAAAAAGAATGGTTGCCAAATGTTAATGCCGTCGCCCTTCCAGTTTGGAAAGTAAGTCCCTGTTTTAATAGTTGCGTCACAAGCCTTTGTCCATAGTTCTCTAGGAATATTACAATCGTCTAAAAAATGATCAAACCCTAAAATAGTTGCTTCACCTACGCCAACAATAGGAACATTAGGACTTTCAATAAGTGTGATTTGTGTTTCGGGTAAGTTTGATAATGCATAAGCGGCCGTAAGCCAACCAGCACTTCCTCCACCTACAATACAAATGGACCTAGCACGGCTACGACCTACTACTTCAGTCATTATCGACCTCCATCATTTCTTTGAATGTTTCTGTAGCAAAGTCAAAACATATCTTTGCTTCTTCAGCCATATCATCGTTCAACTGTTCTCTTATGGCTGTTTTCAGTTCGTCAACAGGAGCATCAAATTGATACAATCTTCCTTCTCCTGGAATTTTCTTTTTAATCATTTGTCCACCGCTTAGGTCACCCATGTGTCTAACATATACGTGAGCCATGACTTTATCTGGATCTCCCATAATTGTTCTCATATGTTCTAGATACTTTTCTGTTACTTTTAAAGTTTTAGGCATTTCTTGTTTAGGCCATAACTCTTTAAAATCATCTAGTATGCTCGGGGAACGTCTAATAGCAGGATGAGGCAATAAGCCATGTGTCATTGCTATTGCTTCTAAAATATTGTATTGAATATGTTGATTATATAAAAATGTTGCATAAAGTTCTTTGTCAATTTTACCTGACATTAAAACTTTTACAAATGCTTGGCGTTCTGCGTTCTTATGGTGTTCCCACGTTGCTTCTTTTAAGTTCATTCTTTTTCCACTTTGATCTGCAATGGGAATCCGTTTGCTCTGCTCAAAGTGGTTGCTTCTACGCTTTTTTGTTCTGCAATTTCAAATGCGTAAACGCCAACTACTGCACTTCCATCTTCATGAATTTGTAGAGTTAGATTTTTTGCTGTGTCAACAGAATGCTTAAAAGTAGTTACTAGCACATCGATCACGAAATCCATTGGTGTTTGGTCATCATTAATAAAAATAACTGAGTACCTTTCGGGCTCAGCAATTTTTATCTTAATCTTTTCGTCAATTTGTACATCCATATTATTACTTATCATTGTATGATCTCCTACCAGTAAATAATGATAGTGGGGATTGCTCCCCACTACCGACCTTTTAAGTGTATTACTTAACTTCGATTGATCTTGCTTTTTTAGCCTCTGGAATAATTCTTTCCAAAGCAATTCTAAGCAAGCCATCTTTTAGTTCAGCACCTTGTACTACTACATCGTCTGCAATAGTAAATGATTTAGTAAAGTGCCTTTTACTAATACCTCTGTATTGTACACCATCCGCTTCATCGTCAGTTTTTGACTCTTGGATTGATTTAACAGTTACCACACCGTCTTCGTATGATACGTCAATATCCTTTTTGCCAAAACCAGCAAGTGCTAATTCAATATCGTAAGTATAGTCGCCTGTTTTTACAATATTGTATGGCGGATAGTTAGTGTTAAAAGTAGGTGCATTGAAGAAGTCGTCTTCAATCATTCTTTCGAATCTATCAAAGATAGGATCGAACCCTACTGATACGGGTCTTAGTTGGTTAAAGATTGATAGTGATTTGTTTGTCATTTGTTTTCTCCTTATTAAGCAAGTTGTTTGTCATGTAAGACCTATCAAGCATCTTACAATCTTATTTATCTACCTCTTCAAACTCGGCGTCTACAACGTTTTCATCTTTCTTAGATGTTGTTTCTGCTTCTTCTGAAGTGTTAGATTCTTGTTGTGCCTTGTAAACTGCTTCACCTAACTTCATTGCCACTTGTGATAGTGCTTCTGTTTTAGATTTAATATCTTCAACATTGTCACCTTTAAGTGCTTCTTGTAAGTTAGTCTTAGCATCTTCAATTGATGTTTTAATATCTTCCGATACTTTATCACCGTGTTCTTTTAACTGTGATTCAACTGAGTGTACAAGACCGTCAGCATTGTTTCTAGCATCTACGGCTTCTCTCTTTTGTTTGTCAGCCTCTTTATTTGCTTCTGCATCTTTGACCATTTGTTCAATTTCTGCATCACTCAAACCGCCGTCTGATTTAATAGAGATTGTTTGTTCTTTGCCTGTGCCTTTATCTTTTGCTGATACGTTAACAATACCGTTTGCGTCAATATCAAATGTTACTTCAATTTGAGGCATACCTTTTGGTGCTGGTGCAATACCTTCTAGATTAAAGAGACCAAGTTCTTTATTATCTACAGCCATTTCACGCTCACCTTGTAATACCTTAATAGTAACTGCTGATTGATTATCTTCCGCAGTACTAAACACTTGTGATTGTTTAGTTGGGATTGTTGTATTCTTTTCAATTAGTTTAGTAGTAACACCGCCTAGTGTTTCAATACCCAATGAAAGCGGAGTAACGTCAAGTAGCAATACATCTTTAACATCACCACTTAATACACCTGCTTGAATTGCGGCACCTAGTGCTACAACTTCATCTGGGTTAACACCTTTGTTTGGATCTTTACCAAAGAATGTTTTAACAGTTTCTTGTACCTTAGGCATACGTGTCATACCACCTACTAGTACAACGTCTGTAATATCACCTTTGCTTACACCTGCGTCTTTAAGAGCAGTTTCACAAGGTTTAATTGAACGTTGGATTAGTTCGTCTACAAGACTTTCAAACTTAGCACGAGTAATTTTTAAATTCAAGTGCTTAGGTCCAGAAGCATCTGCTGTAATAAATGGTAGACTGATGTCAGTTTGTGTTGTGCTTGACAATTCAATCTTTGTTTTTTCAGCCGCTTCACGTACACGTTGTAGTGCTAGTTTGTCTGTTGAAATATCTACACCAGACTCTTTCTTAAACTCGTCTACAATGTATTGTGTAAGAACAGCATCAAAGTCTTCACCACCTAATGCTGTGTCACCGTTTGTTGAAAGTACTTCAAATACTCCGTCACCGAGGTCAAGTACTGATACGTCAAATGTACCACCACCTAAGTCATACACAACAATCTTGCCTGACTCTTTTTTATCTAGTCCGTAAGCAAGTGCCGCCGCTGTTGGTTCATTTACAATACGTAAAACTTCTAGTCCTGCAATTTTACCTGCATCTTTAGTTGCTTGACGTTGTGCATCGTTAAAGTATGCTGGTACTGTAATAACTGCTTGTGTTACAGTTGAGCCTGTATACTTTTCAGCAGTTTCTTTCATCTTGGTTAATACTTCTGCTGATACTTGTTGTGGGGAAAGTTCTTTACCTTTTGTTTCTACCCACGCATCACCGTTCTTTGCTTCTACAATTTTGTATGGAAGCGTTTTAGCATCACGTGTGATTTCTTTTGATTTAAACTTACGTCCAATTAGACGCTTTGACGCATAGATTGTGTTCTCTGCGTTAGTAACTGCTTGACGCTTTGCTGATACACCTACAAGTGTACCATCGTCAGTATAGGCTACAATACTAGGTGTAGTTCTATTACCTTCTACGTTTTCAATTACTTGGGGATCTTTGCCGCTTAGTATAGCAACACATGAATTTGTGGTACCCAAATCGATACCAATAACTTTATTAGCCATTTTTTTCTCCTTATTAAGCAAGTTTTAATTACAAAACCTATTCAGCATTTTGTAACATATAAGTATTTATCACTTATATAGTATATATAGTGTTAAATCGACTATTTTTCAAGTCTAAATGTTACCGATTTATAAAATAAAACTGATTGATACTATATCTACCACTTCCTATACACCTAGATACACTATGTTGTAAAAAACTTGGAAATAATATAGTTGTATTATTTTTTAATGTAGGCTTATATCCAAAGTCTGTAAACTCTAAATCTCCACCTTCAAATGCTTTTGGTTCTTTCCATAAAACTGTCACGGCAGATAATGTGCCATGATCAGCATGATGATCATATACTGCTCCGTTTCCATAATAGTTTACCTGTGTTACATCATGGTTAGTGTAAGGTAAGTATCCTGCAAACGGATTGTCTTTTAGTTGCTCTTGCAAATAAAATAGTTTCCTATTAAAGTTCAAGACGTAACTTTTTTCTCTGTTATCTTTATAGTGTGTATCCATGTGAATAGCACACATTTTATCATTTGCTCTAGGGTCGCCAGTTTCTGCTGACGGTCTAAAGTATGCGTCTAGTGAATTAATCTCTACAAGGATTTCTTTTAGTTCCCACGGTTCGTAAAAATCGTAGATGATACTATGATGAAAAGGTTCATGTAGATTCTTAACAAGCACTAGTTACCTATTGTGTTTTTTTCGTATACAGTATTGTGTGTTTGTGTACAACGTACAAATGTAGCACATCTACTTAGATGTTTAAGTCTTATTGCGCCAGCATAAGTACAAGCAGAACGCAACCCACCCAAGATATCTTGAACAGTAGTAGCCACTGCTCCTCGGTAAGGCACAAGAATTTCTCTTCCTTCACTGCTTCTATACTCCTTAAGGCCTCCAAAGTGTTTGTCGTTCGCGGCCTTCGAACTCATTCCGTAGAATTGTACAAACTTTTTTTCTTCAATTTTATTTTGTATACCACCTTGATCAAAAGTAACTTCATCTGTAGTATACATTTTAGTAATTACTTCTCCACCACCTTCATCGTGCCCGGCGAGCATTCCTCCAAGCATAACAAAATCTGCTCCTGCGGCAAAAGCCTTTGCAACATCTCCAGGCGATACGCATCCTCCATCGGCAATAATGTGTCCACCGAGACCGTGTGCGGCGTCGGCACATTCAATGACTGCGGAGAGTTGTGGGAATCCAACCCCAGTTTGAATCCTAGTAGTACACACGCTCCCGGGACCAATACCCACCTTAACAATATCCGCTCCACTTAAAATTAACTCCTCTGTCATTTCTCCGGTAACTACATTACCTGCAATAATTACAATATGTGGATATAAACGTCTAAACTCTGCAACAAAGTCACGGAAACGATTTGAATATCCGTTAGCAACATCGATACAAACATAACGTAACTTATCACCTGTTTGTTCATATACTTGACGAAACTTTTCATGATCGTGATCAGTAATACCAATGCTCATTGCTACATACTGGGTACGTTCATCGTATTCACTATCAAAGTAACATACTAGATCATTTACACTATATGTCTTTTTAAGACAGGTAAACATTTTTACTTCAGCAAGTTTGTCTGCAACTTCAAATGTTCCTACACCATCCATGTTAGCGGCCATAATAGGAATACCCCGCCAGTGTCTATGATCAGGTCGGATTTGCTCCATGCTCATATCTTGTGGCTTCCAGTTACGCCAAGTAAATCCTCTTTCAAGATCTACTTCTTTACGACTTCCTAAAGTTGAACGTTTAGGACGTAGTAATACATCTTTGTAGTCGAGTTTAATGTCTTGGTCGATTCGCACTTTTAACTCCGTAGTTAAACGATACTGCAATACGTTCGTTGTTGCTTTTGTTTTGTGTTACTTCATGTTTTGCCCAGCCAGGAAATATTGCTACCATGCCAGGTTTAGGCGGATATGTTGCCATTGTGCTTGTGATAGTATTATACTGACTTAGATTATCGGGAATATAATACTGTGCATCATCAGGACGATAAAATCTTAAATCACCCATATTCTCATCTGGTACATCAATGTAGAATACTCCACTTAGTAATGCATCTTGATGATTGTGTAAAGTGTGATATGCTCCTGGTCCATTAATGTTAATCCAAAAGTTTTGAAATTCAACTTCTGGCAATCCGCAGACTTTAGATACATACGCCATAGCCTCATCTAATTCTGTTACAAATTTTCTAAGTACTGGAACGTACTGTGGATCTACTAGATCAACATTTTCAATACTACGACTGTGCCACCCACCTTGATTGCTGTTACCATGCAAGTCTGGTTCTTTAGTTCTCCAGTCATGTGCAATATGTTTCATAGCATTTCTGTCTACCTTTTCTAAATAGCCGGCAAACACAAATTGCGGAAACCATAAGTCTGCTTTAAATTCCATTAATAACCAAATTCCCTTTCTTTACGGCGAACTTCTTTAAGCCAACGGGCACGACCTGCCGCTTTTGCTTTCTTACGTCTTTCACTAGGTTTAATATAGTGTTGACGTTCACGTAGTTCTTGGAGTACTCCATCTTGTGAAACTTTTCTTTTGAATGTTCGTAGTGCTTTATTAAAGTCGCCATTTTTTACTTCGACGGTTAACCCTTTGAAATGGTTATCGTCTTTCTTCCGTTGTCTTGACAAAATACTGTTCTCCTTCTGCTATCTGTCGAAGATCGTAGACTCTATTATTACTAATTAAATTATATGGTCTTTCGTTGTTACTTGTCAAGTAAAAAGTTTTAGATAATGGAAGAAGATATCCAATAAGCCAAACACAACTACTAGGCACATTATCTACATCAATAATAATGTAATCTACGTAATTAGAAACCTCAATAACCCAATCCTGTTCTTCTTTGCTATCAAAAAGGTACAGATTAATATCCGCTTTAATATTCTTTGCAACTTCATTAAACTGTTCTTTTATATTGTCGCTAGGATTAACCAAAAGAAAACTTAAATTATTATTCATAAGTTTATCTGGAGGTGTGATCAGATTAATAATAGGTTCACTCATAACAAAATTACTTATTTAATTATTTGTGGATCTTGTGCCAAACTGAATTATCAGTTTGTTCGGAATTTTGAACGTATGTGTCTGGTTCAATTACTGTTGTGAAGTTGGGTCTTGTTCTTCCGGCTGTGTTTTCTTGCGGATTTGTTTGTTTTCTACTTTGGTTATGTACGAGGTTGCGTTCGCTCTTTTTTTTTGAAACTCTGGTGTTAACTCTTCTGCGTAAAAAATTCTATTCTTAGTATCTGGAATATCACTTTCTTCTGTTTCTTTTTCTGCTTCTTTGTTTGCGGCGTCAACCCATTCATTCCATTTGTCTAAGTCTGATGTCATATTAACTTCAGGTTCAAGTTCTTTTTGTTCTTCTTCAAAGTTAGGTGGTTCGTTAACTGCTATCTTTTCAGCACGAATTTTTTCATACTCGTCAAAGTTTACTTCTTTATTGTCATCATCTTGTACTTCAACTTGTTCCATTCGCTGATCATGTTCAGTTGTGTTGGAAGTATCATCCTCTGGTACCACAGTTCCGTCATCTGCATCTGCATCATAACTAGGGTCTTGTAAATCTCTATCATCGTCATTATCCTTGTTTGGACCTTCTGGGTCTGACTTTGGGGGCAAACTACCTCCTTTGTCCTCACGGTACCAATTGAATGTGTACTGTGATGCAATTAGAAGCAATACTGCTAATGGGTCAAACACAAAGATAATAATAATGATTACCCAACGTACTGCCGCTTCTAATAATGTTTGATCTGCTTGTTCACCGTAGATAAATTCTGCAATATACTTAATAGGTCCTACTTCTGCTTCTAGTTTACGATATTCGCCTTCAATTTTATATTTCTGTTCTACTAGTGTATCTATTTCTGTATTAGCATTTTTAATTCTTAATGTTTGTGTATCTATTTCTGCGTCAATGCTATCTGCTTTATCTGTATTACCTAACTGCTTACGTAATCTGTCAATAAGAGCATTTGATTGTTTAACTTGATCTTCAGCAGTCTTACGTAGACGTTTAATTTCTTCAGCGGCCGCTTTAGCCTGTGGATTATTTGTTGCTTCTTCAATCTTTTTAATTAGTGCTAAACGTTCTTTCTGTTTTTCGTCTTGCCAGTCGCCAATTTTATCTGCTGTCTTTTTACCAAAGATGCCATCTGCACTAGCACCAATCATTTGTTGTGCTTTTTTAGTTTCGCCGTTGTCAATATAACCTTGTAGTGTTTCAATTTCGGCATCTATTTTAGCAAGTTCACTACGCCATAATGATGCTTGGCTATCAATTATAGCCTGTTGTTCATCGATGGCAGGTTGAATTCTTTTATAAGCATTGTCGATACGTTCTTGTTCTTTGTCAATTTGTGATTGTATGTTAGCGTCAGAACCTGTACCGCTTGATTCTAGTTTTTTAATTTGATTTTCTGCACGAACAATAATATCTTCGTTTCGTTTAATTTCGTTCTCAATACGTTCTACTTGTGCAATACTTTCTGTACCTGCACTAGTTTGTTCAATATGTGCTTTAGATAGGAATCCAAAAATACCCATACTTGTAATAAACATTAATACGAGTACTGCTATAGATAGATACGTCTTAAGCCACCATGCGGCTCTTTCCCAGTTTCGGTGTAACCATACTGCTGTAACTAGTTTACCTACTTCTAAAGATACACCCATTACAATAATGGGAATTGCGGCCGCGGCAAATATAGCCACTAAGCCTGCGACACTATAATATATTGCTACTGCTGAAATTGTCAGAGCAGAAAAGAATGTTAAAAAACCTAATACCATGCTGTTCCTTTTTATATACATTATATTTATCGACGCTTTTGATATTAGATAAGTGCTATTTTTATCGAATAAAACGCCAACCCTTATGTCCTGACTCTTTACAAGCCGTTTCTTTAAAGTTTCTAGTTTTGCCTTTATATAACAATGTACTTGCTAGGGTACGACAATACCCGCTACCTTGCGGATAAGTGGATAGAACTAACACTTTGCCGTTAGTTCCTGTTTGATTATTGTACCATGATGACTCTTCGCCATTCTCTAGTGTGTTAAGAGCAAAAAAGATAGATTGTTCTTGTTTTAATCTATCTTCTTGTGGAAGTCTATACCAATGCCACTTACCTAGATTAACTAGGATACCTACATACCCGTTGGACGGTTGATATGTTGACTCTACACTAGATAGTGTGCTATCACTTCTATGATATGTATCTTGTGATGTTGTTGAACACGCCCCTAAAAAACTAGTAAGGACTATTAACAATATACCATCGCGAAGTTTCATAACTGTTACCCTTTACTAGACAAGCATAGCCTTTACGTTCGACCATTTGTCCATTAATGTTAACTTCATACCAATGTTCTCTACAACTTTCTGCTAGACCCATTTTAGGCGGTAGCATCTTTTTAACTACATTGTCACTACATTGGACAATAGTATTACTAGATACTGTCTTACCATCCTTTATTTGGATTGTTTCGTCTGTTTGGCAGTATTGTGGTATATGACTTTTTGTTGCCACTTGACCTGTACTGCTACACGCCGACATCAGAATTACAGATAGTAGAAGAACATACTTCATATTACTGAGCCTGCTTTGATTCTAGAATCAGTCTATCAAATACCTCTAAAGGCATTTTAATACGAACGTATGTATGAACCCTATTAGTACTTGCTAACTGATAAGAGTACTTCTTAACTTCAAGATGTTCTCTAATAGTTGTGTCCTTAACAAGGTGTTCAACTCTTGTTGAATCGTTTCGTGTGTCGTTTTTAATGTCAACAACTGTAGATGAATTTACAGTTCCGTTGATTCTTTCTGCAAAGCCTTTTACTGCGAATGCATAAGCCTGTGATTCACTTGCTTGTTCGTATAGACTTTCGCCCATACCACACGCATAAGCATAATCAGTTTTCCAGAATAAAAATCCTTCTGCACCAATTTGCTCACAGTCAGCATACCAATTTGGATTTGCCTTTGTTTCTCTAACTTCGAGTGTCTTCATCGATGTACAAGCACCTAACATAGATGCAACTACACCAATTAGTAACACATTCTTTAATGTGCCTTTCATAAATTTAAGCCTCCTTAGCCTATTCGTTTAATTTACTATTACAGTATATACAAATATAAATCAAAAGTCAAGTGGAAATTTGCCAATTTAATTTCGACGCATTTGTGCGATTTCTGTGGCTTGTTTCTTACCATTACCGCTATCGTCTTCAAAAATTGGAACCATATTACTTTTGTGCATTGTAGCAATGCCCAAAAGTTTTCTTTCACCTGTGTACTGCATTGGTTCCTTTTTAGTACAGGGTGAAAAACTTGCTGACGTTTGTAAACTTGGAATGTGTTTTGTTTCACGGGTAACAGTTGGGCCACTATAGTGCCACGGTGTATTGATAACAGTTTCTGTTTTGGTTTTTGGTTTGTATTCTCCGTGAATGTAATCAATGTACTCGTCCAAAGTCATCATTAGTTTATGAAGTCCTTGTTTCTTGTATTCTTTATTTCGAATACGTAAATCTTCTTTCCAACGATCTAACTTTGCCTGTGTAATTTTACGCTTCTTCTTAGTTGTGTTAAGAGTAGTTAAGCCTCGAGCCAAATGCATTGTCATATTGTCACCTTTATGTTACATTAACACACTTATTGTAGTATATAGATGACAAAAAGTCAAGTGAAATTTAGCCAAAAAAATAGGGCCCGAAGGCCCCATCTTTTATTTTAGTATTAGAATTTGTATTTGACGCTTGCCAATACTTGCTGTGTTTCAGCGTGTTCGGCACCAGTAAATACGGAACGTCCACCTTTATCGTGGTAGTAAAGTCCCATTTCCAACCCGTCCTGTTTGTCAGAACGTTTTGAAGGATCGTAGTTTGTTGCTAGGTTATATACTACACCGTAGTAGTTACCATCATATCCTAAGTCATCATTTTCAGTTCTGTGTGCTGTAACATAAACGTTTTTGTTTACGTTATACATTACACCGTAATCTAAACGATCGTCTTTTGTATATGTGCCTGTATTCTTATCGTCCCACAGTTCAACACCCCAAACTAATGGAACGTTCCATCTGTATAAACTACCACCAATTGAATAACCTTCTTGGTCACCTTTGCCTGAATCTTCAGGAGAAGTAATACGCATATAAGATACATCTGCATAACCCATTAAACTAATTGTACCTGTTGCATAACCTACGTTTCCGTCGTTATCCCAACCAAGTGAAACACCCCAAGGCTGTTCTTTCTTTAGTCTATATGAATCAAAATCAAATTCGTTGTCATATTCCCAACCACCAAATGTTAACACAGTTTTTTCTCTGTGATCAATTCTGTAGTTTGTTTCTGTATAGATTAGTGGAACAGAAATTTTAGGAGTCTTTGCGAATCCCATTCTTTGTGCGTCAGTTTCACCAATGTACCATCTTGCTACATCATTACCAAAACCTAATTGCTTTTCTTGAACAGTATTGTTTAATGTTGTATCTAATGAATAGTGAGTGTCGTACTTCATTGATGCCCCAATCCAATCCACTGAAAGTGTTTCAGGAATGTTTGTTGAAATACCTAGTTGCAATTCTGCACGTGAGTCCCAACCTGAATCATAGGTTTTGTCATCATAGTAACCTTCTACTTCACCATTTACAAAAAAGCCTTGCGGCAAGTTTGGAATATTATTTTCTAAAGCCTCTACTCTTTCTTCAAGACTTTTGTCATTAGCCAATGCACCTGTTGCAAATCCAAACAGGATGGCTAACACTAATGTTAGTTGTTTCATTTTATTTGTTTTTCCTTATCTTTATTCGAATAAAAAAGACACCTAGAGTGTCTTCTGCTTTTATTTATGCACTCAAAGAGTGCAGTTGTTTATTTCTGGCTAATCCCACAAATTTTCGTAGTACTTGCCAAAAAGTCGGAAGCCATTTGAAATACGTTTCTGTTCTTTATCTATTTCTTTTTTATCTTCAAGACGCATCCATACATCGTCTTTGTTTGCTTTACAATCGAACGCATATATCATTTCGTCAAGGACCCAATCCCAACGCTTAAAATGATTGTCATCTGTTTGGCCTTGATACATTGCACTAATCTGTTCTTTCGGTGGCCACAGTTCTTTTGGAACATCTTTTTCATCTACATAAGGAGCGCCGTGTTTTGTTTCCTTTAATTGTTTGAGCATAGGTAAGATAATTGGAGCAAGTGTATGATCCATACTCCAAGTATCCCACTTGTCAATATGTACTTTTACTTTTTGTTCTGGACTGTATCCAAACTTGTCATACAGCCAATTGCTCCACGGCCAATGATCCGGGTACTTTCCAATTTTAACCTTCATAACTTACCACCTTTACGTTTTGTTCTTTGCCGGGCAAAGTAAATCCTCCTGCATATTCAAATGCTGTTTCTACATCTTCAAATAGAACAGGCTTAAGATTCCAATCGCATTTACCTGTATTCTCTGTTACAAAAATCCAATCGTCTTTACCATCAAGGCAAATCATTATAGCGTACACTAGTAATCTACCTCTTCAAAACTTTCCTTAATATATGCCATATTGTATTTGGAGGGATAATGTTTTAACAATCTACTTGCTTCTTCTCTAACTGCTCGTGGCACCCGTGGATACTTCTTAGGATCTCGCAGGTCCATTAGAAATCGTTCTACGTTTAATACTGCATTTGTTCTTTCAATTGGTAATGTCATAGTTCTACAATCTCTACACCGTCGCCAAACTTTTCTTTAAGTTCGTTGTAAACGCCAGCATTGCTCATACGCAATCCTTGATAATCTTTACGCAGATTATACACACTTCCGCTGTCAGTTTCAACTGTGATGTAGTCTTTTTCAACATCAATGTTCATTGTTTTAATAGGACTGCTCATACGCCAACTGTCACCGTATAGATACGAACCACTCCAGCCTGCGAGAATTTTTTGAAACTGTTCGCCGTTGTGTTTGATTTCTAATACTACCCAAGTATCTGGGGATATACCTTGTTCTGGTTCTAGTTTCATTCTATCTCTGCTCCAAAGCCATTTTCAGTAGCGTACAACTTCTTAATTTTTCTACCATCAATTTCCATTCCTAATGCTACAAATGGTCCACCACTTGGATCAAACATTCCTAAGTCTAAAGTGTCTATACCTTCAACACCTTCTCGTCCACCATAACGGCAGTATTTCAAACTATCGCCTTCCATAGTAAATTCATATGTGCTTTCTGATACTTTTGTCCAAGTATAAGAATCACTATATCTATTTGTATATTTTACATCAGATTTAAACATCGTCTTTTTTCTTTAGGCTCCAATTACCATTGTCTAATTCTTCCCAGATAAGTGTATCGCCAATGTCCCAACCTACTTGGGCTAATGCTTCTGGGGGGAGTTCTAAATATAATTCTTTTGTCTTGCCATCTTCTTGAACTTGAACAGTCCAAGAATTTTCACCGGTCTGTATTGGATTTCGTATCATTGCTGTCACCTTTGATAATTAAAAAGTGCAACTTTTCTGTTGCTAGGGAAGTTGCCACCCCCGAGTGATTATGCCGCTAGGGCAAAATCCTCAGAAAGACGAACGTCTTTTTGCTCACCGAAGTTTACAAAAGAAACGTTGTCCAATGCTTTATCGTTTGCATCTATAACGTTTGCTTGATTTACGGTCATCGCCTACCGGTAACTCCACGTTCTCTAGTACATCAGTCGATCCCGATCACCCCCTCAAAGCACACTCTGTGAATGTGTTTTAAGTGAATGGTGGAGGTGGGGGGAATTGAACCCCCGTCCTGCCTGTGTTCGATTGGCTTCATCGTTACAATACTTATTTAACTACATTTTAACGCACTTGTCAACCGATATGACTTCATTAAGTGCTACTTTTTTAAATTTTGGATAAGTAAAATATATTTCAAACCATAATTCTAACAATGCGAAAGGATTAATGTTATGGCGAAGTTAGCAAAATCATACGTAAAACACGTAAGAACTCCAAAGAAAACAAGTCAAAGTTCTAGACGTAAATCATGTAAAATGAGTTCTATGAACAAACACAAAAAACGTAATCATAAGTTTAATGTGGGACAAGGACGTTAATGGCGGTTAAAAAAATAAAAGGTGTAAAATCACACAATTACAAAAGATATATTAATGATGTAGAAGTTAAACCAATTAGGTTTGTATTTACTGGTGGTCGTAATTTACTTGCAGGAGCAGTTGATGGCGAGATAGTTATGGATCAAAATGGAAACCCAGTTCCTTTTCATAATATAGATTGTGATTTTAGATAAAATTACTTATTAAAGTTTTCAGGGCGAGTTAAATTGCCTGCAATCATTCTGCCTCTATTGTCAACAAGTTCATACTCAAGCATCATCTTATTTTGAATTGCTGTTATATGAGCATCGTTAAAGGCACTGATATGAACAAAAACGTCCTGACCACCTTCGACAGGTGTTATAAAGCCATAACCCTTCTTCGAGTCAAACCATTTAAGTTTACCAGTATGTCGTTCTGCCATTTATATATTCCTAATTCTCTGTTAAATTATTTAACAAAGTATTTATGCTCTATGCTGGACATTTAAATGCGTAGATACGGCACAGGACGAGCCTGTGCAGTAACTACAATTAATAAAGATTGAATTAAAGTGCGTTCTTACGCTCTTGAATTTCAGCACGTCTAGACTTCGCAAGTTTACCAATATTACCTAGTGCTTTTCTTGCTCTTGCCGCCGCGGCTTTCACGTTTTTTGAATCAAACGCTTCTGCTTCTTTTAAGTAAGCCTCATATTCGGCTACGATTTGTTCATGAATTGAAGACATAATTTTCTCCTTGTCTATTATAATTATCGCCATATTAAAATCATACTCGCAGATCTGGCGTTACGATGTCTAAAATGGTGAAATTGTTTTATTTGGTTTTTAACATATCGCCTAGTCCTGCTGGTGCAGTTACTAAGCCACTCATCTGCTGTGAGTATCCGTCAGCAAATTCTTTTTTGGTAATTGTAACTAACGTGATAGCAGATTGTTTAATACGATATGACTTTTCTAGTTCAGCAGTAAACAAGAATGGCTGTAAGCCAATGCCTTGCTGACTAGCAACAAGAGTCAACGGTGTTTTAACTTTAATATGCTGATCGTTTTCTTCTTCAAGTTTACCAACTAACTCTTCTCCAGATACCATTTTAATAGTAATAATATCTCCAACTTTGTATGGTGCTTCGATTAACATTATATTGTATGTCCTGTTCCGTTAAATCCTGTATCTTCGATATATTTGACTAACTCTTGATAGCCGCCAATATATTTTCCTTGTAGAATAATCTGTGGTACTGACCTTGGTTGTGGTAAGCCATTTACTTCAAATTCTTCTGTAAGTTTCTGTACTGAAATGTCAGTACCAACTTGAATTGTTTCAAATTTTACATCTAAGTTTTTCAATACTGCCTTTGCTTTGTCGCAATAAGGACACATTGGTTTTGAGTATACTACTGTTCTGCTCATAGTTTAAATCCTTTAAGTGATTCTTTATTAACGTCTTGCTTGATGCCTCCAACAATATAACTTTCAACTTCTGTTTCCTGTGGAGCAACTTGCAATCCACTACTACTTAACCAGTGCTGGGTCCATGGTAGCGGGTTCTGAGTTGATGATGCGTCAAAAATAGGATCGTAACCTAAAGCCTTTAATCTTCTATTTGCGATGTACTCGACGTAGTCACCTAACAATCTTTCGTTAAGTCCAATAATTGATCCGTCCTTCATCAAGTGTTTTGCCCATGCTTTTTCTTCTTCTACACAATTACGCCACATATCATAAACTTCGTCTGTACATGATTTTGCGATCTTTGCCATTTCGGCATCGTCATCACCACGTAGCCAGTTTTTAATAACGTGAGAACTAAGTGCTAAATGTTGTGCTTCGTCACGAGCAATAAGTGAAATAATTTTAGCAGAACCTTCCATTAGTTTCAATTCACCAAACGCAAACGTACAAGCAAATGAAACATAGAAACGTAGTCCTTCTAAAATATTAACATTCATCATAGCAAGGAACATTTGCTTTTTAACATCTTGTAGTGTTCCTTTCTTATGATGGAAGTACTGTTCAGCAGTTTCTGTAAAACTATCATAGTTTTTAGTTACAGAAGTTGCTCTTTTAATAATTTCTTTATCGTCTAAAATTTTGTCTAATACTTCACTTGGATCTGGATACACGTTTTTCATAATGTGTGTATAAGAACGTGAGTGAATAGTTTCAAAGAAGTCCCAAGTAACAATACAGCCTTCTAGTTCAGGTAGTGAACAATAAGGCAAGAAAGCCAAACAAGGTCCGCGACCCTGTACACTATCTAATAGTGTTTGATACTTTAGGTTAGAAGTAAAAATATGTTTTTGCTCTGGACGGAAATTAGCATAATCTGCTCTGTCTTTTTGTAGACTTACTTCTTCTGGTCTCCAGAAATATCCAAGCATGGTTTGATTTAATTTATCAAACACAGGGAACTTGAATACATCATATCGTTGTGTATTCTGATCTGCTCCAAAAAACATATTCTGTTTTGTGAAGTCTACTTTATCTTTATTAAAGACAGTTTTTGCCATTTTCCTTTATACCTCTTTCATAACCCAAGTATTATAGTTATCTTATTATACTTGAGAATTAATTTTTGTCAACCTAAATTGTACAACTTTCGCAATGCTCTTCGTCCAAATCTCCATTAACCTGAAGTTCTGGTTCAAAACCATTTGGTGTACCTTCAACTCTTGGCTCTTCTTCAATCTCACTTGGATCAGTTTTAAAGTCGTAAGTGTTTTGGTAGTAACTTGTTTTCCAACCTAGTTTATATGTGGTTAGCATATCTTGTAACATAACACTCATAGGAACTTCATTGTTCTCAAAGTGTGTTGGATTGTATGACCAATTACCACTAATTGCTTGATCAAAGAACTTTTGCATAACAGCAACAACATTAATATAACCTTCGTTGCTTGGCATATCCCAAAGCAATGTGTAATAGTTTTTTAGAGTTTGGTACTGCGGAACAATCTGCTTAAGAGGCCCTTTCTTTGACTTCTTAACGGACAAGTAACCTCTAGGTGGCTCGATGCCATTTGTTGCGTTCGACACAATGGAACTGCTCTCTGAAGGCATCTGTGCGGACAACGTTGAGTGCCGTAATCCGTGTTCCTTAATATATCTTCTAAGATCTTCCCAATCATATTTTAATGTAATATTACATACCTCGTCTAAATCTTTCTTATAATGATCAATTGGAAGTAAGCCGTCTGCATACTTTGTTCTTTCAAAATACTCACACTGACCTTTTTCTTTAGCAAGTGTTGCCGAAGCATGAAGCAAGTAATATTGAAATGCTTCTGTTAACTCGTGTACTTTAGTTAGTGCTTTTTTGTCACTATATTTAACTTGATTCTTTGCAAGGTAATGTGCTAATCCAATGTATCCAATACCTAATGAACGTCTTGCTTTAGTAGATTTTTCAGCCGCTTCTACTGGATAACGTTGATAGTCAATAATTTCATCTAGTGAACGTACAGCAAGATCACATAGGTCTTCTAAGTCATCTAAATTTTTCAATACACCAACGTTAATAGCACTAAGAATACATAATGCAATTTCACCTTCCTTGTCATCAATATGCTGTAAAGGTTTGGTTGGTAGTGTAATTTCTTGACATAGGTTACTCATGTAAACTGTGTCTTTAAATGAACTATGTGTGTTAGCATGGTCGACATTCATGATGTAGATACGTCCTGTTTCTGCACGTTCTTTAATCAATGCAGAAAATAAATCCATTGCTGAAATCTTCTTTTTGCGAAGTGATGTTTTACGCTCATACTTTTCGTATAGTTCTTTAAACTTGTCTTGGTCTGCAAAAAATGCTTCGTACAAATCAGGTACTTCATGTGGCGAGAAAAGAGTAATATCGCCGTCGGACAATAACCTTTCGTACATTAATTTGTTAAGTTGAATTGAATAATCTAATCTACGTACACGGTTATCTTCTGTACCTTTGTTATTTTTTAGCACTAGAATATCTTCAATTTCATAATGCCAAATAGGGAAGTGGGTAGTTGCATTACCGCCACGCACTCCGTTCTGTGTACAACATCTTACAGTTGATTCAAACTTCTTTAGGAACGGAACTACTCCCGTATGTGCAACTTCGCCTCCTCTGATCTTCGAATTGATCGCTCTAATTCTTCCTGCGTTGATTCCAATACCTGCTCTTTGGGCAGTATAACGTCCAATAGCCATATCACTGCTAAAAATGGAATTGAGAGTATCATCGCTGTCAACAAGAACACAAGAAGCAAACTGACGAAGAGGAGTTCGTACACCTGCCATAACAGGGGTGGGGATGTTGATTTTAAAAAGTGAGGTCGCATCGTAATATCTCCTTACATATGATAGCCTTGTTTCCTTAGGGTATTCAGCAAATAGTGTTGCCGCAATCATCATATACATCATTTGTGGAGATTCAAAAATTTCACCACTACTTCTATCTTGTACTAGATACTTGTCAACTACTTGACGCAAACCTGCATAGGTAAAGTTTTCATCACGTTTGTGTTTGATGTATTTGTTAAGTTGTTTAATTTCATCTTCAGAATACTTTTCAAGGATAGCAGGATCATACACACCTCTTTCAATATTTTTGTTAATCATTTCTTGTAAAGTGATTGCATTGTATTGACCAAAAGATTCTTTATAGATAGGATATAATAAAAGTCTTGCCGCCGCAAATTGATAGTTAGGTGCGTCTAACGAAATAAGATCGTTAGCACTCTTGATTAAAATTTCTTGAATTTCCGCAGTACTCATACCATCGTAAAACTGAATATTTGCATTCATTTCAATTTGTGAACTACTTACATGAGCAAGTCCTTCACAAGCCTCTTCCACTACAAAATGAATTTTATTCACGTCGAGTGGCATTAACGATCCATCACGCTTACGAATGTGGATACCTGCGCCGTTTGACATCTATCTTCTCCTTAAATTTAATCCTGTTAATCTTTATGATGTTGTAGTGTATTTATTGTAGTGGTATCATTGGATATATGCGTTGTGAAACAATATTAGAGGGTAAATCCGTCTTTTGGCAAACCTCATTTAGTTTGTAACATAATACATATTGATCGTCAATAATGACCGGGTACATTACCTCATCGTTTATTGTATCTGTACAGATATGTATCTCAAATTTGCTTTGAGAAAACCTATCAGTTAATTGTAAACTATAACACACTCCAAGGCTATTTGTAAAGTCACAAATTTTATTTTGGCAAAGTAGTTCCCAAGGATCAGGCCAAGTCTTTTGATCCCAAGGATCAACACTTAATTTACACTTATTAAGTGTGTTATAATGTTTTATCACATCTTCAAAGGGAGTCGCACTTGTTTCTAAACGTTTTCTAAAGTTTATCCAACTGGAGAGTTTGGTTTCGAAATTTTCTTCTTGCATTTACGACTTATATTTTACTTTAAAAAGGATTGAACCAGTATCACTAGTTGTAGTGTTAATCATTTCGATAACGATTGTATCAGTATTACCATCGCCATCTTCATCCGAAAGAACAGATCTAAACTGTAGATTATTTCGAACTGTATCATCACCTAAGAAAGTAAAGTCGTCGCTTGTAGTTGTTGTTCCGTCTGCTCTGTTAACCAAAATGTCCAAGACACCTTCACGTAGTGCATTCACGTGTGTTGATTTATAAATGTATTCAACTTCAATATTTTTAGATACTTCACCGGATGCTCTTAAAATTCTTACATAACTGTTCTGTTGTGTAATAGGAATTCTATAAGAAAATCCGTTTTCAAACACCCCTGGACCTTCAATGTCTGGAGTATATTTGTAACCTGAAATTAATGTTTGGTTAAATGACAAGTCACTTGTTCTATCAAAGAAGTCATTGTTACTGCTGTTCGAAAGAGCAGTACCTTCTGTAAACTTGATAGTTGAATGAATAGCGTTTGCATTAGCGCCACCTAAGTTACCAACATTTACAAAACTATTGTTTGAACTAGTATTGTAATTACCAATATTAACTAGGATACCGTGTTGGTCAATATCTCTAAATTTACTATTTGTTATAAGGTTACGTTGTGGACCATGTAGTTGTCCTTGTGATCCAATAATTGTATTCAAGCCAAGTACAACACCGTGACCTAATGTAACAAAGTCGACATTTGAAAATGTATTGTCTACAACATCAAAGTCGGAAAACACACCATAAGCAAAACCTTCGATTAAAACATTATTAATATAGTTGTCGTTAGTGCTTACACTTGTCGATAAACTGTTTAACCTAATGCCAATTTGGTCTGCGCCAAGAGCATTGTTTGCTTCCCAGATACCTTTAATTGCTAAATCTTCAAAATGACTGCTACGACAACTTTGCAATTTTAATCCTGTGTTAGTCGTTTGTTGTAGTAGTGTTAATCCTTTAATTGTAATCTTTTTTGCTTGATTATTAAATGTACTTGTTGCATCAAGAGCATAACTGTTTGGACTACTTGCTTCATTAACTGTTTCCATGATAGGAGCATTTGCTGTTTGTACAATAACAGTCTTTTCACTACCTTCACCAATAATGTTTGCATTAGGTGGAATTCTTAATGGAGAAGAAAGGTTATATGTTCCTGCTGGAATCACTAACGCAATTCTACTAGGTACACTACCTTTACTTGCTGGGTTTAAATATAATTCATCAATTGCTCTTTGAAGAAATACTGTTTGATCTGACCCGTCGCCTGTTGCGCCAAAACTTTTAACACTAACTGACTCGTCTAATCTTTCTTGTAAGGAACGTGTAACAGGATTTGTAATCGTTGGTCCTGTTTGGATAGTATCAATTTCTGCTTTATATTCATAAGTGTCTGCAAAGTTAAAAAGATTGTCATGTTCAGTAATAACTTTAGTATTACCAACTGCTGGCGATCCTTCTGAAACAGAGCCATTACCAATGTAAAGTTCTCTTGTGTCTACTGCCCAACCAAACTCGCCACCTGCTAATTGCGGTACTCCCGAGCCTTGGTTCTTTTGTCCTCTACGGACTTGAATACGTGATATTTGTACTATTGCCACTTTGCTATACTCCTTACATAGTATTTATGCAAAACGGTCATAGTACATATATACCCTATCCCACCATTTTGATTCCCAGTGTTTAAATTCGTCTGGTGTTAGATCAAACTGCTGGTATTGTAGGTCTCTACTGCACATAAACACATGGCCTTCTTTAATGTCGGTGCCATACACTTCGTTGTGTGCAAGAGCATAGGCTACAAGTTGTAGGTAATAATCTTCAACCCATTCTTTTTTCTTGGGTTTGTTAGTTTGTTTAAAGTCCATGATAGCCGGCTGGCCTTTGTATGTTCCTACAAGATCAGTCGTTCCTGCGTAAATTTGAGGGTGATACAGGTTGATTTCACTACCCCATATTTCGTCTACATCTACCATAGCATTTTCTTTAACTTGCTCAGCCATCTTATGTGCTTGTTGCGAATAAGGATTACTTCCTGGGTGTCCCCATTCACCTGTGTCAATATAATCTTCTAAAAATTTGTGCATACGTGTTCCAACACTTGCGGCTTCAGTAACAATCTCTTGTGCTTTTTGTTCGCCTACACGTTTCTTCCAAGCAATTAGATGTGTCTTGTCTTTTGTTTTATCAAGTATAGTTGTAACACTTGCAACAGCATTGCCGTCTGGACAAGCATACAATCGTTTGCCGTCTACTTGCTGTCGTTTGATTTCTTGGTAATCGTATCTATTAGTAATTAAACTCATAATTTATCCTATTGGGCAGGTTTCCACTTTGCTTCAAAATTAATAACCAAACAACGCCTCTTGTGTTTATAAGGATAAGTTCCGTGATTAACATTACCATTCATGATAATTGTTTTGCCAGGTGCTGGTGGAAATTCGTGGAATTCTATTTGTGTATTCGGGTGTGCCATCATGGTATATAGACACCCATCTTGTTTGAACATTTCATCCTGTTCTTTATGATCAAAGTACATAACTGTACTAATTAGATTTTCTTTGCCTGTATGATTATGAATGCCTTGGTAGCCATAAGGTTTGTATTCAATATACCAAGATTGATCTGGTTTAATTGATTCTATTGGAATATTTAGGTTTTGTACTTTGTCTAACACCCAGGAAATATATTCAGATGATATCGAATTAAGATCAATGTCGTGCTGTATTCTATCTGGGTATGTTACAGTTTCTTTAAAACTATCAATCATAATCCTATGCATAATTTCATAGTTATGATATTCAGTTTCAATTAAAAACTGTCCTTCAGCAAAGTAGTTATTATCCATTCGGAGTGTCCGGATTTAGTTGAGTTTGCATTCCTGGAATTGCTTCGTCTGGTTTGTAGTATTCAAAATCAAAATCAACAACAAAACTTCTTCTAGGTGCTTTACATGGATATACTCCATGCCATACTCTGCCATCCATTAAGATAGTACGTCCTGGATACGGACCAAATTGATTGTATAACATAGTACCATCTGGATGTGGCATTAGTGTATAAAGCATTCCGTTCTGAGGAGTCATGCCGTTCTGTGTGCCTGACACTTCTTGTTGGTCATCCATAAACATAACCATACTAATACATAACGGTCCATGATGATGTATTGCTTGATATCCGTAATCATAATAATCAACACACCAAGTCTTACTTACTTTAATACTTTTAATAGGTAGCATATATTTACGGATATTTTTCATAACCCATTCACCTAGTTTATTCCAATTAATATCGTCAAACTTTTCTTTATCAATTGGCGGAAAGTTAGATGCTACTGAAGGTTCAAATTTTGTTTCTTTAAGTGTTTCACTGCTAGGAAAGCCTGCAACCTCTGGACTGTCAGGATTTAGTTTGTCTGAGCGTACTACTGAACCGCCAAACTGTGGAAGTATAGCAGGTGTAATATCGTATTGGTAACCATTAAACGTTGTTTTGATTTCACTTTCATCTTCGCCTCTAAACTTTTCATTTTCAAACAACGGCAAAAACTCTTCGTAGAAAGGACACTTTGCATCAATAATCCACTGATTATTTGCACTATGGAAATTAGGATCAATACTAAAATCTCTTTGTATATTCTGTCCAACTTTTTTAAATGTCATTAACTTAACTCCTTAAATGCGGAAATAACTTCTGTTCCGTCCTTCTAGATTAATAGTAAACACAATTCTATCTTCATCTGTTTCATTCTTTTGGGTTTGGTGTGTAAGCCATCCAGGGAAGATTAAAACGTCATTTGTTTTTACACTAACTTCTCGCCAGTAGTCGTGTATAGTGCTTTTAGGAATACGACTGTATGCTACCCACTTATCTCTTAATAGTTGTTCAAACTCAATATTACCACCATTAGGAGGATTAACAACGTATGTGCTTACTACCAAACTTGACGATCCATGATCGTGTGGCATAGTCCATGCACCTTGTTTATGTAGGTTAGTCCAACTACCTGTAATAACAATGTCTGAAAAATCAACGTCCCATTCACGTAGAGCAATTTCTAACTTTGGATATAACCATCTAATAAAGTCTTGGTTACATTCCCATTCGTGTGGAGGGTTTAGATGTCCTGCTGATGAACGTCCGCCATCTGCTTCAGTCTGATGTAGTTCTGCTTCTTTATCAATATAGGATTTGAACTGTTCGATGTCGAATCCTGGTTCATAATGATATTTGTATACCAAATTTGGTACTATTGAAACTTCTGACATTCTTTACTCCTTGTGCTATAGTATATAACAAAAGTTACAAGTTGTCAAGTAAATTATGAGAGTGCGTTATCTGTTGCTCTTTGAGCCATTTGGTCAACTTCGCCGTCTGCAGGCTCTTCACCACCTGTCATTGGTTCTTCGGAGTCTGTTTTAGTTGCAAGTGTTAATCCCTTATCGTCAAAGTTTTTGATAAGTGGTTGAATATCTGGATTAGCATCATAAATCATTTTGAAACCATCAAAGTCAAACTGTGGTGCTTTCATATTACGCATGATTTGGTTTAGTGCGTCCCAAGATAGATAGGCAGGCTGATCTTGATTGTCAGCACTACCTATCATGTTTCTTAAAACTTTAATGAGAATGTTTTTGGAAGGTTCTTCTTCCTCAGATAACGTTAGGCCTTTTTTTTTGAATCAGTTAATAACTGACCTAATCTTCTGCTTCTTAGTACGCTTTCTCGTTTGGCCCTGTCTGCCGTTTCTTCTCCGCCTGTTGCTGGTTCACTTGCGGCAAATTCGTCTGCTACTGGTTCTTCAGCACCGGCTTCTTGATCAACTGTAGGTTCCATTGCTGGTTCCTCTGCTGGAGCCTCACCTTCTGCTCCTGGCATAGTTTCTGGTCCGCCTTCGCCTGTTACAATGGCTACGCCACTTGTTAGTGCATCACGAGTTGTTTCGAATGTTGTGTAAAGAGATTCAAGTGCTGGTTTTACAGTATTAACAAATTGCTCACTTACTTCTGAACCTAGTTCGTCTCTAATCTTGTCGCCTAGTTCTAGCATTGATTCTGTTTGCATTTCTGCTGTATCTTCCATCCAGCCTGTAATTCTGTCAACCATGTCCTTAGCGGCCATGACCAAAGTTGCTTCTTCTTCAGCACCTTCTTTTACTACAGACTCATCTTTCTTGCCAAAGTATTTCTTTTGCTTGTCTGACATACCTGAGTCTTTGCCTGATTCTTTATCTTTGATAGCCTTCTTCATAGGCTCTTTTTTGTCACCATCTTTGTCCATATCAAGGAAGTCTGGTTTTGCTTCATTAGTTTCACGTTCAGAAATTTCAGCGTTAATAACATCAAGGAACATTTTTGCTTTCTGATAAGTGTCGCTAGTGTTTACAGATTCAAACTTTTCACTCATTTCAACTTGACTAAGTTGTGTACGTAATCTATTACGTGCATCTTCGAGTTGTTCATTAGTAAACTTCTCTATTGCAATACGTTGTCCAAAGGTCTTAGCAAGGCTCTCATTTAGCGCCTTTGCTGTTAATGGTTTTCTAAGTTCTTTTAATTTCATAGTTTTTGTTCCTTACGCTTAATGTTATTTATCATTATTCATCAAATATATAGTGATCAATCTGGTCCATAGTATCGAACGTTTTGTCCTTAGCAATCTCAAATCGTGTAATAATTGCTTCTTTACGCCATTCATCTTCTGTTTTTTCGATAACATTCTTATGAAACAGGCTATCCATATAGTGTTTACATAGCAAATTATCCAAACTTAATATGTGATCGCAGTCGTGATCACGGTTCTTTTCACGTGCTTTTGCGTATGCTATAGCACCCCTTTTACTAAAGGTTTCTGCTACCCTTTGATGTGTTTTAACATCAAATACTAAAAAGCCATCTCTCGACTTGCGTATAACAGTATTACGTATTCTAATGCTTTTACCTTTTGCATAAGGCAAATGTACTTCTTGCAATCCTTTTTCCATGATTGCATTAAGTTCTTTAATTATTTCGTGGTTTTTCATTTGCGATCACCATAGTCATACCGTTATTGCGTATTTTAGTTACCAAAGCCTTGCGGATAAGGTTTTCAATAATGAACTGTTCATTCTCTGGAAATGCTATTAAAGGAGTAACGTTTTGTAGTCTTTCTAATATTCGAAATTCATCGTTACTCATTTGCATAGTAAAACCTTTAAAGATTTCTTTAATCTTCATTATACTACCTTCTTTGCCGCTGGTGTACCAACTGCCTGATCTGCTTTTTGTTTTACTACACTATCTAAATCTTTTTTAGTGTATACAAATGCATTAGGCTCGCCTGGTCCTGGTTTTGGATTCTTCAATATAACTTGATCGCCCTTGACATCATCAATGTCGAATTCTTCTTCGCCTGCCCCTCCTTGTTTAGGCAAAGATAATTTATTTCCTTTTTTGAGAACACTTTGAGCAATATTATTTTGTGATTTTTGTATTGCTTTAACTGCTTGTTTCCCTAAGCCTTGTGCAACATTGGCCGCTTTGCCCATTGCTTTAGTACCTAACTTAGCACCTGCTTTAGCCGCCGCACTTCCCATTGAAGCACCAACACGACCAACAGCCGCCGCAATAGCAGGAACCACTTCTACTACTACTTCTTCTTCTACTGGCTTAGTAAAGTCTTTTGCTCTCATTATTTTTTAGTCCTTTTTCCAGATCTAAAGTTTTTCTTTAAGTGAGACTTTTTATAACGTCTCTGTGTTAATGGCTTATTCGCTTTAGTCAAACGTTTTGTTAAACCGCCTGCTCTCTTAGTACGAGCAGTTTTAACTTTCATTACACTACTGCGTCTTGCTTTTGCTCTCTTAATATTTAACGAACTTCCAACTTTTTTAGTTGCTGAACAAGTGCTAGGTTTTGCAACAATACGTCCTTTACGTGTACCAGAGGTGCAACGATACTTACGAGTAAGTTTACCTTTGTCTCTCCCCCAAATTTGAACAACACCTTCTGTAAGTTCAGCAAATCTCATTTTACATCTTCACACAATTATCAACGGTCTTGCCGTTTTTCTTTTTGGTGCCCATTCTTTTGTAGCCTTTCCAGCATACTTTGCCGTCAACACCTTTTTGCTTTTCTTCTGAAACAAAACGCCAATTTGGATTTCCGCATTCGGAACAAACATAGTTGCTATCTACTTCATAAATTTTCATACTATCTTCCTCTTGATGCTTTATTTAATGCTTGTACTCTGCGTGAAGCAGGGTTAATACGTTTTGTTCTACGTGCTTTACGCATCATCTTACCGCCTATTCTTGCACGAGTCTTTTTCATAGTAATACGTGCTTTCATATTAGGTGCGGCAAAACACTGAGCCATGCTTTTAACAATACGACCTTTGCGTCTTCCAGTTGTACAACGAAACTTGCGTACAACCTTCTTGCCAGATCTTGCCCAAATCTGCTTTTCTGATAATGATTCTGTGATTTCTCGTACTAGCATAACAGTATTTATGCCAGTTAAACGTTAGTTTGCGTTCATTAGGATGACAACAATAGTGGAAAGTAGTCCTGCTACGATAGTGCCAGTTGCACCAATTAGTACTTTAATCATGGACTTGTTGCCGTGTGTAATATCTTCGTGGAGATGCTCGACCTTTTCTTCGATCTTCGCTAAACGTCCTTCTAGGACTTCATATCTTTGAGCACATAAATCAACGTGTGCTTCTAAGTTTTCTTTTTCTAAGTCAGTGGCTCTTGCCATCTTTATCTCTCCGTTCCTTAGTTTATCGTGGAAGGGGCCTAATAATTGTAACCTATGTTAAGATGTAATGTTTGCCTTATACTATTATTTATTATACATCCAGGCTAATATTATCTGCTAACATAAAAACTATGTTAGTTGCTTCACTATCTTTAGTTCTGAATGCACTATTATTTATCGTGATTGTCTCTGTTAACCCAGCAATTACAGGTATTAAATTGAAATCCTCTTTTAGAGCATCAACACTTGTAGCACCTTCTTGTTCAACAGTAAACTCAAAAGTCCAAATACGTTGCTTACCTGTAAAGTTTGTACCAAACCCTAGTCCGTCTATATCTGCGTCTACTGAAACAGGATCATTTTGAAAGTATGGGTTTGCTCTCATACCTAACACTTGTAGAAATGTATTCCAATTTGCCTGTTGATTAATTGCTTGTCTATCCTCAGACTTAAATTTGGTTAGGCCAGTTTTGGTAATGTCAATTAATGTAATAACTTTGAAGTTCATACACTTACTTATAGTCATAAAAAAAGGGCCCGAATAAATCCGAGCCCTTTTCGATAGTTTCTTCTAAACTATTAATTAAGCAACAGTTACTGAAGAAGCCGCTGTTACAGTAGCCGCTGAAAGGTCAAAGTTATTTGGACCAACTGCGTCACCTAATGCACGGATTCTAGCCTGTAAAGAAGCCGCGTCATCTTTGTGACCGTCTACGATTACAGAAACTGTTTGTGCTGAACCTGCTGAGTAGTACATTAAAGGTGCTACTTCGCGGATGATTGCTTCCATTGCTTCGTTAGCGCCATCGTCTTCAGTTGTTAATGCCGCTTGTGCGTCGATTACGAACGCCGCAATTTGTGCTGTTGAATACACAGTACCCTGTGCATATTGGCCGAAGCCATTTACTCTTGTTACGCCTGCCATTTTATTTCTCCTATAAATGTGAGTAAAAATAAACGTTATTCTTACTCGGCTCTAATGGCCACGCATCGTTCTCTTGATGCTTTGTGGTTACTATTATTTAGTCTTTTTTGGAAAAATATAGGATTAACGGCTCTTTTTGGCTCGATTATGTAATGCTCTTAGCATTTGAACAAATCCCGGTCCTGCTTTAACAATATCATCTACCATTTTAACTACAGGTGCGTATGCTTGAACGTAAGGTGCTGGTACAGCCTTGCCGTCTTTTGCTTGGTCTAAAAACTTCTTAGTTCCTACTAGACCTTTTGCACCAACTAGGTATCTATAATATTGTAACTCAGGACCGGTTGGAGTAGCCAAGTCAGGTAAACTTACAGTTGGCTCGTTGTCTTTAATTCTTGCATTTTCTAAATCTTTAGTACGAGCAAGTTCTTCAATGTAAACAATAATATCACTGCTTCTTAGTTTTGCTCTAACAGCAAGTAACAATCGTGTAACTGTATTTTGTTTTTCTTGTGTGCTAAGGGAGTTGTAGTTAAACAAATTACGTCTAATTGCTTTGTAGTCAGTGTTAGTAATGTTTAGTCCGCCTTCTAAACGGATAAGTGTTTCAGTAGGTCTTATTGCTGTGTTGTTACCTACTGCACTCAAATATCTATTTAAACCCATTGTAGGCAAGTTAGTTCTCATACGTACTGCTTTTGCACTTTCAGGGTCTTTAAGTTTTGCTAAGGCTTTGTCGTCACCTATAACAAAATAGATAAAGTTATATAGATCTGTACCAACCATTCTAAACTGTTGGTATGGACCATATGATGTTGTTTTCTTTGCGTAGCCTGCCGCATAACCTCTAGTGCTAGGAAATAGTCTTAGAAGTTCTAAACTTAATACAATTAAGTATAGTCGTTCACAACAATCTGTATAAGACAACTTGGCCTGATCAGATGAGTTGCGAGTCATTCTCGCTTCTGCTAGGTCATTAAGGAATGAAAACTTTTCTTCCGTAACTGGAAGTTCGTGTCCACCTTCCATGGTTGCCCACTCCATTGCTGTAAACTTTTCTGCCATTATGCGTAGTTACTCTTTTCAACACTTTGTGGTTGATACTTTTTCAAAAATGCGGCGACCATTTCTTTTTGTCCGCCTGCACCTAGTAGCATACCTAGTGTATCTGCGTTTTGTACATCTTTAGTAAACTGACGTTTAATATCAGGCTTAACTCTGTCTGTAGTTAATAGCATTTTAATAACAGTGGCTTGTTCAGCATTAATTTCATGCTGTTTGCCATCGTCTGTTGTTACAGCCTTAACTGGATTTGGATTGCCTCTTGAGTCAAGTACTTTACCTACTTGTACAATCATAGGTGTTTGTTTGAAGTCTGGATCAAGACCAGCGTCATCGCTGTCTGCTGGATCCATTTGTTTCTTCATATCTGCAAAATCATCGTCCATATCTGAATCAATGATAAAGTCTGTTGCTTTCATAGTATTCTCCCTTTTTACTGCTCTGTTTGCTTTACTAAAACCTGAGCGATTTACTAGTTTAATATCACCACCAGGGTGTGCCAACACATAACCTTCACCACCTGGGGTATCACCAATACTTGCTTTAATGTCTGTGTCTTGCTGTTCTAGTTGATTAATAATATCATCTTTAACTGACATTATACTTGAAACAGTTTCCCACATAACTGAAAACGCTTTAATGTTTTCTTTAACGTATTGAGTAATCTTTTCTTGTTTAGGCTTACTAACTTTACTACTGCTTAACCATTGAATAAAGTCTTTACCTAAATTAGTTAATCCCGAGTCAACTTTGCTGTTCATATACGTATAAAGTATTTTGTCAAAGTCTGACACTTTCATTGCTGTTAGTTTATTTCTATCTAATAAACTATCAATAGCACCTGCATTTTGAGTTACAAGATTTTTAAGTTTATCAATTCTTGTAGTATCAATCTGTGGTGATTCTTGTGGTGTTATTGGAGGAAACACTAACAAGTTATTTCCTTCAAACATACCGTAATCTTTTAATGGTGTTTCACTACCATCTTCGTCTACTTCTCTATGAATAACTACACCAACTTTACTTGCACCAATACGCTTACCAATGTCGCTCTTAGCGTCAACTGTATAAGTTACAAGTTGTGGTTTAAAAACGTAACGTCCGTCTTTAACAGGCGGTGTGTCAAAATATAACATATCACCTTTAAAGTATCCTTTGTGTGATAAAGGAACAGCCTTCTCAGCAACAGTATAAGCATTTTTCATATTAGCCGCTAACTGAGCAAAGCCTTCTGGATTCTTTTGTGCGCCTGGACGATTTAAAAACATTTTTTCAACATCATCTGCTGATTTAGTTTTGCCGTCATATCCTTTTGCACTAAAGCCTGACTTGTCGGTAAACACAAAGTCGCCATCTTCATTGCGTCCAAAGATAACTGCTGGCGAGCCGTCCCACTTAATAGTAGTAGCACCACGTCCTTCGTCATTAGCCATACTAGCCAATGCATCAACAACACGTAGAGCACCTTTACTACCATTAAAGAATATTTCATCTTCTGCGTGTTGAATACGTGCTGGCGCTTCTGTAACTATTTTTATTTCGTCAAATCTCATTGTGGTAGTACCAATCCTTCTTTTTCAAAAAAGTCTTTAGCATCTTTTACAAGTGCTTCATAGTTTGGATCGCTTTTAATTTTTGCATTGATAGTTTCAACACTTTTTAAATCACCAGCGTTTGAACCATCACCTAATAAAATCTTAGCAACTTCATCAGGGTCTTTAGTAACTTCTTTGTTTGTTAATCTATCAACTAGTCCATTAGTCGGAGACCATTTGTAACCTAATGCTTTTGCAATAGATGCCATCATGATCATTCTATGTTGTCCTTTAAATTCGCTCTTCTCATCACCTCTTAAAGCAAACTGCATAAACTTAGGATCACCAAACATTAAATCAGTTTGTACAAACCCAAGTTTCTCATTGCCGTTAATAGGAGTTTTAAAATGTACACTTATACCACTCTTTGCAATCCATTGTTTAGTATCATCGTCTGGGTGATTCTTTTGTACCCATGCACTTAATTTTGATACAAGTCCGTCTTTGTCAACACTTGCTTTATCAACAGCAACATCAAGGTCACCACTAGTTGGTTTAAGTCCTGTACTACCGAGCATATTGTTTACATGATCAAGACCTGTAATTTTTTCAAGCCATTTAAGTGTAGGCTCAACATCTGCTTTGTTAATACGTTGTGTTGCTGGTTCACCTTCTGGTGACTTAAAAACGTTTCCACCCTCGTTTAAGATCATTTCTTTTCCTTGGATTCAATTATTTTATCAACGCCACGTTTGAATTTACGAGGATCGCCACTTCGGATACTATTAATAAACCTGCGTTCAAGTTCATTAGCCGTTTCGGTATCATAACTTTCAGCAATACGATTAAGCAAATTAATACTGCTTTCAATAAGATTATTACCAGTGGTCTGGATCAGATGGTCGTTGTTACCAGTCTGCCTAAAACTACTAAGTTCCTCTAGGATTGATCGTGTACGTTTTCTCATTTTCTTTTCCTTATGTTGTATTTAGTGTATTAAATAACTTTGTTGTCGTCAAATAGGTTGACAGCCATTATAATAGGTTGTATACTAAGCAAACAATATAAAAAGCGGGTGTAGCATAATGGTAATGCACTGGCCTTCCAAGCCATGTATGGGAGTTCGATTCTCCTCACCCGCTCCAAACAATGCAGGAATGGTGTAGTGGTAACACGACAGTCTCCAAAACTGTAAACTGAGGTTCGATTCCTTGTTCCTGTGCCAACCCTCTTTTTGCCTCCATAATATAATAAATACACATATTATAGGAGGGCAAAAATGGGTATTTCTGCATTTAATTTTAAAGAGCGTAGTCTTTTATTTGCTAGACTGGCGCAAATAGCATATTCTAATATAGATGTTGCTAAGAAACAAGCAAAGAAGTTAGGGTTTACTACAGTAGAGTTTTACGAAAAAGACGGAGCACAAGCATATCGCTTTATGAATAAAGAGGATCTTGTTATTGCTTGTAGAGGAACAGAACCAACAGAGTTTAACGATATTAAAGCAGATGCAAATGCCCTTCCTGTTATTGCTGAAACTATTTCAAGAGTACACAGAGGATTTAAAGCAGAAGTAGATGAACTATGGCCAATGGTGCTAGAAGATTTACAACGTAAAGCCAATGACAAGAAAAAGATTTGGTTCTGTGGACACTCACTTGGAGCGGCAATGGCTACTATTATGTCAAGTCGTTGCCACTTATACCCAGACGTAGAACCTGTGCAGGAACTTTACACATACGGATCACCAAGAGTAGGCTGGCCTGGATATGTAAAGAGTCTTGGTGTAACACACCATCGTTGGGTTAACAATAACGACATTGTAACAAGAGTTCCACTTGCTATTATGGGTTACAAGCATCACGGTGAACAACACTATCTAAATGCATACGGCAATGTTCGTAAACCTACAGGGTGGCAACTTGTTAAAGATCGATTCCGTGGAATGTGGATGGGGTTAAAGCAAGGCAAGATTGATAACTTTTCAGATCACAGTATGGTAAACTATTGTAACTATCTTGAAATGTACGTTTCAGGAAAAGAAAACAGTCAAAGTTAATCTTTACGAATACGTTTATTATATTCAACTGCTTCTTTTAAAATAGACAGGTCAACATCATCACGTTGGCCTGTTTTTATGAGTGCATTTATATCTTTAGGAAAACAATGTCCACCAAAGCCACGTTCTTCTGTGATGAAACTATGACTATCTCCTATACGTTCGTCCATTGTTGTATAGTGTGCTACAGCGTCATATTCGATGTCTAATGCATCACATAGATCATACATCTGATTAAAGAAACTAACCTTTAGTGCAAGGAAACTATTGCGAACATACTTAGCAAGTATAAGTTCTCTAGGTTCTGCAATTTCGATGCCTACTCCAAACACATTTCCCCAGAAGCAGGTACTGGTACCACCGATTAACATTAGATCCATTTTTGCTAGATCTTCTACTGCTGTTTTTGCCCTAAGAAACTCTGGAGAGAAGTTTAACATACGATTAGGAAATGTGTCTACCAACATATCCCAACCTTCTACCGAGATTGTGCTTTTGATTAGAATAGGTACATCAGGAGATGATTCAATTACTTCGTAAACATTTTCCATTTCACAACTGCCATCAGGTCTTTCAGGCGTTGAAACACAAATAATAACTGCATCTGTGTCTTGCGGAATTGGTTTATTGTATTCTGGCCAAGCAGGATCTACAATAGTAATGTCATGCTTGTCTTTTAATACTTCTCGATGTGCTTTGCCTACAAAGCCATACCCTGCAATAGTAATTTTCATAACTGTAGTTATTTTGCTTTGCTTTGTAAGTCTGCGATTGCGGCTTTTATGGCATCCTCTGCCAATACTGAGCAGTGAATCTTAACTGGCGGTAAAGCCAATTCTTCAGCGATGTCAGTGTTTTTAATTTGCTGTGCTTCTTCAAGCGTTCTACCTTTAACCCATTCGGTAAGTAGACTACTTGATGCAATGGCCGACCCACAACCGTATGTTTTAAATTTCGCATCACTAATCACTCCATCTTCGCCTACTTGTATCTGTAGACGCATAACATCTCCACAAGCAGGTGCTCCTACCATTCCTGTTCCTACGTTTTCTTTCTTGGGATCAAAACTACCTACGTTGCGAGGATTCTCATAATGATCCATTACCTTGTCGCTGTATGCCATCTTTCTCTCCTATTTCACAATATTTTTCTTGCTGGGTAAAGAAGTCTTCTTCTTCCCAGTCGGGTGCTTGTCTAAACTGTAAGGGATTGCCAGTGCGTTTTGAATACGCTCCACTGTATTTAACAACAATTTGATCATCTTCATATAGTATTTCCTCTGCGTAGGCCGGGTGTAATGCAAACGTGTTCAGGACAAACGCATATATCAATACTGCAATCAGTACGCCTACTTTTTCTTTGATGTTACCCATTTGTGACTGCACTCTGGTGAACAGAATAATTTGCTTCGATCGGGTGTGTGATAGATTAGACTAAGAAACCTTTTGTTGCACGTTGCACAAATAAAAATTGCACTTACACTAGACATTTACTTTTCCGGTGCAAGTTGCCAACATTCTAAATATTCTCCTGTTGGCTGAAGATGAGGTTGTAGTTCTATTTGCTTCACCAAACACTCCTGATGTGTATCATAAGTTCCTATCAACTTTATTATGGGCACATCTCCTACAAGTAGGAAGAATATGAGCCCATACATTATTCAACTATACGCAAATGATTTCTTTTCTCTATTACGTGTTCTTGATATGCTAAACATATCATTCTTGTGTTAGTGAGACTCCTTCCATACATTTGACCAAACCAAACCTTGTTAGTCATAGGAAGTTTGTCCCACCAAGTAAATGCTCTTTTTTGAATAGTATTCAATTATACAGCCTCTTTCTCTGCTTTGTTCTCAAACCATTTGGTTGCTTCTTCATCCCAACGGTCCATACGAACATAAGACATATAACGAGGTGAGTTAACCATATTAGGATCAACGTCAAGTCCAATGCCTTCGAGGAAATTAACGATACCAATACGCTCAATCATCTCTCCTGTACGCTCGTGTTCCAATGCGTTCTCAGCAAAGAAGTCAATCATCTCGCCTGCTAGTTCCTCTATGTATTCATAGTCCTCAGCAGTTTCTACTTTTAGGAATGGAACAACAACTGTTCCAAACAAGTCTCCAATCTTAAGTGTACGTTTGCCCCCTACACATATTGTTACGCCTTTGTCGTCTCCTGGCGCAAGTATTGGAGCATCTGTTAGTTCTTCAATGTACTTGTGAGTAAGTGGAGAAGTAACATTCAAGCAATGCATACACTTGACACAATTTGAATTGTCGATGGTAAGTTCACTTGTATTAGTATCCAATCGCATTGCGTTAGTAGGACAACGGCTAGTGATGTTGTCGATAACATAGTCTACCCCTTTATCCTCAACCATTTTCTTCCATGCTGTTTGGTTGATTTTTATGTCGTCCCTCCATGTGCCTATCGTACTCATATCCGAACGTTCTATTGAGTTCATACAGTCGTTAGCACAACCTGACACTTTAAACTTAAACTTGTAAGGAAGTGCTGGTCTATGCATATCGTCTAGGAAGGCATTAACCAAAGTTCTAAGTATTGCTTGTTCATTAGCGTTTGACATTTCGCATCGTGCCGCTCCCACACAAGACATTCCAGTTCGTACAGCAGGACCAGCACCGCCCAAATCAAAACCGTAGTCGTTAAG